>Ga0172368_10001891_pt1 | contig 27630 bp, 32 predicted proteins | sample Lak11m_FD_114540 | JGI IMG/M metagenome (GOLD analysis project Ga0172368, IMG submission 114540) | Freshwater microbial communities from Kabuno Bay, South-Kivu, Congo - kab_022012_11m | ecosystem: Environmental > Aquatic > Freshwater > Lake | place: Democratic Republic of the Congo: South-Kivu...
ACCGCGCCGATTATTAAAATCACAAAAACCCAAATTAATATTTTCGATTTCTTGTCCATATATTTATTTTAGCATAAAAAATAGCAACTAGCGAATAATCCCTAGGATCTTTTCTGCGGTTTCTTCCGGAGATTCATAAGAATTGTCTAAAATTAAAGGTTTGAATTTTTCTAACTCCTTTTCCATTTTAGCTATCATTTTGTCATCAGATTTTTTCTTTAAATCATACTTTGTATTCGTTATCCTCTTCAGTATTCTTCCCATTCTTACTTTTTCTTTTGTTTTGATCAAGAAAGTAAAGTCGGGAAAAATTATTGGCAGGGAATTCACATTTTTAAAACAGCCAGTTTTCGCTCCTCTTATTTTATGATAAGCTAGGGTTGAAAAAACATACCGGTCACATAAAACCCAACGATTTTTTTCCAAAATCTTACCAATTATTTGTGACTTATAAATTGCTGAGGCTATATAAAAAAATAGGCTTGAATTAATATCAGCCTCTTTTTTTACAAAATTTTTAATCAAATTGAATCCTTGATTCTTTTTTTCAATGTCTTCATAACGAATTACCTTAATTCCAGATTTTTTTAATCTGTTCTTCAAAATCAAGGATAGGGTTGTCTTTCCTACCCCATCTATTCCTTCGAACACAATTAATTTCCCCTTCATAACATTTTTAATATTTCCCTAACCCTTTCAAGCACTTTTTTGTCTTCTTTTTTTTCTCTAACTTCAAACTTATATCTTATCAATCTCCTGGCTATTTCCGCAGCTGATTCCTTTTGGATAATTTCATCATTTTCAATCCCTGTTGAAATCATATTAGCTCCCATATTTGTCGCAGAAGAAATTTTCCTTAAATAAACTCCCTGTTTTTTAAAAATTTTTGCCAAAAGATTAAGCAGCTCGTAATTCTCCAAGTCGCGGTTATAAGAAGACGCATTTTTATGCCGCTTATCAGCCATAACAATATCATAGAAATCGGCTGAAGCAGCCATATAGGCCAAATTAATAGGATGATCGACCGGCAAGTTGTGGACTGGAAAGGTTTCGAATTTAAGATAATTAGGAGTTACTCCATTTTTCATCTCGTAATAAAGTTGATTTAAACAAATTCCAAACTTACCACTGCCGCCACCCGGACTTATTATTGCGACTATTTTTTTGTTGGTTCTTACGAATGGATTTATTTCTAAAGTTTTAAAATTAAAATCTCTTGAGGGATACCTTTTCAAGGAAAAAAACTCAAAGACTTTTATTCCCATCCTAGATATTCTCTTTTCAAAGTTCTTAACTACCGGGGGAATACTTCTTTTTTGATCAAGAAGACTTACGGCTAAATTTTTTATTTCTATTCCTCTATCTTTTAACTCTTTAATTATTCTAACCGACTCGTCGTCATAAGTGGTTCTAAAATCACCCCTTATCCTACCCCTTTTGATATCTTTTGCAGACACAACAAAAATTATCTCGCTATTCTTACAAATATTTTTCAGTATTTTAAGCTTCGCGTCTTCATTATAGCCAGGCAAAACCCTGGCTGAGTGTTTGTCTTGTATGATTTTTCCACCAAACTCTATATATAACTTATCATGGTTTTTCATCACCATCTGTTTTATCTTGGATGTTTGGTTTCTTATATATTTTTTTGAATTAAATCCTTCTCTTGGGTTCTTCATAAACATCAATAAAAATTTTTATAAGATTAATACTATTCAGATGCCGCCGACTTTCTCATCCTAACGGCTATCACACCAAAAATAGTTTCTTGATCTTTGGTATAAAATTTATAATAAACACTAACTGCTTCATGGATATTCTTCTTATCTGGAATAACATTTTTAATCCCTTCTTTTTTTATCATTTCTTTGAAGTTGCTATAAACATTTTTACCTACAATCTTGAACTTTATTTTTTCTGGTTCCAATTCTAAAAAATCACCAACTTTAATAGAGGCGAATTTTCCTTTATTCAAGCGTCCTTCGACTGTTTTTTTTCCATTTAAAATAAGCGAATGATAAGGCTCTTGAACATTTATTGATATTACCGACATAAAATTCAAATTAGATAAAACAAGGGTGGTAGTTTTTATCCTACCACCCTCTTTTGATTGCCGCAAGAATTTATCTGCAGACAATTTTAACTTCAAACACGATCAGTCCTGCATTTTTTCGCACTTTCCATTCAGGATAAACCGATTCGTATTCGAACAGAGCTTGTTCCTTGGGCATCCCTGGAATAAGCTTTTCGACATCTTCGTTTAAAAGCATTTCCCGGAAAGTCTGATAGCGCCTAATGGCAAGCACCTCGACGATTACAGAAAGATGCTCCCAAAAAAATTTTACTTGTTCCCCTACTCTGATTGATCGGAGATTCTGGTAATTAACTCTGCATTCAAGAGTTTTCAGCCCGGATTGGACCATAAGATAATACTTTCGTTTAAATCTTAGATCTTTCATTATTTTACCTCCATTTCGAGAACTATTTCAGTAGAACCTGTCTTATACTTGTCTGGTTTTTTGTCTACTACAATAAAACCACTACCGGTAAAAAAATCCAATGATTCCTGTTTACTATCTGAAGCTGTGACTTTTATTTTCGCAAATCCGAGCTCCTTGGCAAGCCTGATAGCTTTTGCAAGAAGCTTCTGGCCATAACCTAATTTTTTATGGCCGTCGAAAATTAATAAAGTTGAAATTTTCAAATACGGTTTGATTGGATTTGCTTTTAGAGACAGGAAGCCAGTAATTTCTTTTTCCGAAGCGAGAACAAAAGCATATTTGTATCCCTCTCCGCTGAACCATTCGCGCAAAGCTTTGCTTTGGTCCCCATAAAGAGGTTCCAAAATGCCAATGGCCATTATTTTAAGTGCGCCATAATCACTTTCCTTAACCCTTCTTATTTCCATTTTTAATCACCTCCGTTATTTATTTTATATGTACTTTTTATTAGCCAAAAGCCAACGTCAAATTATATCATTTCACTGAAAAATGTCAAGTCTGGAAAAAATATTAAAATAAAAATTAAAGTCTGTATTTTAACTTTTAATATTAGGTGGGTCTTATCCGAGCAACCAGTTTATTTAGGCAGGCTTCGTTTTAATAAGCATATCAAGCAATATCATATCCCGGCATAATATGTTGTTTTCAAAAATCGGTTTTTTTTACCTTTTGACAAAATAATCATTTTTCACCCCGAATATTCTAAACCCGCACTTTTGATAGAAAGCAATCTGGCTAATACTGGAATTGCCTGTTACAACAATTATTCTCTTAATTTTCATTTTTTTGCTTTGCTTTATGGCATCTTTAATCATTAATTTCCCAATACCCCTGCCTTGATTTTTCTTTGACACGGCTATATTCGCTATTTCCATCGTGCTATTTTTTTTAACAAGTATATAAGTGCCTACTATTTCTTTTTCCTGAAAAGCCGCAAAACAGCTTCCCTTTTTCAGGCAATTGGCGACAGATTTTTTTGACGGATCCGCCATTAGCAAAAGATCCCAAGGAGCTTTTTCCCGATCAACTTTTATAATTTTAATATTACTCATTATTTTATTTTTAAAAATAGTAGCACAAAGAACTAATTAAAATTATCATGTTTCTCCATATTAACAAAATTACAAAAATTGACATTTGTTTTTTTGTATATTACTTTTCAACTATAGCCTGCAACAACTTTAAATAAGAAAGGAGGTGAAAGTTCTTTAAAAAATTATAACCTTATTTTGGAAAGGGCTATGGGGTCTTTGTTTTTATTGTTGGCAAAATTATTCGAAGAGAGGAGATCGGTTATGAAAAAATTCGGCAAAACTTTTTTATGTGTGACAGTATTAATTTTTATCATTATTTCCCAATCGGTAGCTGCATCACCCGGGACATCGGAAAATAACGTCCTCTTAGGAAAGCAGGATTGTCCCCTGGGCCTGCAAGAACTTATTCTTAAGGACAACTCTATTTTCGGAATTTTTGAATTCGATGGCACAAAAATTTTCATCGAAACCCGCCGCGGCGAAATGATTTCCGGCATGAAGCGCCTGATGGATCCAACTGCCCCGCTATTTGAAATCGATTTACGGCTTTCGGATGAAAACGGCTTTCCCTTTTTCATCCAGTTTGGCGGACACGGCCCTATTGATGAAACTTGGCTTTCCGAATCCGAACTTCTCCTAAATGAAAGTACATTTTATGACCAGGAAATATCCGTCACAAAATTATTGGAAAATACTGAAAGAATGATTGAATCATTGAACACAATCAGCTTTCGTTTGAGTTTGCTACCTGAATATCATGCGCTTATGAACATCTTGCCACTCATCAAATCCGGCATAACCCCTGACAAATCATCGGGAGAATCAGATTCATCTATCCAAACTCTAACGACTTCTTCACAATCGATCGAAATCTGGAAAAAAGGCGCTTTTTTCAACAACAATGTTTATGGCGACCATTCCGGCACCGTGGCTAAAGCCACTTACGGCGGCAGCACCTACCAGATCTGGTCGGCCTGCAATCATGGAACTTGCCCCGGATCCGGCATGACCAAAAAATGCTCAAAGACCTTTTCTAACCGTCCCGGATTTTGCCAAGCCCCGCCCATGTGCATAAGCGCCTACGGATTTTTCCCCAACCAGCATGTCTGCAACGACGATTCTTATATCCAATACTGGCGGATCAAAAACAACGCAAATCCCAACACAATTGGTGGAACCTGCGCCGATAGTAGTCTGCGTAAAAATGCGCCGGACTGTTGGTGACGGATAATGATTATTTTCTAAAATAAAACAGGCTGAAGAAAATCTCGGCCTGTTTTTTAAAATATGAACATAGCTTTGAATTAACAATATTTTAAATAAAATAAAAAAAACCCGGTTCCATAAAGGTTCCGGGGGGTGCTCGGCTTTTTCTTCCTGCAGGCGTAGAGCACATCCACCCACAAGCATATCTCTGTCAATCCCTCGCTAAACCGGGAAACGTCACAGCGAGAGCCTAGCTATCACAAGGTCTGGAAGCCAGCTAGGTTGCTTTCCAGACTATTCAACCTATATTAATATCGAATTTTTGTTAAGCTTAAAAACAAAAAACGCTTTGAATGGCTTTTTTTAAAGGGCCTGCGGTGAATCATCCATTTCCTGAAATACCTGCAACTTATTACTATATGCTCCGCCAATACATATATAATATTGGCGATTCATATGCCAGTAAATCGGGCAGTGCAAGCCGCAATCCTTGCTTATATCTTTTACGTAACGTCCCCCGCCGACATTGCACAAAAATTTATTGCCCAACATTGTATTTGGCTGGATGCCAAATTTAATAATTATTTTAGGCAATATTAGAAAATTGATTATCGTTAAAATGATAACTATGCCAAGAACCCAAAATATTATTTTCTTTCTTGCCGCCTTCATTATTCTATTTTACCCCCGAAACCAAAAAACAATCAAATGGATTTTTAAAAGATGAGCGAAGCGCTTCGGATAACTAAAAACCCACCGGCAGAAATTCTGCAGGTGGGTTTCCGATCACATCACCCGTTCTTTGATCTTTCCCAAAGCTACGAAGCGGAGTTCCTCGCTTTCCGGAATTTCAATGTAAACGCGGCACCAGTCTTCGAGTTTCGCCTCAACCATTTTTATTTTCATGGTCAGATAGCGGCAGATGATGTTGCTTTTCCTGGATCTCTTATAAGTCAGGTATAGTTCATCAAATCCGGCATCGATCTCGAAAATTAATTCTGCGATATCTTTGCGGTGAGCCGGACAATAAACTGAAGACCGGTACATTTTTAGCCATTCGCCGAAAGTTGCCGGCTTTTTGTCGATTATCAGTTTATTAAAATTCTGCACCCCGGGATCGTACTGCGTGGCCCGTAACATTATTTTGAGCTCTCTCTCGTCAATCGCCAGTTCTTTCATTTTTTGGACCGCTTCCCAGATATATTCGGCGCAAAACACATGCTTGGAATAGATGTTATGCCAATCATCAAAAGTCTTGGCGGTTTCTGCCATCTTTTTGGCAATCAGTTTTTTAAATTCAGAACCTTCGGAATCATAGTAGAACCAATTGTGGGCCGCGTTCCATTCCTTAAATTCGACTTTCAGATCAGCCAATTTTTTAACCGCCTCCTTTCTGATTTTTTTCTCCTCGCCTGGCTTCAAGCGACGCTTGTACATAGTCGCATTCCCATAAGCCCTGAGTATGTCGTAGGGTTCAACTTTGCCATTTTTCTTTCTTACTTCATTTAATTCATCAGCCATATAACTCATAAGACCTCTCCTTTTTTATAGGGTGAATATTTAAAATTAAAAGAACAGCATAATATAGCATACATATTTAATTATGTCAATACGCAAATGTTTGATGAAAATTTTTCCGGATACTAAAAACAAGGCTTGGGATAGCCTTGTTTTGGTTGCAGGGTTTGCAAAAACCTAAAGTTTGATTATGGCAGGGGTGGAGAGAATCGAACTCCCAGTTCCGCTTTTGGAGAGCGGTGGTTTACCATTAACCGACACCCCCATAACTTTCTGATAATTTTTTATAAATCAATATGAGTTCCTTACTGATTTTTTTATTGTAATAACGAACACTTATGCAGCCTTGATAATCTTTCCTTTTTATTTTTCCGGTATTACTTTTGAAATATGGCTTGAAAAACTGATTAACCGGAATATTTGTAATATCAGACCAAAATTTTAACTGTTTTTCCTTATTATGATATTTATGAAGATGCACCAGGGCTCTAAATTTCTTTTCTTCCAAATCAAAAGATTTTCTGAAAGTATATAAAAAATATTTTATTATTTCCGGATCAGAATTTATAAATACAACTCCACTGTCATACTTGCCACCTTCACACCAATACAGCAAAGCACACGCTAATTTAGGATCAATTTTTTGACAAACAGCTTGAGAAAAATATTTTTCGACTTTTTCCACTATCAGCTTGTTTTCAATTTCTCTCTTCCTCTTATTCGTTTCTACGGCTTTTTTTCTTCCCTTGATACTAATATTATTTATTCTTTTTTTGGCCTTTTTTGATAATTTAACCTTTCTGCTCCAAAGACTGGCAGTGCTTTTGGATATGCCGATAATTTCAGATATTTCCCTAAAAGAGTAGCCTCTTTGCCTTAACCTTATCGTTTTCTTTCTCTGGCTAATCATAGAACCATAACCTATAGTTATTTAACTAATGATTATAGTATAACACAAATTGGTCCAATTTAAATTTATTTCATCTCTTTATGCACGGTGTGTTTTTTGCATTTCTTGCAAAATTTCTTGAGTTCCAGTTTCTCTTTAAGTTTTTTCTTGTTGCGAGTTGTAAAATTATTAATGCTTTTGCAAATTTCACATCTCATTTTGACTAAATTTTCTCTTGCCATTTTACTAATATTATTAATTATGAGCCGTTGCGCGGGCTTCCCACCCAAGGCGGGCAAGGAACCACGGATAAATTACTCTTGAGCCTGGGACCGGGATTGAACCGGTGACCTCATCCTTACCATGGATGTGCTCTACCAACTGAGCTACCCAGGCGATATGCTCGGACTTTATCCGCCCTGGGCGGAAACTGAGCTACAACGGCTTAGATAAGGAATTTTGTGGGCAGGGAGGGAAATCGAACGTCGTTTCACTCCTTGAAACCTTGCGGTTTCAATACTTCCACCACGGGAAAACTCCCGTTTTCCCGACCCCTTTCACAGTTCTCATCCTTAACTATCAAATAAATTTTTTAATATCCAAGGAATACTAAAAAAATTTATGTGGGCAGGGAGGGATTCGAACCCCCGAAGACCGAAGTCGCCTGATTTACAGTCAGGTGCGATTGACCACTCCGCCACCTACCCATTTAACACAAGGCTATTTAAAACCTTGCGGTTTTAATATTTCCACCACGGGAAAACTCCCGTTTTCCCGACCCCTTTCCCCTCTTTTCAAACATTTCTTATAAACATTTTTGAGTCGACTGTCAGAGTCGAACTGACAACCTATTTATCCCAACACCAATTTTCCAAATTAGCTTAGAATAAATTTTAAAACTCTTGAGCCGAAGATCGGATTCGAACCGATAACCTACTGTTTACAAAACAGTTGCTCTACCATTGAGCTACTTCGGCATTTTCCAATTTTCATAATTTTATTTCTTCAAAAATTGGTGTGGGACTGGCGCAAAACAGTTGCTCTGCCATTGAGCTAAGTCGGCCTACGCTATTTGGATAAAAGATATTCCAGCCGGCGCATTTTATACTTTACATTGCGGTTCAGCGGATCCAGCTTCATCACCTGCTTAAAACATTCTTTGGCAAATTCGTAGCTCTTTATTTCCATATAATATTCCCCCAGCCTTTCATAAGCTTCCACATCCTTGGAATTAACCGCAATTCTTTCGATTAAAAGCTCCTCCAGTTTGTCTTTTATTTCCGCTCTTGATCTGGGAGTAATAATTCTTTCACTAATCATCGGTTTTACCGGTTTTTCCTCTGCCTCTTTTTTAATAACCGGGATTTCATTAATTTTTTTGGAAAACATTTTCCGTTCCGGCTTGTATTCCCGCAATTTTTCTATTATGGAATTTTCCCTCTTCACTTCCGCCACTTTGGCCTGTGACCTGGCTTTCCTTTTGTTCCTGATCTTGGTGCTCCATTCTTCGAATTTAGCTTCCAGTTTCAAAAAAATCATCCTGGATTTTCTGGTAATCTTTTCCAAAAAAGAAAGAAAAAACGATTTCCAATTGTCCCATTTGAATTTTGAAATAAATCGCTTAAAAAATCCTTTTTTCGGAACTTCGCTATCCAATAACGGCTCTTCAATCGGCATATTCTTCAGCTTGGAGGATTTTTTGGCCAAAAAAATAATTATTCCGATTAAGCTTAAAACTATTAAGATGGGTGGCACCAATGAATACAGCATAAATTATTTTATATCTTCCTTTTTGAGGGAGATATATTTCCCCCCCTCCAACCTGACTTTTATCTCTTGCGAAATGGCGTTTATTTCAATCACCGTTCCTTTACCTTCCGGAGTGTTGACGGAGCTGTGCAGTTCCGGCATCCCTTCCAACATCTGCTTATATTGCGCGGCTTCATAGGATAAACAACACATCAATCTTCCGCAAAGCCCGGAAATCCTTTCGGCTCCCCGATGGGCAATCTGCTGCACGCGCGCCATATCGGTAGTGATGCTCTGCATATTGCCTTTGAATCGGCTGCAGCAAAGTTCTCTTCCGCAAATTCCGTAACCACCGAGATTTCTGGCTTCATCCCGCGAACCGATCTGCTGCATCCGGATAGATTTTTTAAGCGTGCCCGAAAGATCTTTGACCAATTTACGAAAATCAACCCGTCCGTCCGAAGTGAAAATGAAAAGCACTTGTTTGCCGTCCAGACTGACCATGGCATCGATTATTTTCATCTGCAATTCACCTTTTTTTACTTCGCCTTTGCACAATTTAATGAACTCTTTTTTCTCTTTTTTGTGTTCTTCGTAAACTTCGCGATCCCGTTCGGTGGCAATCCGTAGGATTTTGCTGCCCGGCTCATCCTTAACGTCAATGTCCACATCTTCCACGATTCCCAATTCATTGCAATATTCTCCGGCAATGATAACCTTATCCCCTTTTTTCAATTCAAAATCACTAGCATAAAGCTTGGGGCTTTCCCAGGGATATAAAGTAACTAAAACTTTTGGCATAAATCTTTTTTTCTAGTTTACCCCTACACCCACAGAATAGTTTGCCTGTTTGCTTGAAATATTTAAACTTCCAGCAACAAATAAGCCTGTGAGTGTGGGGGTTTACAATTCGAATCTGGAGAATTTTCCGACCTGGATATTTTCACCGATCTTCCCAACTTTTTCCGTTATCAAATCACCAACGGTTTGTTCGGGATTTTTCACGAACGGCTGGGTCATAAGCGCTAACTCCTGCCTGAATTTCTTTTCCTTGCCTTCTAAAATCTTACCAAGCATATTTTCCGGCTTGCCTTCGTTTTTGAGCTGCTGTGTCCAAATTTCTTTTTCTTTATCAATCAAATCTTGCGTAACATCTTCCGGTTTCAGAAATTCCGGATTGGAAGCGGTGATGTGCATGGCGATATCTTGCGCCAAAGCCTTGAATTCTTCATTCCTGGCGACAAAATCCGTTTCACACAAAAGTTCCACCATGGCTCCGATTTTTTTATTGGAATGGACATAAGCGCCAATCACCCCTTCTTTGGCAACGCGGTCTGATTTTTTCAGGGCCTTTTCTTTGCCTTTTTTCCGCAAAATTTCAATAGCTTTTTCTTCATTGCCGTCCGCATCAGCCAAGGCTTTTTTCACATCCACTACTCCGACTCCGGTCTTTAATCTTAAATTTTTAATTTGATCTAAGGTTACCATATTTTTTACCCCGTCAAATACCGCGAAGCGTTAACAGCTATGCCGCTCTATTTGACTGGGTGAATTTTATTTTTTAATAACTTCGCCTTTAGGATTTGTCATTCTTTTTTCTTTGGCCTTGAGGACCGTCTGGCAAATATAGGCCAACATTATCCGAAGCGATGAAACTGCGTCTTCATTGGCCGGAATCGGAAAATCGATTTCACCGGGATCGACATTGGTATCCACCAAAGCGATAATTGGAATTTTCTTTTTCTTGGCTTCCTTAACCGCCAAATTGTCTTCGATGACTCCGGTAACCAGAATGGCAGCCGGCAATTTGGTCATATTTTTAATTCCGCCCATCCGATTTTCCAATTTATCCAATTCTTCGGCAATTTTCATCTGCTCGAACTTGGTATACTTGGAAAGCTCGCCTTTTTTCATTTTTTCCTGGGTATCCCGGAGATATCTGGTTCTCGAAGAAATAATCCGATAATTGGTAAAAGTTCCGCCCAGCCATCTTTCAACCACATAGGGCATGCCGCATCTTTTGGCCGCCGATTCCACCAAATTCTTAGCTTGTTTTTTGGTTCCGACAAACAAGACATCGCTGCCGGCGGCAATCGTCTTTTCGATAAAACTCAGCGCTTCATCCAATTTTTCGCGGGTTTTTTCCAGATCAATAATGTTTATCCCATTTCTGGTTCCAAAAATGTATTCGTCCATCTTCGGATTCCTTCTGGCTTTTTGATGACCAAAGTGAACGCCATTTTTCAGCATCTCTTTCATGTCCACTTTGACAGTCTCAAAATCAAAATTAGCGAAATAATCTTCGCCACTCGAAGCCTTTTTTTGAGTGGCAACTTCAGCCACATCCTGCACAGGGGCAGTACCGCTTGCTTTATTCATTATTTTTCCTTAATTATTAATGTCTCCCGGATTGGGAGGCAACCGCTACTTTTTGCTTGTTTGTGGCTTTTTTAAACCCGTCACTCGCGAGCGACAGGTCAGGACGAAGCCGCAAAAAGTATGAGTTTTTCGTACTAAATAGTACTTTGCCAGTATATCAGCTGCCTTTCGCCTTGTCAATTTTTCCTTTATATGCTAGACTTATTTATACTTAAATTCATAATCACTATTAATTTCGCAATAATATGAAAAAGGATATCCACCCGAAATACTACACCGACGCCAAAATAATTTGCGCCTGCGGCAACATTATTGAAACCGGTTCCACTGCCCGCGAAATGAAAGTGGAAATTTGCAGCGCCTGCCATCCCTTTTATACCGGCAAGAAAAAGCTGATGGACACCACTGGCAGGGTTGACCGCTTTAAGAAAATGACCGCCAAGGCTGAAGCCAAAAAATCCGCAGCCAAAGCCAAAGTTATTGCCAAAAGGCCGTCCAAAAAAGTCAGCAAGAAAAAATAACTTCAAAAAAATCCTCCCATTTAGCGGGAGGATTTTTAAATAGGGTTGGATTAAAAACGAAAAAAATTATTAATTTTTTACGCAACGAACGGCTGCACCACCAGTTTTAACTGCCTTAGAACGATATATAGTCCTCTCTTCCGAATCTGAATAAAAAGATCTATACCAAACTTGTAATTTATCAAAATTGGTAGATGACCAATAATGGCCACTAAGTCCTCGATAATCATAAATACCATTATTATAGGCATTTCTATAACCAACAAGCATTGCTCCAAAGCCACTACTGCCACCAACAATCAGCTGTTCATAAGAATATTTTTTCGTAAGCATTGTCCATTCTACTTCGGTTACCACATGCCATCCATTTGGGCAAATTCCCTGTTGATTTTTTACAACTGTGCAAGGAGCAGTATTACAATTTAAAGGAAGCCCGTAGGCATCCGCCCATGTGTATAATCCACCATCTGTATCGCAAATACTTGCGTCATCATTATAACAATAGCGATTACTAGAAGTTATTCCGTCTGCCATAGCAGCTGTGTTAATGTTTTTTGTCATCCAACAATAACCCGCCAATTCTTTTGTGGGATATATTTCGTTATTATATAAACATGCCGTTCCACATTGTGTATTTTTATCACATACTGAAGTATTGTTTTTTTGGTCATCTAGAGTTGGCAATTTTTGGTCAGACGCTGGTTTACCAACTGTCGGCGGTATAGATGCAGGATGGTCAGTTACCGGCTGCGATACTGGAGCTGGCAAAGTTTTAGCTGGAATCTCAGAAGTTAGTCCTGATTTTTCTTGCAGTCTAGAAATTCCGACCATAATAATCCAAATTACTATTAAAATAGAAATTGCCACTAATCCTATTTTTATTGGTTTTTGCATATTTTTTTTATTTTGTTTATTAATTGACTCTATCCTTATTTCTAGCTAAAATACTATTTAAATTATATAATGGATTTATGAAATCACAAATCGAAGAAATCAAGAAAGAATACCAGGAAATTCAGGAAAAACTCGGCTCAACCGAGGTGGTTTCTGATCCGCAAAAAATGGCAAAATTGGGAAAAAGACAGGCAGAACTGGCGGAAGTAATCACAGCTATCACCAAGCTGGAAAAAGTGGAAAAAGAGATGCAAGAAAACGCCGAAATTATTAATACCGGCGATGACGGGGAAATGAAACAGATGGCCATGGAAGAAAATATGAAGCTTTCTGCCCAAAAAGAAGAATTGGAAAAAAAATTGGAAAAATTATTAATTCCCAAAGACCCCAACGACAGCAAAAATGTCATCGTGGAAATCCGCGCCGGCGCCGGCGGCGACGAATCGGCGCTGTTCGCGGCCGAACTTTTCAAGATGTATTCCCGTTACGCTGAAAAAAACAGATGGCAAACGGTGCTTCTGAATTCTAATGTAACCGGCATCGGCGGATTCAAAGAAGTTATTTTTGAAATCAATGGAAAGGATGTTTACCCCCACACCAAAACTAGCTCTCAAGTTGGCGGAACAAATTATAATTCTGCAACCAAACAAGGTAGTTTTGGTGGGGGGGTTTATGCCAAAATGAAATATGAATCCGGCGTTCACCGCGTCCAAAGAGTGCCCGAAACGGAAAAAAATGGCCGTGTTCATACTTCCACCGCCACTGTCGCCGTTCTGCCGGAAGCGGAAGAAATTGACTTTAAAATAGAAGAAAAAGACTTGCGGATTGATACTTTCTGCTCATCGGGCCCCGGCGGACAATCAGTCAATACCACCAAAAGTGCCGTGCGCATTACTTATATTCCGACCGGCCTCATCGTTTCCTGCCAGGATGAAAAATCCCAGATCAAAAACAAGGATAAGGCAATGAAAGTCCTGCGCTCACGTTTAGTTCAAGCTGAAGAAGAAAAACGCGCCAAGGAATTAGGTGATGCTCGAAAAAGCCAGATCGGCACCGGCGACCGCAGCGAAAAAATCCGCACCTACAATTTTCCCCAGGACCGCATCACCGACCACCGCATCAAGCAGAATTGGAGCAATATCAATTCGATTATGGAAGGAGGCCTGGACAACCTAATTTCAGCACTTCAAGAAGAGGATATTAAGAGGAAATTGGAAAGCTAATTTAAAATCAATAACCTTCTTTATAATTAGAAAACTGCATCCTACATTGCTTAACCTGATCCTTATTTTTAAGTTTATCACATATTTTAATATCATTATTATAAGAAGCTACCGCTTGATAGCAATCAACATATCGATAGGTGGCATTGAACTTTTCACACAACAACAAATTATTGGTAGTTTTTGCTAATTCTTCATAACAATTATTTACCCAATAGTCTCCCATTATTCCGGTTGACATAAGACTATCGCACTGCGATGAATCTTTCTTAACTATAGTTTTGCAATAAGATAACCACTCTCCATCTTTTATTTTTTGACACAATGAATCATCGCCTTTATTCCTTGCTGCATAAGAGTAACAAGCATCTTTCATTTTTCCATCTTCAATATTTAAACAGGCACTGGAATCAAAAATACCTTTTTCCACTAATATTTGAGTGCATACGGAGGATTTTTCTTTTTCTTTGAGGCACATTTCAGTAAATGATTCATTATCCGATTTATCCTTTATTATTAAATATATGCACGCTCCAATAAATAAAATAGCAAATACAAAAATTAAAAATTTTTTTTGCATAATATTTAAGTTTGGTTTATTAATTTGACATAATTATCCCGACATTAGTAATATAACATGAAACTAATGACAATTGAAGAAATATTTAAATATTTTTTTAATAAACTAGGCCGCCTGGATCTGGAGCTTTTAATCGCGCATATTCTCAAAAAATCGCGGGAATTTATTTGGTGATTTTTTTGCGATTATTGGATTTTAGAAAGTTCTTTCTGGAAACAACCGGCCTGCCGATCCTTTTTTCAATTTGTTTTCTGGCTGTGCCGGCCACTTCCCCGCCCAGCCGCGCGTCGTCCTTCAATTTTGGCACGCCTTTTGAATCTTTGGTTTTATGGATTTCTTTAGTAGTGCGTTCGCCCAGCATTGTAAGGATTAATTCAAAGTCATCCATATGATCGCGCAGATTTTCCCGCTTCAGGCCTTTTACTTTTTTATGTTCATTGGGCTTTATGCCAAAAGTCGCTTGCGCTATTTCAGCCGTTAAAATTTCATAATCTTTGGTATGTTTGGCGCCTCTTTTTTGCCATTCATCCGTCAATTCTTCCCGAATCGCAATGCCCCGCATCCGCATTTCAATCCATTCATCAGGATAACCTTTGAGCTTATAAAGCAATCTCGTCCGTTTGGTCGCCAGTTCTGGATTCTCCACTTCCTGGATTCTTTCATAGCCAACTTTGGCCAGCCAGCGCTTCATCGGTTCAACTTTCGGCGAAGGAATAGACTGGATTATGCGAAACATTCCTTCAGTATTTGAGCAATCTGTTTCCCGCATTTTACTGTCTGGCGCTAATAATTTCAATCCGTGACAAAATGTCACAACTTCACTTCCTTCTTTTATAAGTCTTTGTTTTAGTTTCCGCCAATAAGCACCCGCGTCAAGGCTGTCTGTTAAAACGCTACAGATATCCACCACTGAAAACCACCATTCCTTCTGATAGATTATTTTCCGGATAGACTTGCCCTTAAAAATGGCGATTTGATTGGTTGGATTGTTGTTATTTTCCATAAGTTTGATCCTGTGCTTTAATTATAGCATATTATGAGCAATATCTCTGACATTTTCAAACAATATTCCAAAAAGCTGGACCACCTGGATCTGGAGCTTTTAATTGCGCATATTCTCAAAAAACCGCGGGAATTTGTGATTGCACATCCCGACTTCGCAATAACCAAGAAACAAGAAACAATAATCAAACATTTGATATCCAGAAGATTAAAGCATGAACCAATGGCTTATATTTTGGGCCATAAGGAGTTTTATGGGCTGGATTTTAATGTGGATAAAAGCACGCTCATTCCCCGCCCCGAAACCGAAATGCTGGTTGATCTCGCATTAAAAGAACTAAAAGCTATATGCTACCCGCCTGCCGGACGGACAGGTAAAATAAAAGCTAGTGTTATTGATGTTGGTACCGGTTCGGGTAACATTATTATTGCTATAGCAAAAAAAATGGGATTTTTAAAATTTTATGGAATAGATATCAGTGAAAAGGTTTTGCGAGTTGCCAAACAAAATGCAAAATTGCATAAGATTGATAAAAAAATCAAATTCATTAAAGGAGATTTATTAAAACCATTTTTTCCGCCAAGGGCGGATCGGACTCGGGCTGAAAAAACTAAAAACTACCTGCCTACCGGACAGGCAGTCAAACTAAAAACTAAAAACTTATTAATAACCGCCAATCTTCCATACTTGTCGGAAAAAATTTACAACGCAACTATGCCGGACGTAAAAAACTACGAACCTAAATCCGCCCTGCTCTCCGGCAAAGACGGTCTGGATCATTACCGCAAATTATTTTCTCAAATAAAAAAACTGAAAGAAAAATGTTTTATGTTGCATGTTGCATGTTTCATGGAAATTAGTCCCGAACAAAAAAATAAGTTGCCTAAGCTAATAAATAGCCATTTTCCAGACGCGAAGGTCACTTTTTACAAAGATTTAGCCGGAAAATGGCGGGTTTGTGAGATAGAAATTTAAGTCATCCACTATAGGTAGTAGCACTACCCATAGTGGTATTTTTCTATATTTTGGCTTATTTAAAGGATATTTTGATATTAAAAGCAAAAAACCGCACGTTAGCGGTTTTTGCTTCTAACTTTTGATTATATTCTAACCAAAAGTTGATAATCAAGTTCCGATTTCTCGGAATTATTTACAAAAGACTATCTCTTCTTTTTCTTTGTAGCTTTTTTCTTTTTAGCTTTTTTCTTAGCTGCCATTTTAATTCACCTTCCTTTCTATTTTTATTTTTTATCTTAATAATTTGATTTTTATTTCGACCTTTGGTTATAAATTATTTTAAAAAGTTTTTTAAAAATAATTCAACCTATATAAATTATATAGCATCTGATTTAATTTGCAATAGCAAAAAGTTATCCACACCCCGCAAAAATAAATTTTTTATAAAAAATTCTTTCACGGGGCAGCCGCGTAGTCGTCACAGGCGACTTTACGCGGCAACGTGTAAAAATTTCATTACGCTATGCACCGTGCGACAGTTTCTGGAAAAAATTATTTTAACCAACTTGATTTTAATACAGCAGCTTAAAAAAATAATTTCAACCTGGTATTTTTATTTTTGGATAAAAAAACAAATTATTGCCTTGTTTAATTTATTTTTTTACCGGAATTAATGCCAATTTTTTGGCTTATATTAGACATTAAACGCCAATTTTTGTCTAGTTGACGCCATCTCAGACTTTGATAATATTTAATAATGTGATTCGAAATAAGGTCGAGATTTGCCGGCAGAAAATTAAGTCCGGCATGCAGCCCAATTGCAACACTGTGCCCGCCCGCTTCGATGCGCGAAGCATTTCGGGCAGGTGTTGCATTACGGGCAAGCTTCAACGTAAGCACGTTAATAATTAAATAAGTAGAAAGGAAGGTGAAAATATGGAAGACGAAAAAGATCCAATCGAAGAAGAAGATGAAGCCACCGAAGAACCCGGAACAATGAAGCAATGGTTCCAGGATAATCTAAGAATTATTGTAAGTATCTTGATTGTTGTTGCCATCGCAGGAGGAATCTATTCTTATTCAAAAAGAACTGAAGCTCCAACAACCGGTGAAGAAGTCGCTCAAAGTTCTATTATTTCCGAAGAGCAAGGCAACCAAGCTAATCCTGGTACCGAGCAAGGGGTAACCGATAACGAAGCTGCGACCCAAAATACCGGCGACCAGCAAGCCAGCACACCAGCTAAAACAACCCCGGCCAAAACGACACCAGCTCCGCAAGTTGCCGCCAGCCAAGAAACTGAAAATTCTTTTGTAGAAACAGCCGCTAAGGGTGACGGTATGACAAAATTAGCTCGCAGAGCGCTAGCGAACTATCTGGAAAAGAATCCGGATTCAACATTGACCGCAGAGCACAAAATTTATATTGAGGATTTCCTTAGAAAAAATGTCGCTAAGAAAAGCGTCCGCATAGGAACTTCAGTAGAATTTTCCAAGAGTTTGATTCAAAATGCCATTACTAAGGCCAAAACTCTAAATGAAGGCCAACTCAAGAACTTGCATAAATACGCAGTCCGGGTTCCGTCTTTATCCTGATAACAAAGGATGGTTCGATTGAAAAATGAAAAACACAAAGAAATTTCTACTGTTCTTTAGCCTAGCTTGTAAGTATATTTATACTTTAAGATAAAAACAAAACCTCCGCTTGCGCGGAGGTTTTGTTTTTTATCGAAACTATCGGTCCAGCTCCAGCAGATCGCCTGCTTTAAAACCCAATTTATCGCTAATCCCGGCATTAACCTCCAGAACTTTATCTACCGGCACATCGGCCGTCCTCATTTCACGGGTGCCGCCGGTATGGGATACATTTCTGTCGATTTGGACGATTTTCTCGCCGTCTATCCAAAGCATATCCAGATCAAACTGCATATCTTTCATCCAAAAGGAATACTTGTCTTGGTGGCTAAAGACAAAAAGCATCGAACAATTCTCGCACAAACTTTTCCTGCCCGAAAGGCCCATCTCTTGTTTTTCGGGTGTAGCGGAAATTTCTGTTTTTAATTCATAACCGTTTATTTTAACAAAATTTTCTTGGTCTATGCTTTCTTTCTTTGCGGATTTTTGCACCCACAAAAAAACGGCTGATACGAAAGCTAAAATTACCAAAATCAAAATTAATATCCTTTTTTTCATTTGGCCCTTAATTTAATAATACTCGTTTTTTTACCGATAACAAATAAAAAAATCAGCATAATGACGCCGGTAACCAACAAGGTTATCAGTTTGCCGACGAAGCGGGTGTTGAGAGCCACCAGGGCGATCAAAACGGTAACAAAATAATAAAGGGCGGTAATTTTTCTTTGCGACCAGCCTAAATCAATCAATTTATAGTGGAGATGGCTCCGGTCCGGCTTAAAAATTGACCTTTTATTTTTTATTCTTTCCAGAATAACCCAGATGAAGTCGATTATGGGGATAGCCATTGCCAAAAGCGCTGTGGCAATCTTGGTTCCGGCAAAAATAGCCAGCACCGCCAGGATAAATCCCATAAACATTGAACCCGAAGTTCCCGCTAAAATTTTTGAGGGGTTAAAATTAAAAATCAAAAATCCCAAAGAAGCGCCGCAAAGCATCATCGCCAGGATGGCCACCGGCGGCTGATTTACTTCCGGTTTAAGGCTAAGGACAAAAATGGTAAATGCGCCGATAAAAGTCAGTCCTCCGGAAAGGCCGTCAATGCCATCGATCCAATTCATGGCATTAATCATCAAGACTATCCAGGTTATAACCAGCAGTACGGAAAGAATAACTCCCAAACCCATATCCATTTTGATTATTCCCCCACTTAAGGGATTGGTTACGGAATAGATCCTGACCCCGACTATAAAGACTAGGATAGCCAAGGCCACTTGGTAAAAAAGCTGGCTCTCCCAAAAAATTTCTTTCAGGTCGTCCCAGGTGCCGACGATCATAATGATCAGCGAAGCCGCCATGACAGCCCAAAATTCCTGGGTGATCACCAGGTCGGGATTAAAAATTATCGAAAGATTAAAAGCCAAAATCATGGCTACTCCTCCAATCCGGAAGATTCCCGGGCTATGGATATGCCGGCCGCTTTTCCGGCCATGCCACTTGATTTTCCGCGCCAAAAACATACTGACAATAATAAACGTTACCGTCAGGGAAAAAGAAGTTATGAGCGGAATTAAATATTGGATCATTTTTTCCTTATTTTTTCAGTTACCCAAAATTCTCCAAAATATTTTCCAAAAAGCAGGCGGGTTTGCGAGTCGACAGCCGGCAACGCACCCAGGATCGGAGCCGATATCGGAACCAGCACCCATTGCAAGACCATACAAACGTATTTCCACTTGGAATATTTTTTCGGCCTCGGCGGCATCAATAAAAAGCTTAAAGACATGGAAACCACAAGCCCCGTCATCGCCAAGGTCATAAGCTGTCTGGTCATAATCGGTAAATTTTTTGCCAACACGCTCTGATTGAATTCCTGTCCGCCAAAAAAAAGCGGCAGCCATCCCAAAATAGCCAAAATGAAAGATGCGGTCGCCCAGGAATGATGGCCTTCCAACATTTCAAAACCGACTTTAAATTTTTTGGTGAATTTTATTTTTTTATTGGGCCAGATCGCCCGCATTATGACCGGAAAATTTTCAATTCCATAGGCCCAGCGCCGCTTTTGCTTGTACTGATTGACGATGGTTTTCCAATAATTGTCGGCCAAAACCGCGTCCAGCGAAATAGGAAGATAAATCGGTTTGACTGCATAATCGCCATCATAGTATGTGTAACATTTCCAATAAATAATCGAGTCCTCGCTGATCATATTTATCGGCCAGAAATCAACCTTGACCAGCGTGTCGAACGGTTCGCTATGGGAGGAAAAAGTTACCATGCCTTCGGTGCGGGTACTTTGAAAAATATGCCAGAAGCTGGAACCGGTGACAATCACCCGGACAAAAGCATTGGTATCCCAAAGGTTGTTGTGGTACATCGGCAGCGGCTGGTAACTTCTCTGCAGCCTCTTGGGATCGATGATGTATCCGTAAGTCAGCGCCGCAAAGTATTGGGGGTGAGCCACGCTGTCGCAGTCAAAGTTGGAAAAAATAACTTTTTTGAAATCAATTTTTCTTTCCTCCAGGTAATTTACTAATTTTCTGGCAGCAAAAGTGGCGTTGGAACCCTTGGCTTTCATTTCATCATCTTTGACGACATGCGTTGTCACGATAAAATCCCTAAAAACCCCGCTGAATTTATTTTTCAAATAATTAACTTTGGGCAATCGCCGCTCTTCCGGTTCCCGTTCCTCGGTTGCCAGAAGAATTATGATTTGCTGGTTGGGAAAATTAGAATTGGCAATGGCTTGGATTGCCGGTTCGATGACTTCGGCCGGCTCGGTGGCTGTCGGCAGCATCACCACATGGATAATTTCCCGCCAGTCCAAAATTTGGTCTTTTATTTTTTTTATCTTTTCAACTTCCTTCAAGTATCTTCCAATCCTTTTTATTTCTCCCTTTAGGACCTTGCGCTCCTTATGCTTCATTTCTCCGCTCTCTTTTAAGCTAATTTCCATTTCAGCGACCCTGTTGGCAAGAGTGGCTTCAAAATTAGCCGGATTGCTTATATTCTGGCATCTTTCCCACCAATCGATCCTTTTTCCTTCCTTTAATTTTTTATAGCCTTCGACGGAAAAATAAGCGATAAAAATCGTCCGAAAAATCCAATAGATGTCAAAAATAATTATGAAAACGGCTATCCAAATCGGCAGCAAAAAGGAAAGGACGAACATACCGATCAAAGTAGCCCATGTCAAAATGCCGGGAATCACTTCCAGTATTCTCTGGATCCGATGCTCTTTGGGATCGGTTGTTTTCGGATTGGGAAAATTAAACATTTTAATAGTTGATTATGATTACGCTGACTGAGGCGATTATAACGCTAAGTTGCACCATCAGAGTCGCCATTAAAAGCAAATAGCTGGCAATTCTTTCTTTTTGTTTATAAAAATAAATGGACAATAATAGATTGGTTAGGAATAAAAATATTCCGATTAAGGGCAGCACATAAACCTGTCTCCAATTGCCGGTCATATCAATTCCGAAATAAACATTATAATGAAGAATAATCGGAAAGTCAACCGGTTTGATATATATCCGAAGCAATATCCAATCGGCCAAATTGGAAATAATGCTTAGGATCAAAAGCCAAATCACAATATGGCTCCGAAAATATTCCTGCTTGAAAAAAGACTTGATTTTCAATACCAAGCCTTTCAAACTGAAACCAAATTTTTTTCCCCGATTTGACATAAAAAATAAACTTCAAAAATCCTTATTCTTCCTGCGGCTTATCGATTACCAGCGGTTCGATCTGCGTTTCTCCATCGGTTATCTTGGCGACATCCTTGTCAATCTTGATAAACTCTTTGTGGGCATTGTTATAGGCATTGACCGTCGTCTGCAAATGGCCGCCTAATTTTTTAAAGTAATCGTCATATGACTTCAGGTGGCTATTTAGCTTAACCACGTTTTTTATAATTTCCTTAGTTGATTCCTGGATCTGATAGGCGCGCATTCCCTGGATCAGCGACTGCAAGGTGACATAAAAAGTAGTCGGCGAAACAATATGTACCTTCTTTTCGTTTATGGCATAATCAATCAAGTCACGAGTATTGACCTGGATCGCGCCGATCTTATTGACCAGCAAATCATAGTAGATGCCTTCGGCCGGAATGAACATAAAAGCGTAATCGGTCGTGCCTTTCCCAGGCTGGATATATTTGGAGGTTTCATCAATCCGATTTTTCAAATCCTGCTTGAAATTTTTTTCCAGCTGTTCCTTTTCGCCTGGATTTTTTTCTTCCAAAATGCGGTTGTAATTTTCCAGGGAAAATTTGGAATCGATGGGAATTATCTTATCCCCGAAAAATAAGGCGGCATCCACAATCAGATCCTTGCCTGTCTTTTCATCTTTGCCCAGGCTGTATTGCATCTGATATTGTTTGGGAGAAAACGCATTCTTGAGCAGTGTTTCCAGATAATATTCGCCAAAAACTCCCCGCTGCTTGGGATTCTTGAGAATATCCTGCAGATTTTGCAGCTGATTGGAAAAATCCAGCACTTGCTTGTTGGTTTCGTCCAATTTGGTCAATTTTTCCGTCACCTCGCCAATTATTTTGGCCGATTGGCCGCTGATTCCCTGCATAGTGCGCATCGTCTGGCTGAACTGATCCTGATTGGACCGATGAGTTTCAGAAAGCTTGCTGTCCATCGCTTGGCGCAGTTCACTGTTTTGTTCGGCTAAAATTTTTAATCGCTCAAGAACCGCTCCCATTTTTTCGTTATCCCGGCCGCTTTCCATTTTCTTTTTTAAGTCAAAAATAAGCCAAGCCAGAGTCAGGCCTATCACCGCCGCGATTATGAATAAGATATAAGACATAGAAAATTTCACCCCCACACCAATTAAGGATACGGTATAAAAAAACTAAAAATTAAAAATACAGACACACTTAAAATTAACAAACTCAGAAAAATAATATTTTTAGAAAAAATCCTTGATTGGTGCGGGGGTTTATTTTCGATTGGCAATAAATTGCCTAAGTCCCTGTATTTTATTAATCAATTCTTCGTGCGGACCTTCCAAAAATTCCAAAATAAATTTATCCAGCATATTCAGCCGATATTTGAATTCTTCTCCGGTCATCAGCACAAAATCAATTTCCTTACCGATTTCCGCTTCCAGGCTGTTCATTAAATTTCTCAGTTTCGCCCGGCTGATTCCATCCCCCACCAAAATCATATCGGCTTTGCTTTTGTGGTAATTTATAAAAGCGCCGCTGATCACCGCCAGCTTGATATTGCCCAAATTTTTTATCTTGTTTAAACTTTGCGATTCCGGATAAATATTGGCTTTGGAAATAAGGTTTTTAAGTTCCGGGTAAAAGATGAAATTTTGGTTTAAGATATAGCAGGTCTTGCCTTTCTTCTTCCTCATTATGATAAATCTGATCCGCCTTAAATTTTCCAGCTCTCTCCGGATGCTTCCCGGCCGCAGCATGTTCCGCTTGGCAATTTCATTGATCCCATATTCCAATTCCGGGTTTTGCAGAAAAAACCTTAAAAGACGGGTTTTTTCACGCGAACCAAAAAGATACTCTAAATCTTGCGACATTATATTGAAATTAAGCTTATTAGCGACCTTTTATTATAGTATAATATCAGAAAAATTAAAAGTAAACCCCTGCGCCAAAGACTGCCGGAGGGGAGCCATTTTATAGATTTTGCACATTTTGGCCGCCAGGATAATGACTTTTAAAAATGTTTTGGCGTGCGGGTGAAAAATTTTTTTAAATGTCGACAGTCCCCCGTTTTGTGCTAATATTAAAGTATAAATTTGAGCCAAAATAATGCCTTCTAACATAAACATCTACGACCCCCACGTGCTGGGCCAGATAAAATTAATCGGCTATCCTTCAATGCTTCTTTTGATGACTCTTGAGGGGCCGGTGGCCACCGTTCTTTCTGCCTTTTCCGCCAGCCTGGGCTTTTTCAATATCTTTATTGTTTTTTCCTTAAGCATTTTTGGCGACATATTGGGAGATTTCATTTTCTATTCACTGGGTTATTTTGGCGGGAACAATCTTTTGGTTAAAGCGCAAAAAATTCTGCGGATTACACCGATAATGATGGAAAAAATCGAGAGACTTTTTTCCCGCCACGGCAAGCGGACCATCGTGGCCGTAAAATCAACTACCGGACTTTGCTGGATAACTTTTATTGCCGCCGGCGCTTTTAAGATGAACTTCCGTGAATTTTTATCCGGAGCTTTTTTGGGAGGAATTATCTGGAGCGGATTTTTGGTAATTATCGGCTATTTCTTCGGCTATGCTTTTATTAAAATCGGAAACTACATAAAATACGCCGGCATCATAATCTTTATTTCTTTGGTCATTTTTTATCTGGCAGTCACTTTTTTCAAAAAATACCAGTCGAAAAAAATATTGGAAAGCAATGGAAAAGAACGGAATTAGTCCTTTAATCAACACCTTTAATTATGATATAATATAAGCGATGACTCGAAACAAATTGGACAAAAAAATACCTGTGCTTGAGCCATTTTTCGAGAATATCCTGATTTGCAACGATAAAAATCTCCGGCCTTTTATTGAAGTTTTTGTTTATGAACCGGAAAATGTCAGCCAACAAAGGCTGGGTACCTTATTTGGCGTTTTTGAAGTGGCTGACGATTCGGAAGACTCCTCATACATCGTCAACTACCTCATCTCGGTCATCAAAAAAGAGTATTTTTCCAAACCAAAGATGGGACCCGTAGAGAGCTTTGAAGCGGCCTTGCATAAGGCCAATCTGGCTCTTTCAAAATTAGCCGAGCATGAAAGTATCGGTTGGATCGGAAAATTTAATGCCATCGCAGCCGTCATTGAAAAAAACAGCATCCACATTTCCCAGTCCGGTACCACCAACGCCTTATTACTGAGAGCCAAAACACTGACCGATATCAGCGAAGGGTTGGCCGACCAGGAAAACGAACCCAATCCCATGAAAACTTTTGTTAATATCACCAGTGGCCGGCTGGAAAACGAAGATAAATTGATTATCGCTACCGAAAATATTTTTGATATTTTTTCTTTGGAAGAAATTAAAAAAAGCGCTATCCATTTTTCCCAGGACGAATTTGTCCAATTCATGAGGACCGCCCTTGTTAACGAGCTGGACAAATCCGCTGTCCTGGTCATCGACATCAAGGAAAAGGAGGAAGCGCCGGCTCCCGTTCCCGGCCGGAAAAACGAAGAAATAAACGCTTTCAGCCAATCAGCTTTTTACCAAAATAATCATCCCCGCGGCAACGAAGTTTACGAAGATAAAAATCCCAAAGAAGCTGCCAAGGACGAAAAACCGGGTGAAAAAAGCGGCCATCTCTACATCAAAGAAACCGGAGAAATTCCGGAGAAGAAATTCAACTTTTTGGAATACTGGATTATTTTTAAAGAAAATTCGGCGGTTTTGGGCCGATTTTTGAAAAGATTGGTCGTTAAAGCCTGGCAAAACACCAACAAATTGGTTAAAAAAGTGATTGGTAAAACAAAAATTGCAATCGCCAATTTCAAGGAAAAGCAGGAGGCGAGAAAAATCAGCAGGATCCGGGAGCGCGAGATTGCCGAGATTGAAAAAGCTGAAGAGTTGGTCAGGAGCAAGGAAAGAGAAGAAAGGCTGGCAGCCCAAAGACAGACCGAAAAAGAAACGGGGCTTATCGAACTCAAAAAAGAAACTTATGCAGTTATTGAAGAAAAAATTCCATTTGAAGAAAAGAAAGCCGATGAAAGGCTGGTTTCTTTTTTTAAAAATATTCCCGCCAAAAAAGAAGCTTTGGCCCCGGAAACCGCTTCTTTCGACATCAAAAAGTATCCCGAGAAACTTTTGTTTTACGCCAAAAATTTAATTCCTAATTTTTCCAGAGCCAGGAGTTTATTTTCACAGTTAAATTATCGGCAAAAAATATACGCTTTCCTCATTATTCTGGCGATTTTTGTGGTTCCGATTTTTATAAATAAATTTTCCAATGGATTGAAAAGCACCAAAGAAATTCCGCCAGTCGAAGAAACAAAAGCGCCAGTTCCATTGGAACAGGATAAGAACGTATCCCGCATCGATAACTTAAACCAGGCTTATTCCGGCAGTAATATAATTGCATCCTTGGAATTAAACTCCAAAGTTTTTGCCGTAGCCGAAGCGCAGATCGTCAATCTGGAAACCAAAGAAACTTATCCCCTGCCGGCTGACTTCGGAAAAATTGACTTAGCTTGCGGGATGGATGATTTAAATTTGATATTTTTATTGAATAAAAACACCCGGAAAATAATTTCCTGGAGCCCCACCAGTAAAAAATTCCAAAACAACAATATCGATATCCCGGCAGATTCCAATGTCATGGCTGCCGGAATATATCTCACTTATCTTTACCTAGTAGATTCCAAAAATAATCAGATTTACCGCTATCCCCGCGCCGAAGGCGGTTTTGGGACTAAAGCTAATTGGAAAAAAGACGATACCAATTTAGCTAAAATCAGTGGAATGGCTATCAATGAAAATTTATTCGTCGCAGACGGAAACAATATCCTGAAATTCTATCGCGGCAAAAAGCAGGATTTTATGGTTGAGACTACGACCACTCCGATAAAGGCCGACAAATTATACACCAAAAAAGACAATGCCAACCTTTACGTTCTGGACCGGGAAAACGCCAGGATAATCAAATTGGACGCGTCCGGCAAAATTTTGGGGCAATATTACCACCCGGAAATAGGTGAAGCTTTAGGTTTTGCGGTAAATGAACCGGCCGGCACGGTTTACTTCTCTTCGCCCGATTCAGTGCAGTCCTTCCAGTTGCAATAAAATTTTAACTAAATATTTGCATCACTGATATTCCAACATTCTTAAGAATGTTGGAATGTTTTTATTTAAGTATATACACGTGTATATATTTGAGTACGTATTCTAATACGTATTAGAATACGTATTAAAAAAACAGGCTGCTCAATTGCCTGTTTTTATATTATCAGCTGAAACATGTTCTGGTATTCTTAAGAATACCAGAATACTTTTGAAATAGATTATATCTGTTTTATTTTGTTAGTTGGTGAATTTGAAAGTGGAAAGGATTTTTTTATACTGAGTTGAGATATTTTCATTATCCAATAAACCTGAAATAATATAAAAATACTTGCTATTATTTATCATGACAGACGAGTATCCATCACACCCACCTCGTAAATTGTTAACTCCATAACATTCGTTTATTTTAAGAGGATATCTAATATAAACATCCACTTGTTTTTTGTCGGAACCTAAATATATAACATCTTTTTTATTTGAATTATCTTTTAAGTACATGTCACCATACAGGCTTATTTCTATACTCGCTTCAATATTACTGGATTTATTTTTTAAATTTAACCATAAAATATCATTTTTTGTGCCTTCATTTGCTGGGTCATATTCTTCAACTAATAATGAATTTGGATAATGAAGCTCCTCGCGGCAAGCCGCGAGGTATCAGTCGAAAAGCCTTAGTTGGTCTTTATGCAACTGATTGTATTCCTCTGGCTTACCTTGATTTTTTACATATTGTTGGACTACTGTTTCAA
>Ga0172368_10001892_pt1 | contig 27619 bp, 22 predicted proteins | sample Lak11m_FD_114540 | JGI IMG/M metagenome (GOLD analysis project Ga0172368, IMG submission 114540) | Freshwater microbial communities from Kabuno Bay, South-Kivu, Congo - kab_022012_11m | ecosystem: Environmental > Aquatic > Freshwater > Lake | place: Democratic Republic of the Congo: South-Kivu...
GTTAGCGCCTAACCCGGACGAGCCGGAGAATGGCTCACGCAAAGGCGCCAAGACGCCAAGAAATCACTTTGCGACTCTGCGTCTTTGCGTGAGAATTTCGTGCTGGCTGTGCAAGAATTTCACTGACTTACCAGCAGCGGATGCCGTCGTTGACGAACTGCGTCACTTCGCCGACGCTGAGACGATCCAGGCCCAGTTTCTCCAGGGTGCGGCCGCGACGCCAGTAATCGGTGCGATGGATGATGCACGCGAGCCGGATGATGGCGTCGATGGCCCGCACCGATACGCCATAGTGTTCGCCCAATGCCGCGATGGGCACCAGGCTCATCGGCACGTCCTCGAAAATATAGCGGTGATTCAACGTGCTGGGCGCCTTGATCCCATAGTAGCCGCTCTGGTTGTGAATCGCCTCGTTGAGGTCATCACCTTCGGCATCGTAAGCCATTTTGAGCCATTCCATAGCCGTGCGCGCACGGATGCCCAGCGAGGCCGACACCGTGACCCGTTCCCGGTCGAGCGCCTCCAGGACGCGCGCTACCGACGGAGTGACACCCTCGATGTAAAACTGGTAGTCACCGTTGGTGGACTCGATCCGTCCCGCATTGAGCAGGGTCAGGGCCGGGTGGAAGATGGCGCCCATGTTATTCAGGCCGGTATGCAGCACGCTGATCCCGTCGATGAACTGCGGGTAGGCCGGCGCCAGTGCTTCGAGCACCTGTTGGGTGCGTGTGGCGGGCAGCGCGGCCAACGGCACTGCCTCCTTGATCCGAAAGATGCGCGCCTGGGCGGGGCCATCGGAGCGGCTGGCGTAGATGAAGGTCTCGGCTTCAGCGACCGTTACATCAGCCACGCATTTTTGGTCGCTCAACACCTTGTGGAATTCGACTGCGCCCAGGGTGCGGCCGGGATGCAGCACGACGATCTGGCCGTCGCGCAGGTGCGGTGCGGCGATCTTGGCGATTTCGGCATGGGCGGTGGAGGGCACCACGATCATGATGATCGCTGCGCTGGCGATGGCCTCTTCCAGGCTCGAAGTAACGTGCGCCACGCGGGCAAAGCCGTGCGGGCCGCCCTCGTAACTCTCAAGGTCGATGCCCCGGCGCGCCCTGATCGCTGCTACCCGCTCGGCGGTCCGATTGTAGAGCGTTACCCGGAATCCCATCAGGGCCAGGTGGGCCGTCATGGCCTTACCGCCGTGACCCGCGCCGATAACCGTGAAGTTGGTAGTCGCGTTCATGTTTGTCTCCTGCATTGAGAACGACGATGGACGATGGACCATGGACGACCGAATAGATTGGCTGGTTATATCAGCCCGGCCAGGCGAGTTCTTTCGGACAAAGGATGGCCGGCACGGTCCACGGCCAGACAGGCGCCGTGCACGATGCGGGTGGTAACCTGGCCCCGACCGAAGGGGTTACTGCGCAGGTGCGGAGCATCGAGGATGCCGGTCGTCACAGCGCGAGCCAGGGTGGGCGGGTCGATCAGGGGATCGGTGACACCGGGGCTGGCCAGGGCACTGATGGCACTCAGTGTCACCTGCGCTTCGGCGACCAGTTCGGCCTTGCGCGTCTGAACGTGAGGGTCCAGGGTCATATCGGGTGCGCCCCGCACCGCGTTCTCGATTGCCCGGCGGGCGACCTTGCACGCCGCGATTACATCCTCGGCCGTGGCGGCGTGATGGGCCTCCGTGTGGCCCACGACGTGAACAATATGCGGCCGTAGTGCCATCTGGAGGTAAGTGGCCGCGGCCAGGTGCCCGCGCGCAGCCTCGGGATCGAGCGGGTGGCTCAGCAGCCCGACTCGCGTTTGCCGGTAGATGCTGAAATCGTGTTGCGTGTTGCGTGTTGCGTGCGCAGCGGATCCGGGATCGGCAGTCGTTTCCCGACCGGCCAGCGGCTCGATGAGCTCCAGGCACGCCAGCATTTTCGCCAGGTCCATCGCGTCGGAGAGGCCGGGCGGGCTGTTGAACATCAGTTGAGCGATGTAGTCGCGTACGCCGAACGCTCGCGCGTTGTGGGCCGATAAATACGCGGCGACGACGAACACCACGTCCGGCGCGTCACGCATACCCCAATGGTGCGGCTCGTTCAGTTCCACGGGGATGCCGCGGCTGCCGTACCACGCCATGAGCCGTTGATGCAGGCGGATGGATGTCTCCAGATCGTGCGGCCCGCGGCCGTCCATGGCGTTGAACCAGAAGAGCGGCACCGCGGCCCAGGCGATGTTGATCGTCTCGACGTACATCTCGGCCAGGCGGACGAAGTCGTCGGTGCCCGAATACGTGCGCAGAAGCGGAAAGTTGCCCCGCCGGCTGGCCGCGTGTAGCGCCCGGTAATCGTCGGGGGTGCGCACCGGCACACCCCCTGCGCCCGTGCGGCGTGGGTCCTGGCGCTCAGGATGGAAAAAGTTCTCCTGCGCGTCCTGATCGGTCCCCAGCGAAATCACATCGAGCACGCGCGCATCGGCGATCTGCTCGATGCCGCGGCGGGTGGCTTCGACGCTCGGCAGGCCGAAGTGATGGCGAAGCAGCGGGTAGGGCGCCTTCCAGGTAATGCGTTCGAGCGTCGTTTGAGGATAAGCGGCCTCGACGGCAGCGGTCGGCCGGCCGCGCAGATAGGCCAGCACTTCCTCCGGCGCTTCGGAGCCGTCGAAAATCTGCTCGAAGAACCCGATGGCTCGGGCGCGTTCAGCGACGGGCGGGGTGCCACCGAACGCAAACCGCACGCCGCTCGTCCTCAGGTCGTCGGCTGCTTCGGCGAACTCGGCCAGTAGCCTTTCGCCGGTCTCGGGTGTCAGCCGATAGGAAACACCGACCAGCGCGGCGTTGCGTTCGCGTGCGGCTTCCAGGACGCGCTCGATTGGGACGGCTGGCCCCAGGAAGAGCGGCTCCCAGCCGGCCTCTTCAGCCAGCCGCAGGAAATTCATCACGCCGGCCACATGGACGCACTCGCCCAACGCCGCAGCGACCACGACCCGTTTGTTTGCCATCTCATTCCCTCACACGCGTACCAGGCGCGCGGCCTCCAGAACAAAGACCGTCGCGCCGTACATCGGAATACCGGCACTGGGGGAATTCGGCTCGGTGCGCTCCTGGCAGTTGGCCTGAATCAGCTTGAGCACCTCGTCCACCTTCTCCTCCTCGGCTCCAATCAACAGCGTGGCATTGCCCCGTCGTAGGAAACCGCCTGCCGAGTTGATACGGGTCAGCCGGTGGCCTGCCGCGAGCAACGCCCGGGTAACTGCCTCGGCGTCACTGCTATGCACGATGGCGACCAGCAGATTCATCTGATCCTGTTCTCCTTTCGGTCCTGGAGGGAGGTCACTCATCTTCTCACCTTCTTTCACCGATGGGTAGCGTTTGTCGAGGTCGGGCTGAGTTGGCCCGCCGTGCAGGCGGGCGAAGCGCTTCACAGGCAAGATGAAGACGGACGCCCCGCCGATCGTCACTTCGAGTGCGACGGCAGGGCCAGCCATCGCCACCGTGGCCGGATCGCCGCTCCAGGCTGTCGGGTTAATGTAGCCGGTCCGCGTACGACAGGTTGCCCCGATGATGGCCAAAACATCCCTGGCACGGTCATCTTCGACGCCGATCATCACAGTCGCGTTGCCGCGTGCCAGGAAAGGGCCCACCGTCGCGACACGGGTCAATCGATACCCCCGAGCCACCAATCGTTCGCAAAGCAGGTCAGCATCTTCATCCTGGACGATGGCGACCATCAATTGCATCATCGATCCTCCCGCTGGCAGCCGCGCTGCTGGTGAAAGACTCGCGCGTTTTCTCTATTTGACAACGGATAATTCTTTCATTATTATATATCCGATGAAAATCCCTGTCAAATCTTACAGCCACAAAGGATACTTCTATGACCATGCCAGGGGCGTCCTCAGGTACCAGCCTCCTCTTGACCATCCGCGGTCTGCTGCCATCGCTGAATGAGCAGGAGCAGAAAGTCGGGCAATACGTGCTCGATCACCCAGGGGAGGTAATCTACCTGGCGGTAAGTGATCTGGCTCAGCGCGCCTTTGCCAGCGATACGACAGTTTTTCGCTTCTGCAGGAAAGTAGGCACTGATGGATACCAGAACTTCAAGATCCGTTTGACCCAGGAACTGGCCACGGCAACCGATCGCCCGACCACCTATGCCGTAGTGAGCACCGATGATTCTCTGGTCGAAGCTGCGGCCAAGGTGATCACCGCGGATGTAAAGGCGCTGGAGGATACGCTGCGCGTGCTGGATCTGGTGGCGCTCAATCAAGCGTCGGATGCGCTGCTGACGGCGCGCCACGTGGACATCTATGCGTTGGGCGGGGGGGCCATCGCCGCGCTGGAGCTGCAATACAAGCTGATGCGCGTGGGCGTGCGGGCTGTGCCGTACATCGACGCTGAGATGCAGGTCATCTCGGCCGCGCTGCTGACCTCTGCCGATCTGGCCGTTGGCATCTCCCATTCGGGGGAGTCGGAAGGTGTTCTGCACGCGCTGTCAGTCGCCAAAGAAGCGGGGGCTAAAACCATCGCGATCACCAACCATCCTGCATCTTCGATCGCTCAACTGGCCGATATCAGCCTGGGAACCGCGGCGCAAGGGGCATTGGCGCACGGCTATCCACTGGACGCGCGCGTTGCCCAGGTCGGGTTGATCGACTTGCTTTATACCTGTCTTGCCCTGAAACGTCAGGCCGAGGTCGAACGAAACCAGGCGCGCATCGCCGAGACACTTCACCCCCGGCGGAGCTCCGCTCAACACCTTTGACACTCGCAGAGAAACACGATGTCCGACCGAGATTCGCGCAATGTCATCATTGTCTACAACGAGAGCGCGCTCCTTATCAAGGGAGAACCGCAAGATATGTTGGCCGAGCAGGGCGTCATCGCCTGCGCCGAAGCGGTCACCAAGGCGCTGCAAGGTACGTGTGAGGTGCGCCGGGTGCCTATCCACAGCGATATCGAGCTGGTGCTGGAACCTTATCTGCCGACAGAGTGGGTGGTTTTCAACCTGGGAGAAGGCATCGAAGGACGGTTGTTTGAGGAAGCACGCATCACGTGGGCCTTGGAGGCGATGGGGTATCGGTTCACCGGGTCAGGCGGCGATGCGATGGCGCGTTCGATCAACAAGGTCCTGGCGAAGACGCTTCTGGCGCAGGCCGGTATCCCCACCCCGTCGTGGCGGGTTGTGCGAGGGCCGGACGAAGTCACCGGCGACTTCAGATTCCCGGCCATCGTCAAGCCGGTGGCCGAGGATGCCAGCCTGGGGATCGGAAATGGGGCCGTGGTCCACGATATGGATACGCTCCGGGCGCGGGTCGCGCACATCCTTACGGTCTACCGACAGGCGGCGCTGGTCGAGCAGTTCATCGTGGGGCGAGAGTGCAACGTGTCCGTGTGGGGTGATCCCCCCGAGGTCCTGCCCCTGGCCGAGATCGATTTCAGCGCTTTCCCTGATCCTTACGAGCGCATCGTCTCGTTCGCGGCGAAGTGGGATACCGCTTCCTTTGCTTATAACCATACCCCTGTGGTATGCCCGGCGCCGCTGAGCGACGAGCTTGGCAGTCGTATTCGAGATCTCGCCCTGGCGGCCTGGGAGACGATCGGTTGTCGTGGCTACGCACGCGTGGATATGCGCGTGGACGAGCATGATTGCCCGTTTGTCATCGAAGTCAACTGCAATCCTGACCTGTCATCTGACGCCGGTTTTTTTCGTGCAGCGCAGGCGGCGGGTTATGACTATGCCGCGATGGCAAGGAAAATCCTGGATCTGGCTTGCCGTTGGTCTTTCGGCGATCGGTGAAGATCGAGCTATAGCAGCGAACGCGTCGATTTCTGTAATGGGCAATGACCTGCTGGACTTGGAAAAGCTTCACGCAAAGGCGCAAAGGGCGCAAAGAATCAATAGGGGGTGGCTTTGCGTTCCTTGCGTCTTGGCGTGAGCCTTTCCGGCTGTCCACCACGTCTCTGACCAGTACAGAACGCGTCGATTTCCGTGAAGATACGTTCGAAGGTGAAGGATGTACGAAGTCAAATCTCCGTCGCTCCTACAAAAGGCATTCCTGGACGAGTACTCCATGCTTCAGATTGGGGATTGCCAGCAGAATGAAGGATATATCGCTTCTTTTCGTCGAATTGGGAGTTGCCGTTATCGGGCTGGCCCTTCTGGCTCGGCTGGCGAACAGATGGGGCTTTTCGGCCGTTCCGCTCTATCTGTTGGCTGGCCTTGCATTTGGTAATGGAGGTCTGATACCGCTTCGGTTCAGTGAAGACTTCGTTCATGTCGGCGCGGAGATTGGCGTCATCCTGTTGCTCTTCATGCTCGGCTTGGAATATACCGGGGAAGAGTTGGAGGCGAACCTGCGCTCTGGATTACCAGATGGTGTAGTTGACCTGGTGCTCAACTTTCCGCCTGGTGTGATGGCTGGATTGTTACTCGGTTGGAGCCCGCTGGCGTCAGTGTTGCTGGGTGGCGTTACCTATATTTCTTCGTCCGGCGTGATCGCCAAATTGCTGGCAGAGCTGGGATGGTTGAATAACCAGGAAAGCGCAACGGTCATTTCGATCTTGATACTCGAAGACTTGGCGATGGCAGTGTATTTGCCATTGGTCGCGGTGCTGCTGATCGGTTTAGGCCCGACATCTGCGATCATCTCTATCCTGGTTGCACTGGCGACCGTTGGTGTGCTGCTATTAGTCGCCGTGCGTTATGGCAAGCCACTCAGCCGCTTGGCCGCGCATCAATCGGACGAAGTCATACTCTTCACCACCTTGGGCCTGGTTTTACTGGTGGCTGGTGTAGCTCAACAATTACAGGTATCAGCGGCGATTGGGGCCTTTCTAGTGGGCATCGCTTGGTCGGAGCCAATTGCTGAGCGAGCCCGCAAACTTCTTGGTCCGTTGCGCGATCTATTTGCCGCGATGTTCTTTTTGTTTTTCGGCTTGCAGGTTGATCCCGCTGCGCTACCGCCGGTCCTTTTGGCAGCGATAGGCCTGGGTGTGCTCACTACTCTGACCAAACTCGTAACGGGTTGGTGGGCAACCCATCGTTCTGGTGTAGATACACTCGGTGGTCTGCGAGCTGGGACGGCACTAGCCGCCCGTGGGGAATTTTCAATCGTGATTGCGGGTTTGGGCGTGAGCGCAGGACTGGAACCAGGGCTGGGCGCGTTATCGGCTGCCTATGTGTTGTTTTTGGCCGTGCTGGGGCCGATCTTGGCGCGTGTTATTGAACCGCTGTATTTTCATCTGGCCCAAAGACGTATAGATAACAAGTAACCAACAAATCTCCTTTGCTTGCCAATCCGCCGTGGCAGGCAATCAACCGGACTTTCCTTCCATCCAGCCTCGGCTGTGCCACAGTGCCGGCCTATCTCCTCATTACCCGCTACGAGGACGCTCTAACCCTCTCAGGGGTGTGGTGCAAGGTTTTGCGCTGCGTGCTGCGCAGGGTCACGCAGAGCGTGAGCGGGTCTACGACCCACCGTGGGTGACAAAGACGGACCAGCGAAGCATCCGTGCCGGGTGTGCAGCGCCAGCTTTGCCCTCGGGACGGATCCTTCGGCCTGACAACCTTGAGTCGCACACCGCGGTCAGGAACTCGGCCTCAGGATGACAATGCAAGTTTCTTGGTCAGGACATGCCGCCCGGCGCTGCATGGGAGTCTCAGCATAACAGAAGGCCGCTGTGCCCGGCCGAGGATGTGTCCACGCAAAACTCTGTACCGCGCCCCCTCTCAGCATCTCCTCAGTGTTCGCACAGGCCCATCTCAGACGTGAATGCGACAATCAACAGGAAAGCACGAAAGGGGGTGCGCATTGATGGGAAACAGCCAGGCTCTGATTACGATCCAAGATGTGACCAAGATCTACCATATGGGTGAAATGAGCGTGGAGGCGCTGCGTGGGGTCTCCCTGGAGGTATTTCCCGGCGAGATGCTGGCGATCATGGGGCCGTCCGGTTCAGGCAAATCCACGCTGATGAATATCCTGGGAGCTCTGGATGTGCCCAGCAGCGGGATCTTTTTGCTGGGCGGCGAGAACGTGAGCCGGATGGACGAAAAAGCGCTGGCCGACATCCGCAACCGCAGGATCGGCTTCGTCTTCCAGAGCTTCAATCTGCTGCCGCGCACGACCGCCCTGGCGAACGTGGAATTGCCGTTGATCTATGCCGGCGTCGGCAATGCACGGGACCGCTGTGTGGCTGCCTTGGAGATGGTGGGGCTGGGCGATCGACTTCAGCATCGCCCAAACGAGCTTTCCGGCGGGCAACAGCAACGCGTGGCGATCGCCCGGGCGCTTGTGAACGAGCCCAGCCTCATCCTGGCCGACGAGCCGACCGGCAACCTCGATTCGGTGGCCGGCGAGGAGATCATGCGGATTTTCCAGGAGTTGAACGGATCCAGAGGGATTACGATCATGTTCGTGACCCACGAGCCGGACATCGCCGAGCACACCCGGCGTATTGTCCGGCTGCAAGACGGGCTGATCGTGAGCGACACACTCGTGGCAAAGCCGCGCCGGGTCGGGGGGAACGGACACGGCAACTATTCAGCCCATGTCACACCACACCTGCCGGTGGGTGCAGGTGTTGCGAGCGGGTTAACGAGTCAACAGGTGGTACGGCACACCGCCAGCGAAGCCTGCCCTGAGTGTGACGAAGGGGCAATCTCTGCGCTCAGGTGACAGATTGCTTCGTCGCTGCGAGTGCCGTCATGCATCTGGCGTGAACAACACCGCTTCTCGCAACACCTGCACTTGCCCTGCGGGCAACCGCAGGTGCAAGTGTGACGGCTGAATAGTTACCGGACATGGTTGATCACCAGGGCGGGTGTCCATGGTCCATCGTCCATCCTGACAGGAAGAAGGGAGAAGCTTATGAAGCGCAACTTGGGGATTGTTGTGGGCATTGTGCTGCTGGCAGTTGTCGCGGGAGGCAGTTTCTACGGCGGCATGGTCTACGGCCAGGGGCAGGCACAGCCGGCGGGCGCGGGCGCCGCGCCGGTCGATATGGGACAGGGTGGCATACCACCTGCGGGTGCGGGCGGCGCGCCGCCTGATATGGGACAAGGTGGCATACCACCTGCGGGCCCGGATCAACAGGGCAGTGGGCAAGGCGCCGGGGGCCAGGGCGGTATGCTCTCCGGCCAGATTCAGGAGATTGACACCGATGTCCTGAAGATCACGGACAGCAGCGGCAAGCAGATTCAGGTTCGGGTTACAGACACAACCTTAGTCGAAAAGCAGGCCTCAGTGACCCTCACTGACCTCCAGCAGGGTGAAACGGTGGTTGTTTCAGGTAGCCAGGAGAGCGACGGGAGCATAACGGCCCGTTCGGTGCAAGTGGTGTCCGCCGGACGGATCGGTGGGCAGCCGGGCGGCAACCAGGCGGGCGCCCCTGGCGGTACCAACCCATAGGAAAGGGAAGTAACATGAAAAAGATCATTCGCGCCGTGCTGATCGTGCTGGTTCTTGCGGCCATCGGCGGTGGCGGTTATTGGTACTATCGGAACCATGCGGCGTCCGCCGTATCCTCGGCGAGCGGCCAGACCTACAGGCAGATCGTCGAGGTGAAGCAAGGAAGCATGAGCGCGACCATCAGCGTCGTGGGCCAGTTGGAGGCCCAACAGAGCGCTTCGTTAGCCTTCGAGGACATGAGCGGAACGGCCAATCTGCTGACACTGGCAGTCCAGGCCGGCAATGTGGTGACCAAAGGCCAGGCGCTGGCGACCATCGACTCTGCGCCATATCAGCAGGCGTTGGACCAGGCGGAGAGCGACTTGCAGGCCGCCGAAGAGACCCTGGCGGATCTGAAGACCCCGGCGACCGCGCTCGAGATCGCGCAGGCCGACGTGGCGGTCTCCAGGGCTGAGGTGCAGCTCCAGAAGGCGCAGGATGCGTTGGACGACCTGGTTAACCCGGACATCGCCAGCCTGCAAGCCGCGGTCGCCAGTGCACAAAGCGCGCTCACCAAGGCACAGGCGGACTTGCTGGCGCAGCAGCAGGATACGTCAGCCAGGGAGCAGTTGGATCGGCTGGTGACGGCCGAGGCGACACCGACGGCCACCTACAACCGGCTGGCCGCCGAAACTTACTCCGATGCTTATTACCAGGACCGGCTTCAACTGGCCTACAACAAGATGATGGATGCCCAGGATGGCCGCGTCACCTATGAGTTGAACCGCCAGTCCAGCCTCCTCCAGGCTCAAATGACCATCCGCAAGGCCCAGACGACCCTGGCCGATGCGCAGGATGCGCTGGCGAAGGCGAAGGCCGGCAGCACTTCGGCGAGCTCGGTGCTCGCGCTGGCGGAGGCCAAGGTCGCCGTCAACGACGCCCAGGTCTCTTTAGAGGCGGCGGAGAAAGCGCGCGCTGACCTGGAGGCCGGTGCGGATGCGACGAAGATCGCGACGGCGCAGGCAGCCACGGATGAGAAGAAGCTGGCGGTGAGCGATGCCGAGACTGCGCTGGCAGGCACGCAACTGGTGGCGCCGTTCGACGGCACGATCCTGGAGACGGACGTCGCCGTGGGCGACCAGGTGACGGCGAACACCACGGTGCTGACGCTGGCGAACCTGAAGACGCTGCAGGTGGTGGCATCGGTGGACGAGACGACGATCAAGCAGGTGAGCGCGGGGCAGGATGCCGTGATCACGTTCGACGCCTTCCCCGGCCAGAGCTTCACGGGCAAGGTGTTGTCGGTGCCGCTGCAGGGCACGCTCCAGGGCGGGGTGATGGTCTACTCGGTGCCGGTGTCGCTGGCGGGCACCGAGGATCTGTCGCTGCTGGTGGGCATGACCGCAAACGTCGAGATCCAGGTGGGGACGGTAACCGATGCGCTGTTGGTGCCGACCATCGCGCTGCAACAATCCAACGGCGCTTACCAGGTGCTGGTGCCCACCACGGCCGATCCCAACGGCGCTTCCAATGCAGTTACCGTGGAAATCGGGCTGAGCGACGGCACTTACACGCAAATCACCAAGGGCTTGAGCGCCGGCGATCAGGTTCTTGTAGAGATCAAGTCTACCACGTCCAGCTCTGAGGACATGGGGCCGGGTGGACCGGGCGGCATGGATATGGGCGGCGGCGGTGCGCCGCCTGCTCCTCCGTCGGGTGGGGCGGGGCCGAGCAGATAAACAGGCGTCCATACGAGGTGATAGAAATGAAACGCATCATACGAGTCTTGTTGGCGGTCGTGCTGATCGCGGTGGTTGTGGGCGGGTATTGGTACTATCGGAGCCACACGGCGCTCGCTGCGAGCGGAACGAGCACGGCAGGCGGGACGTACACGCAGGCCGTGCAGGTGAAAACGGGTAACCTGAGCTCAACCTTGAGCGTGGTGGGGCAGTTGGCTGCCGAGCAGAGCGCCTCCCTGGCGTTCGAGCACATGAGCGGGACGACCAACCTGCTGACGCTGGCGATCCAGGCCGGCAATGTAGTGACCACGGGCCAGGTGCTGGCGACCATCGACCCGACGCCGTATCAGCAGGCGTTGGATCAGGCAAAGAGCGATTTATCGGCAGCGGAAGAGACCCTGACCGACCTGCAAACACCAGCCACGACGCTCGAACTCGCGCAAGCCGACGTGGCAATCGCCAAGGCCGAGCAGACGCTCGCACAGGCCCAATACGACCTGGACAAGCTGAACGATCCGGATCTGACTACCTTGCAGAACGCGGTGCAAAACGCCCAGGACAACCTGACGCTGTTGCAGATTCAGAGTGAGCTGGCTGATCGCGACTCCCTGGCGAAGAGCGAGCGCGATCTCCAGTACAGCGTGAGCTGGTACCAGCGCCGTCTCGCAGACCTGCAAGCCATGACCAGGCGCAACGCCGAGCAGACCGCGGAGATCACGACCGATCAGACGGCGTTGGCCGAAGCCGAGGCCGATCTGGCCCGCGTCAGGGCTGAACGCGAGCTGGCGCGCCAATCGAGGGCGGCTGAGCTCGCCAATGATAAAGTGGTCTTGTCGGAAGCGCAGGCCGCGTTGGCGAAGGCAAAGGCCGGCGGCGACCAGTTGTCGCTGGCCGAGGCGCAACTGGCCGTCCATGAAGCCGAAGTCGGCCTGCAGGCAGCGCAGCAAGCGAAGGCCGACCTCGTAGCCGGCGCGGATGCGACGAAAATCGCGACGGCGCAAGCAGCCGTGGACAAGAAGAAGCTGGCGGTGAGCGATGCCGAGACCGCGCTGGCAGGCACGCAACTGGTGGCGCCGTTCGACGGCACGATCCTGGAGACGGACGTCGCCGTGGGCGACCAGGTGACGGCGAACACCACGGTGCTCACGCTGGCGAACCTGAAGACGTTGCAGGTGGTGGCGTCGGTGGACGAGACGACGATCAAGCAGGTGAGCGCAGGGCAGGATGCCGTGATCACGTTCGACGCCTTCCCCGGCCAGAGCTTCACGGGCAAGGTGCTGTCGGTGCCGTTACAGGGCACGCTCCAGGGCGGGGTGATGGTCTACTCGGTGCCGGTGTCGCTGACGGGCGCCGAGGATCTGTCGCTGCTGGTGGGCATGACCGCAAACGTCGAGATCCAGGTGGGGACAGCGACGAATGCCTTACTCGTGCCCACCATCGCTCTGCAACAATCCAACGGGATGTACGAAGTGCTGGTGCCGAGCACAACTGATCCTAACGGAGCCACGGAGACGGTGCCGGTGGAGGTGGGCGTGAGCGACGGCACCTATACCGTGGTCACGAAGGGCCTCAACACTGGCGACACGGTCCTCGTGCAGCTTGAGTCCACCTCATCCAGCAACTCGAATATGATGGGCGGCAACGGTAATCTGATCATGAGCGTTTCGCGGCAGTTGAGCGGCGGCAGATAAGAGGAGAGATCGCGATGAAAAAGCTACTGATGGTTCTACGCGTGGCGCTCAACTCGCTGACCGTGCACGTGATGCGCACGATCTTGACCATGCTGGGTATCGTGATCGGCATTGCGGCGGTCATCGCCCTGGTCGCGGCCGGCCAGGGCGCCCAGGCCCAGGTGCTCAACCAGTTCGAGTCGTTGGGTTCCAACCTGGTGACGGTGTCCGCGATGCAACGCTTCGGCTTTTCGCGAAGCGGGCTGCAAACGAGTACCTCTCAGCTCACTATGGCCGATGTGGAAGCTATCGAGGCGTTGGCCGACACAGTCAGCCTGGTGGCGCCGGTGTACAGCAGCAACGCCACGGTGACCTACGGCGGCAACACGACATCGGTCAGCATCAGTGGCGTCACCCAGGAGTACGCCACTGTCAGGAACGCGGCAGTCTCCAGCGGACGCTTCATCACGACCGCAGACAACGATAAAGCGTCGATGGTAGTGTTGCTAGGCACCACGGTGGTGGAGGATCTCTTCGGCAGCTCGACCGCGAATGCCGTGGGCCAGACGATACGGATCAACCGCCAAAACTACGAGGTGATCGGCGTCCTGACATCCAAAGGCTCGAGCGGTCCCCAGAACCAGGATAACGTGGTCATGATGCCGCTGCGCACCGCCCAACTCAAGCTGGGCGGCGCGGGCACAACCACTGTGAGCACCATCAACTTGCAGATCAAATCGGCCGATCAGATGGACCTGGCGCAGGCGCAGGCGACGGCGATCCTGCGCGCGCGGCACGGCCTGGCGGCCGGCGCAGACGACGACTTCATGGTGCAGAACCAGGCGGATCTGCTGAGCAGCGTCACGGAGACCTCCGGTACGTTCACCACGCTGCTCGGCAGCATCGCGGCGATTTCGCTGATCGTGGGCGGCATCGGCATCATGAACATCATGCTGGTCAGCGTGACCGAGCGCACCCGTGAGATCGGCCTGCGCAAGGCGGTGGGTGCCAAGCGCGGCGACATCCTGATTCAGTTCTTGATGGAAGCCGTTGTCATCAGTGCCCTGGGCGGGCTGATCGGCGTCGTGGTAGGCGTGGGGGGTGCGCAGATCATCTCGCCGCTCCTGGGCGGCAGCGAGGCGCTGGTCACGAGCCAGAGCATTGTGCTGGCTGTGGCGGTCTCGCTGGCGATCGGCGTCTTCTTCGGGCTCTATCCCGCCAACCGTGCCTCCAGGCTGAACCCGATCGACGCATTGCGCTACGAGTAGTCGCGCGGTACGGATAACAGACAAGGGGACGGCGCGTATAAAAGCGGGCCGTCCCCTTGTCGCGTGTCGCATGCGTTTTCTCAACTGCAGGAGTTACGCAGTCCCCAAAGCGGAGGCATGCTGAGCGGAGGCCAGCGCTCATCCTGAGCGGAGCGCAGCGCAGGCGAAGGACGCTGGCCGTAGTCGAAGCACGCCGGAGCGCCATTCGCAGCGCCGCGTCCCTTCGGCTTCGCTCAGGGCGGGCTCTTCGACTCCGTGGCGGAGACAGCGCCGCCACTCCGCTCACGCGAAGCGTGCTCAGCCATCCACTGCGTAAGTCCTGTCAACTGGTGACCGGCCTGGCCATCTCGACCTGGCTCGGCTTGTCGCTGACGGGTTACGCCGCCTGGCGCAACGTCCACGCACTGGTTTCCATCTTGACGTTGGCCTTCCTCGTGGCCAAGATCGGGCTGCACTGGCGCTGGATCGTCGGTATGGCCCGCCGCCATATCTTTCCGGCGTCCGCTCTTCTCAGCCACGATCCCGCGCAACCCGTGCCCGCGGCGGTTCGGGGCGATCGGCGAGACCTTGTGAAACTCATGGGCTTCGTAGGGGCCGCAGCATGGAATGGGAGAGGCTTTGTGTCCTTCGTGCCTTGGGGCCTTTGTGGTAAGCGGACAGCTTTCGGCACGCCTTCTGCCGTTCGTTCTACTGCAAGTCTGCGCAGGGCAGCTTCACCGTGAAGACGCTCCCCTGTCCGGGCTGGCTCTCGACGGTGATGATTCCGCCTCCCGCCTCGATCAACTCCTTGGCGATGGATAGCCCCAGCCCTGCGCCCAGACCGGTGCGTGAAGCCTGTCCACGGTAGAAGCGCTCGAAGATGTGTGGCAGGATGTCCGGCGCGATCCCAGGTCCGTTATCGCGCACGCTGATCGCCACGTGTTCATCCGATACTGAAGCCGCGATGTCCACGGCTGTGCCGGGAGGTGTGTGCACCAGGGCGTTGTCGATCAGGATGAGCAAGATCTGCTTGAGGGCGTCGCGATCACCAAGGATCAAACCATCTGCCGGCGATTCGCAGCCGATTTGCGCGTGGGGTGAAAGGAGCTTCGCTTGACGATAGACATCCTCAAGGAGCGATCTGACGGGTATCGGATCTCGGCGCAGTATCTGCCCTGCGTCCGCACGGGCCAATACCAGCAACTGGTTGACGAGCCGGATCAGCCGATCGACCTCTTCGGTCGTGTCCGTCAGAATTTCGGCGCGCTCTGCCCGGTCGATAGGCGGATGGCGCCGTAATAACTCGATGTTGCCGCGCACGGTCGTCAACGGCGTGCGCAGCTCGTGAGAAGCGTCGGCCACAAAGCGCTTTTGCGAGTCCAGCGCAGCTTCGAGCTGGCGGTAGGCGGATTCGAGCTCGGCCAGCATGTCGTTGAAGGTGATCGCCAATTGGCCGACTTCGTCGGCGGGCCCCCGATGCTCCACGCGGCGACTGAAATCATGTTCGGCGCCGATGGCCTGTGCCGTTTGGGTGATGCGATGGATAGGGCGAAGCGCGGTGCCTGCCAGCGCCCAGCCAACCGCGAACGCGGCTACCATGACCAGGCTGCTGCCGACCATCAGGATCAATCGCAGCGCAGCCAGCGATAGCTGGGCTTGAGTGATCGGGAAGGCGACCTGCACGATCTCGATGACGCCATCCTGAGTCGTGAATGGCTGGCTATAGATGAGCAGCGGCTCACCCTGAATCTGTGCGGTCTCGAACCAATTCGTTCCGTTCTGGACGCTTTTCAAGCCTTGTGAGCTGAGAGGCAGGCTGGTATCACTGCTGAGATCGGGGGTTTGCGCAAGGATGGTGCCGGTAATGCTGCGAGTTTGCATCCACCTGCCCGGAAGCAAGCTATCCGAGGGCGTTATGCTCGTCGATGTTCCAGGCGACTGCGAGCCAGGAAGTGGACCTGTCCCGGATTGGCCAGGGGGCGGACCGGGCACATGACTCCTGGAGCGAGTAAATCCGGCCGCCTGGTTCATCAAATTGGTCTTGATGCTGTCGTAGGTCGCCCGCGTCTGGGTCGCGTACAGAATGGCGCTGAAGGTGATCAGGGTCACCGCCAGGATCGCGCTGTACAGGAGCGTCAGGCGCAAACGAATCGACATGCTGCGCCTCAACCGTCCTCACGCAGCACGTAACCCACACCTCGCACCGTCTGGATCAGGCGCGCTTCGCCGCCGGCCTCGGACTTCTTGCGCAAGTAGCCAACGTAGACCTCCAACACGTTGTCGTCGCCGCCGAAGTCGTAGCCCCATACCTCTTGCAGTATCTGCTCGCGGCTGAGCACCTGGCGAGGATGGCGCAGAAAGTAGCGGAGCAGCTCGAACTCTTTGGAGGTGAGATCGAAAGGCCGATTGCCGCGCCGGGTCTCGCGCGTCAATGGATCCAGGTGGAGGCCGGCGTAGGTGAGCGCCTCGTCTTTACCGGTCACCGCCGGACGCCGTAGCAGGGCATGCACACGTGCGAGCAGTTCGGCAGGCGCAAACGGCTTGACCAGGTAGTCGTCAGCGCCGGTCTCCAGGCCCTCCACGCGGCTCTCGACCGCATCGCGCGCCGTGAGCATGAGGATCAGCGTCTTATCGCCCGCGGCGCGCAAACGCTCCACGACGCCGATGCCATCCAGACCCGGCATGAGCCAGTCGAGCACGACGACATCCGGCCGATGCGCCTGCACTTCGGTCAACGCCTCGTTGCCGTTTGTGGCACTGAAGACGTGGAATCCCTCGTATGCCAGCGTGCGTCGCAGCATCTTCAAAAGCTTCGGATCATCGTCCACAATGAGAACCGTCGGCATAGCGCACCCACTACAGGTTGAATTTACACTATTATAGCACTTTCCGGCTGAGATGAAGTTGAGCGAAACCTGTGCGGACGCTGAGAAGCGATCCGAAAAGCTTTTGAATACACCCTAACCCGGACGAGCCGGAAAACGGCTCACGCCAAGGCGCCAAGACGCCAGGAAATCACTTTGCGACTCTGCGTCTTTGCGTGAGAATTTCGTGCTGGCTGTACAAGAATCTCACTGGTTAGCGCCTAACCCGGACGAGCCGGAGAATGGCTCACGCCAAGGCGCCAAGACGCCAAGAAATCACTTTGCGACTCTGCGTCTTTGCGTGAGAATTTCGTGCTGGCTGTACAAGAATCTCACTGGTTAGCGCCTAACCCGGACGAGCCGGAGAACGGCTCACGCAAAGGCGCCAAGACGCCAAGAAATCCCTTTGCGACTCTGCGTCTTTGCGTGAGAATTTCGTGCTGGCTGTACAAGAATCTCACTGGTTAGCGCCTATTGCGACGTCCCGGCGTCCAGCCGAACGCTGACATACCCGAGCGAAATGCCGGCGTCGCTGCCGTTGACCGTCAGGCGGCCAATGGTTGCCGAGTCGTAGAGGCCGATCTCCACGAAGTACACGCCCGGAGGCGCGTCGTTGGGCAGGGTCAGGCGATAGTGCTCGACGACCTGTTGGCCGGGCTGCCACTGGGAGGCGGTCGCAGATCCATCCTGCAAAACCTTATCTGCCCCCGCCCAGACGGCGCCCGGCGGCAGCACCACGTGGGTGAACGCCGTGTAGTCGGTCTTCGGCGTTGCAAGCGCCTTCCACCACAGCGTCAGATCGAGGGTCTCACCAGGCTTCAGGACCCGCCGATCCATGTCAAATCCGACCAGGGCGATCTGATCAGCGAAGTTGATAGAGAGGGGGTTGGGGATGCCATCGGCCGAGGTCCCAGGTGTCACCGTGACATAACCCAGTGTCCGGTGATCCTGCCCGTCGACCGGCAGGCGGGCGCCGGTGACGAAATCGTACATGCCCACGTCGATCCTGAGGCGTTGCGGCGCGGGTGCGGTATCCGGAATCTGCACGGCATGGCGGTCGGGGATGATAACACCGAGCGGCCATTCACTGGTGGGCAGGCTGCCGGCTGCTGGATAGCTGTCGTGCTGGGCCTGCGTGATCTCGTCCTCGTCCACCAGGTGCACGAAGACCGAATAATCGGTGCTCGGATGTCCCAGCGCCTGCCAATAGAGCGTCAGATGCAGCGTGCCGCCAGGCTGCACCGGCGCCTGCTCGACCTGGTACCCCAGCAAGCGCACCTGATTGCCGAAATCGGCGCCCAGTCGGTTGGGCACTTCAGCCGTCGCTGGCAAAAGCTGGGGCGCCGCGTACGCCGGCACGATCCATTGCCCGAGCGCAATCACTGCCAGGGCCGCCAGGCCGGCCGCCACCAGCGGAGCCAACACGACATGCAGCCTGCGCGGCAGCCATCCGGCCAGTCCCAGGGCGAGCAGGATCGTTGCCGAACTGATGGCCGGGAAGAGCAACCGCCCCTGGGGATAGCGCATCTGCGCCCAGGCGATCAGCGCCAGCACGACAATCCCGACCCAGATGACCAGCAGGGCCAACTGGGGGATGACGATGGACGATCGACCAGGGATGATAGGAGCCGTCCGCTCGGAGGGCGTGGCTCCGCGTGCGGCACGGCGCCCGAACAGCCTGCGCGCCGGCCAGGCGACGATCAACCCGGCCAGGCCGGCCAGGCTCAAGGCGCTGTAGATCGCATAGAGCCAGTTGTCGGCGGCCACGTTGAACCAGCCGAAGACGGCCCACGCCGAGCGCCAGACGCCTTGCCCTCGGGCCAGGAGCTCGGCCGCGGTGGGCGGGGCAGCGCGGCGCGGCAAGATGTCGAACATCGCCTGCAAGCCCAGCGGATCGCCGTACAAGATCAGATTACGTCCGTACCACCAGCCGCCCGTGAGCAGCGCCGCTCCGCCGGCGATAAGCCCCCAGATCAGCAGCGTCTTGAACGGCGCCGCCCGCCGCCAGGCCGTGATCACCAGCGCCAGCCCGACCACGCCGGCGAGCGCCAGTCCGCTGAGCTTCGCCAGGGCGGCGACACCGACCACGACTCCCAGCAGCAGGAGCTCCCAGACTTTGGGGCCGGTGGGGTCCCAAACGGGCTTTTTCCCCATCGGCGCTGGACTTGCGCCCGAGACAGCGGGGCGCGCCATCCGCACCCCATATCGTCCCACCAGGCGCACCGCCAGCCAGACCCCCGCCGCGCTCGCCGCGATGATCAAGTTATCATTGTTGACGGCCGCGCTGATAAACAAGAACTGGGGGTTGAAAGCGACCAGGGCGGCGGCGAGCGCGGCCAGGGCGCGCTGTTTGGGCAAGATGGCTCGCGTCGTGCCGTAGGCGGCGAGCACGGTGATGGCGCCGAGCAGCAGCGAGAAAAAGCGCGCCACGTGGGCCGCGAGCGCCACGCCGCGCCACGGCCAGGCGTCGGTGCTGCCGTGGATCATGATGTTCTTGTTGCCGAAAGCGTCCGGCTGTCCCACGGCCGCATGCGGGTTGTAGCGGATCACCTGCGCCGCGTTGTCGGTGGGGATTGGCAGGGTGACGAGGGCTGCCGCCAGGTAGTACAAGGGTGGCTGGCTGCCTTCCTGGTGCCAGGGCGCGGCGCCGACCTGTTCAGGCCGGGGGAGACCACGTCCCTCCACCAGCCACCGCACATACTCGTAGTGCCATACCTCATCGGGCGACTCGAAGAGCGGGTTGAGCACGCTGTAAGCGCCACCCAGGCCGAGAAAGAGGATCAAGATGAGGATAATGGGCCAATGTCGTCGCAGCGTCGTCATGGCAGCTCCCGCTCGTCGGCTGGCGCCACGGGCGCGACGAGCGTCTGAGCGGCCTGCTGAGCTTGCACGGCTGCCGCCCATCGTTTTTCCTGGGCTTGCATAAAGATCAACGTCGCTCCGCCGAAGACCGCCGACATCAGCAGCGTCAGGATGTTGACGGCGAACCCGCTGGCGATGGCCACACTCACGGGCATTCCCACCAGGCTGAATCCGACGGTCCAGCCGGCCTCGTGCGCTCCGAACCCGCCCACGGTGATGAAGGGCACGGCCTTGGCGAGCGAGGCAAAGGTCGCGCCGACAACGACCAGCCCGAACGGCCGTCCCACGCCGATTCCCTGCATGAGCGCCGCGAACCAGGCGAAGGTGCCGATCCAGGTCAGCAGTGACCAGCCGAGGGTGATGGCATAAGCTCGGACCGTGCGGATTCGCCGGAAGTGATCGACCGCCTGCTGACCGACGCCCAGCACCGCCCGCACCGCGCGGCGCTGACCCACACCGAGACGCTGGATCAGCCACCGGAAGCTGTCAAGCGCCCGTTGTCCCAGCCAGGGAGCAGCCAGCAGTGCCAGCAGGGACACGACCAGCAGCACTCCGACCGCCCAGACTGCCGAGGTTGCGTTTGGCGTGAGCCGCCGCAGGTTTGCCGATGCGCAAATGATGTAGAGCACGGCGACTGCCATATAGTCAAAGATGCGCACGACGATCAGCGCCGCCGAGCTCGTGCCGACGGCGATCCGATGCCGGCGCCACATGAAGTACGGGAAAGACAGCTCACCGCTGCGGGAGGGCAGCGTGTTGTTGAGGAAGCTCAGGGCGAACATCTCCGGCATGATCTGCAGCGCCGCGACCAATCGCTTTACGCTACGGACCGCGCCCTGGCGCTCAGCGCCGATTGAGGCAGCCGGCCCTGCTGCTGGGGCTAACCGGTCGCCTGTATGGAGCTCCAATAGCGCGTCGAACCGAAACGCCCGCACCATGTTGGTGAACACGTACGCGCCTGCCGCGACCAGCATCCATCGCCAGTCGATGGAGATCACCAGCCGCACTACTTCGACCGGATTGATCTGGCGGAGCAGCAGCACGATGATCGTCGCGACGACCACGTAGGGACCCAGCCGCTTAACCCATTTCATGTTGGTCCTGGTCTGCCGGACGCGCGAGTGAGGCGGGCGCGCCTCAAGCGCATGCCCGGCCCTGGTAGACGCTCTGGCTCGGCACGATGTGGATTGCTGAAGAACCGCACCAGCGTTACTGAGAGTCTCGCCGGTACATGGCTTGCATTATCCAATCAGAGGGCGGCGATGTCAAGCAGAGAGATTCGGATCGCGGGGAACAGCATGGCCGGAGTTGAGATTCAAGATTTACTTATGGCTTTCTCACGCCGAGTGGCGGATCACGAGATGCGTATCGAGCAGAACGGTGCGCACGGTAATCTCTTCCTCATCAATGAGCCGCATCACCATCTGCGCCGCGGTCCGGCCCATGAGCTGGGCCGGCAGGTGCACGGTCGTCAGCGGCGGTGTGACATCGGCTGCCATTGGCACGTCATCGAAGCCCACGACGGCCACATCATCCGGCACACGAAGGCCGGCGTCGCGCACGGCCGCCAGGGCACCGAAAGCTACCTGGTCGCTTCCGACCATCACCGCCGTGGGCCGCTCCGGCAACTGAAGCAACGACTGCATCGCGAAATAGCCGCTCGACCGGCTGAACTCTCCGTGACGCACCAGCGATTCATCATAGGGCAGGTTGGCGGCGGACAGGGCCTCCCGGTAGCCGTGCAGCCGGGCCTGTGTGATCGTGTAGATTGACGGTCCCTGGCTGATAAAGGCGATGCGACGGTGGCCCCGGTAGAGCAGATAATCCATGACCGTGCGAACCGTGCGGACGTTGTCCACATCCACCTGGCATAGATTGCTTTCCGCTAACTGCCCCAGTAGTACCACCGGGAATTCTTCACCCTCCAAACGCCGTAGCTGCCGATCGTCGGCCCGCGGTCCCGCGATGATGAGGCCATCCACATGCCGCGAGCGCACCAGACTAATGTAGCTATCGGCCACGGCGATATCCTCGACCGCTTCCAGTAGAATGTGATAGCCCTTGGGGTGAATCACTTCGTGGATCCCGGCCAACACCTCCATCAGGAACACATCGCTGAAGACCCGGTCGGCATTCCGGTAAAGCAAGACGCCGATGTTGCCGCTGCGCTGGCGCGCCAGGCTGCGAGCCGAAGCGTCGGGATAATAGCCGAGCTGCCGAGCCGCATCCCACACGCGTTGACGCGTCTCGTCAGGGATCTGCACGTTTGGCACGTTGTTCAGCACAAAGGAGACCGTGGTGCGAGATACGCCGGCCGACTTGGCCACATCCCTGCTGGTGGCCCGCCTGGACTTTGCCATATGCCACTCCATGATGGTAACGCGCGTCACTGAAACGAGTTACTAACGGGTGTTAATGAATTTATATCGTATTCTTGATCGCGTGTCAAGGATACGAGGAGGATAAGAATATGGATATTCCGACAGATGTCAATGTGGAATGCACCGATGGCCCGTGCGGGCGATCGCAGTACGTCATTCTTGATCCGTCAAGCGAAACGGTCACACACGTCGTGGTGGGTGAGCCGACGTTCTTCACCGACGCACGGCTGGTGCCGCTTGCGTACGTGACCGAAAGCACGCCGCAGTCGATTCGGCTGAAGTGCTCGCAGGAAGAGCTTCAGGCCTTGCCGTTGTTCTCGGAATACGAGTACGTCAAATCGGATTGGCCGTACCTGGCCTATTCGCCGGCCGAGGTGTGGATGGGTCCCCTCACGGCTTATTGGCCAACGGTGCTGCCCGAACGGCACGAGCATCTGCCAACGGGCGAATTATCCATCGAGCGCGGTGCGCCGGTCGAAGCCACTGACGGGCATGTGGGCAGCGTCGATGAGTTCGTGGTGGAACCTATCAGCGGACACATCACACACCTCGTGCTCCGGGAAGGCCATCTGTGGGGTCGCCGGGATATCATGATCCCGGCCTCGGAAATTGATCGAATTGAGAGGGATACCGTGTATCTGAAGTTGGACAAGGAGAAAATCGGCAAACTGCCGTTATTCAGACGGGGAGACGAACCGGCGGGCAAGAACAACCGTTCAGCCGTTCTGCGGCCGAACGGGGATCAGAACGACACGCTGCTCGTTTCTGACAAGATTCGGGCCTTGATCGCCGAGCTGGGGAGCAGGATCGGCACCGGACGACAGGAGGCCCGATGGGCTTTGGTGAAAATCGGCGCCCCGGCCGTGAATGCTCTGATCGGCGCACTTTCCAGCGACTCCAATCAGGTGCGTTGGGAGGCCGCCAAGGCGCTCGAAGAAATCGGCGATCCTGCATCCGCTCCCGCGCTGGTCAAGACACTGGAGGACTGGGATTTCAGCGTGCGCTGGTTGGCGGCCGAAGGCCTGATTCTCTTGGGGCGCGGCGGGGTGATCCCCTTGCTGCAGGCCCTGACAACCAAGCCCGATTCGACGTGGTTGCGGGAAGGCGCGCACCATGTATTGCGCTCCCAGGCCGATGCGGAAGTCCGCAAGGTGACCGCGCCCGTGCTGACGGCGCTCGAAGATCTGGAGCCGACGCTGGCGGTCCCATCGGCCGCACATGACGCTCTGATTGCTCTGGAGGCAATGGTCCGTTAGCCGGCGCCTGCGGTTGAAACCGTAGTCTGGCAACCCGCCAAACCTGTTGAAACAGGTTGACCACGGGCCGGACAGGTCACCCAGAGTGCGTTTCAACGCACTTGCGGCATCAGGCGGCGAGAGCCTGCCCCGCTGTATCGGGCATTTCAATCGTCGCCGGGCTGTCACGGCGAGGCCACCGGGTTACCCATCATGGCAGCGGCAGCGACCATGCCAAACGCCCTGCTAGATCGTTTTCGCCGCCCCGCCTCCGGTGGCATCCGAGAAGCCGCGCCCGGCCGGCGAGCTCTTGCGTCGACATAACATTGAAGCTTGAAGGGAGATGTGTGTATGGCAAGCAGTATCCTCAAGTCCGCACAGCGCATTGCGCGCCGCGTCTTGAGCGCGCCCTTTCAGAACCTGCCGCCCGAATATGGCAACACGGTGCCGCCGGAGCTGCAAGCGTTCGAGGCTGAGGCCGAGGCGTACCGGAAGGATACTGTGGACAAGGTGCAGGTGTCTGAAGTTCACCATGCCCACAGCCAGCCGGCACGCCGGGATGAATCCTTAGAACGGGAATGAGGGGGTTCGTCACGCCGCAGGTTTTGTTCGCCTGAGGCCCAGCCGTAAGTCTTTGAGCAGCGCACCTGTGTGCTATAATTGGGCGCATTGATGTGCAAGCCGCATCTGTGATCACGGTCGAAGACGTGCAAGACAACCTGACCACCCTCGATAACTCGCAGGAGGGGGCCGCTTGACTGCGCAGCAGCCTCAACAGATGAAAGGACTCGCCCGATGGTTCAACGGGGAAGCACGGGCGGCCAAGTCGATTGCGCCCATCCCGTCGGCAGATCTACCGCCCAGCACCCATCGGAGCATCCTTCTCCCCGTCTCGAATCCTGATCGCGCGAACGCCTTGGCCGTCATTGCGACGTTCGTGATGCCAGGGGCAGACTGATAAATTCTATTTATAAGACGAATAAACCAGGAGATCTGTATATGTCATCCTCTGTTCTCAAGCCACCGTCGGTCAAGCACAAAACGCTTCCCGGCAAACTGCAACACATTTGGACCAGCATTGACGTTCAAAGCACCGCTGTTCTCATGACACTTGCCATCATCGTTGGTCTAGGAACAGGTCTTGCTGCTGTGCTATTCATCAAGGCCATTGGTTTGGTGACCCATTTTTCTTTCGAACAAGGCCTGCCCCAATTCCTGGCACCCCTGGGACCAATCTGGATCGTACTTATCCCCATCCTCGGCGCCCTGATCAGCGGACCGATGATTGCTTATTGGGCCACGGAAGCAAAAGGCCATGGTGTCCCAGAAGTGCTGACCGCCGTCGTCATGAGAGGCGGCCATATTCGCCCACGGGTGGCGCTCGTAAAATCAATCGCCTCTACCTTTTGCATCGGCAGCGGTGGTTCTGCCGGTCGTGAGGGGCCAATCGTTCAGGTAGGCTCGGCCCTGGGCTCTACGGCTGCCCAGGTTCTAAAGCTCAGCACGGAACGAACCATTACGTTGGTCGCCTGTGGTGCCGCGGCCGGCATTGCCGCCACCTTCAATGCCCCAATCGCCGGTGTGGTCTTCGCCATGGAAGTGATCCTGGGCGAGTTCACAATCCATTACTTCGGCACGGTCGTGGTCTCTGCCGTGGCGGCAAGCATTGTCAGCCGCCAATTTCTGGGAGCAAATCCCGCTTTCGTCGTGCCGTCTTACTCCTTAGTCAGCGCGGGTGAGCTGCCGTTCTATGTCGTGTTGGGTGTCCTTTCGGCGTTATTAGGTTGGGCATTCGTGGGTATCCTATACTACCTGGAGGACCGCTTCGACTCCTGGCATATACCGGATGCCGTTAAGCCGGCCGTGGGAGCCATTTTCGTGGGTCTTACTGCTCTTCTGTATCCCCAAGCGCTTGGCACCGGCCTGGTCAGCATTGGGCAAGCCTTGCAGGGTGCCCTGCCCTGGACCCTGCTCCTGGCGTTGGTCTTTGCCAAGCTGATAGCCACTTCCTTCACGCTGGGATCCGGCAACTCGGGCGGTATCTTCTCGCCGTCGCTGTTTATGGGAGCCATGTTGGGCGGCGCTTTTGGGTACTGGGTGCACGCTCTCTTTCCTGGCTTCACCGGCGGCGTAGGAGCCTATGCGCTCGTGGGCATGGCTGCGGTGTTCGCGGCCGCAGCACATGCGCCACTCACCGCTTTTCTCATCGTCTTCGAAATGTCGGGCGATTACCGGCTAATCTTGCCTTTGATGATCACCGTGGGCCTCAGCACATTGATCTCGCAGCGCCTGCGTCGTTATTCGATCTACACCCTGAAGCTGGTGAAGCGCAACGTCCCCCTGGAACGTGATCGGGATGTGGATATCATGCGCGGGTTGAGGGTTGGCGAGGTGATGACCCATGACCCGGACGTGGTGTATGGCGACGCCAGCTTACGTGACCTTGCCGACGCTCTTATCCAAACGCGTCACCACGGATTCCCTGTGCTCGATAGGGACGGGCGCCTTCTCGGCATAGTCACCTACGACGATCTGAAACTCGCCACTGCTGGGGGTTCCGGCAAGGGCCTCACAGTTGCCGATATCACCCGGCGGGATGTGGTGACCGTGTACCCACAAGATCCCATGTCAAAAGCTTTGCTGATGATGAGCGGGAGGGAGCTTGGGCGGTTACCCGTCGTTGATCCTGAGAATCCCACGCGGTTAGTGGGGCTCTTGCGGCGCGAGGACATCGTGCGTGCCTATCGCCACGCTGTACTGCGAAAGCTGGAGTTACAGCACGAAAAGGAAACCCTGTCGCTGGGTCATCTGACCCATACTGAGGTCTTTCAGATCCCTCTCGCACCGGGAATGGCGGCTGTCGGGCAGCGGATTCGGGATCTGCATCTTCCGCCGCAAGTGCTCATCGTCAGTGTCAGGCGTGGCGCGGAGGTTCTCATGCCTCATGGCGAAACGTTGCTCCAGCCAGGTGATACCGTGGTTGCTCTCACTCAACAGCATGTGGCAACTGAATTGCGCCGGATGTTGGTGAGCGGGAATCAGATACCGGCGAACCCGGTGGATGGGAATTCGGCATCTGGCCTGCCTGTAGCAGATGTCAAAGAGCGTGATCGTGTTTGAGGAAGCTTTACGCGGCGCAAGCCCAACATCTGGCGATTCGATGATGGGTTAAACGCCACCACAGACAGCGGCAAATGGCCGCTGTCTGTGGTGTGTTCTCATCGTTTCCTGGCGTCGAAGACTACCGGCTCCAGCGCCCGCCCCGCATTCCCAGACCCTGCCCGGCGTTCACTCCCGGTTGGCCGGTGGGCCGGCCGACTGCCGTGCGTTCCACCATCGTCTTCACCTGCGACTCCATGTGGCTGAGCATGGTGTCCGCCTGGGCCTGCGTCAGCTTGCCATCGGCCACCAGTTGGGCCAGGTCCGCCTTTTTGGCGTCCAGGATCGTGCTGATCAAGGTGTCTTCGCTGATGTCCTTGGCCTCGGCGATCTGCGCCAGGGACTTGCCCGCCAACCGCTCCGCCTGAATCGCCTCGGGGGTCATGCCCAGCAACGTTTGAACCTCGTCCACCTGCCCGGCCCACTCAGGTGCTCCGCGACCCGTCATGCCGCCGACGCCTATGCCGGTGCCCGGCGTCATCAGTCCGGTACCCGGTGTATGGATGCCGGCGCCTGGCCCGAAGCCTTGCACCTGTCCTTGCGTGGCCGAAACCGTGGGTCCGGCCGCCATCGCCGTACCGGCGAACAGTGCCGCCAGGGCGGCGACCAGAATCGTGATCACTACAAACCGCTTCATCGTGTTTTCCTCCGTTTTGGTTTCTGTGCAGCAGTGTTCCTGCTTGCTGACTGAACTATACCGCCAGGTTGTGAAGGATCGGTGAACGGGGTGTGCGGGTTCGGTGAAGGGTAGCTGCTGGATCTGACCTGACCCCCATCCCTCTTCCCCTTCGACAGACTCTGCGAGAGATAGGGTATGGATTAGGTATTGTGTGGCGGCGTTTACCGCCAGATCAGCGGTAGCCAGCAGCGCGCGGGTGTCGGTGTGCCGGTTGGTGTGCTGGTGAGCGTCGGTGTCGCCGTAACGGTCGGCGTTACCGTGGGGTTCGGGGTGAAGGTAGATGTGGCGGTGGCGGTCTCGCTCGCGGTGCTGGTCGGCGTCACCGTCAGCGCCCCGGTCGCGCTCGGCGTCGGTGTGATGGTGTTGGGCGGTGTCTCAGTGGCGGTCGTGGTGCTGGTGGGTGTA
>Ga0172368_10001893_pt1 | contig 27619 bp, 17 predicted proteins | sample Lak11m_FD_114540 | JGI IMG/M metagenome (GOLD analysis project Ga0172368, IMG submission 114540) | Freshwater microbial communities from Kabuno Bay, South-Kivu, Congo - kab_022012_11m | ecosystem: Environmental > Aquatic > Freshwater > Lake | place: Democratic Republic of the Congo: South-Kivu...
AACCCGGCCCCCTCGCCGGGTTATCGTTATCATCCCACGAATTCCCTCGTTTGGAGCGAGCCAAAACCCATGAGTAAAACCGTAGTGATCACCGACAGCGATGCCAGCCTCCCGCCCGCACTGGCGGCGAAGCACCAGATTGAACAGGTCCCCATCCTGATCAATTTCGACTCCCAGTCCTACACCAGCGGCGGCGACATGGACGATAAGCTGCTCTTTGAAAAGGTCGACCAGGCCAAAAAGCTGCCCACCACCTCGGCTCCTTCGCCCGGCGCGTTCCAGCTCGCCTATGACAGGGCCTTCAAAAACGGCGCCGATTCGATCATCACCGTCTGCGTCTCCAGCAAAATCAGCGCCACCTATGCCGCCGCACTGACCGCTTGCGACGCGTTTCCGGGCCGTGACATCAGCGTGATCGACTCGCTCAACCTGACCATGGCCCAGGGCTTCATGGTCCTGTCCGCCGTCGAGGCCATCGAACAGGGTGCGTCAAAACAGGAGGCGCTCGCCCTGATCGACGAAGTTGGCAGGCGCGTCGTCCTCTTCGCCGTTCTGCCCACCCTCAAATACCTGGCGATGAGCGGCCGGGTTGGCAAGCTGGTCGCCGGCATGGCCGACACCCTCAATATCAAGCCCATCCTGACCGTCAAAGAAGGCAAGCTGGTCCTGCTCGAGCGCGTGCGCACCCGCGCCAAAGCCATCGAGCGCATGTTGGAGCTGCTCCACACCGCCCTCAACGGCCACCCCATCGCGCGCGCTGCGATCATCCACGCCTACAACCCCGAAGGCGCGGCCGACCTGCAAAGCGCCCTGTGCGCCGCGCTAAAATGCCCCGACGAAGTGATCATCGCCCCCTTCACCCCCGGCCTTTCGGTCCACGCCGGCGCGGGCGTGGTCGGCGTCGTCGCCATCCCCAAGGTCTAGCGCACTTGAAATGAAAAAAAACAAGAGTCTGAGAGAATTTGCGCACGAAACGTGCGCAAATTCTCTCAGAAAACTTCTTGCCCCTCCCCGATTTTCTGGTTCAGGGGCGGCGGATAGGCGTCCAAGAACCCCCCTACCCCTCCCAAAGAGAGGGGAATAAGAAATTAATGCGGTTTTTGCGCCGCTTCGCGGCGCAAAAACCGCAAAAAAGGGCTTGCCCCCGCCCTGGGGCGGGGGTTGGGGGTGGGGCCTCCCATATTTTCGAGGCGGTGAGGTTTGTCCGGCAGAACTTAAGTAAGGCATGATTTCCTTCTATCCTATTTTAACTTTAACGTTAAAATAGGATAGAATAGACTTTGTCAAGGCTACGCATGGCCTTGACAGAGCACAAGCAACCGCATTTGCCCCAATTTCAACCAAGGAAGTGCACCTATGACAATGGTAACGATCATCGGCCGCGGTCATTCCGGCACCCGTGCGATCTCGCACACCTTATCCGCCAGCGGCGTCTTCATGGGCGAACCGCTCAACCGCTCGGGCGACCTGCTGCCCCCCCAGGCCATGTACGACGCCTGCCGCGTGCTGGCCAAACACGTCACCTGGAAGGGCGGCATGGAGTGGGATTGGAGCAAGCTGCTCGAGATGGAGATCCCCGCTGAGTTCACCGATCTGATCACCACCTACCTGGTCTCGGTGCGCGAGAGCGCCTCCGAACACAAAGGCTGGAAGATCCCCGAAACCACCCTGGTCTTCCCCTGGATCGCGCGTTTATTCCCCGAGATCAAGTACATTTTCTGGATCCGCAATCCGCGCGACTGCATCCTCGGCGCGCACCTGACCGATGACATGCACGACTTTGGCATCAGCTATCCCGAGACGGACGACCTGCGCCTGCGCCGCGCCATTTCCTGGAAATACCAGTACGACTATGTCAAAGCCATACCCAAACCGGCCAACTGGATCGAAGTGCGCTTTGAAGATTTCGTCCTCGACCAGGACAACACCCTCGCCCGCATCGAGGATTTCCTCAAGATCAAGCTCGCCAAAATCCCGGTCCAGCCCGACGCGGTCGGCCGTTGGAAGCTGGACGAGGGCGTCAACTATTACGACTTCTTCGAGCCGGCCATGATCGAATACGGCTACGAATACCCGGCCAAGGCCTAGACCCGTGGAACCCATCAGCGCCGCCGCGCGCAGCCAGCTCAACGGCCACGCCCCCGCCGTCCTTTGGCTCACCGGATACTCCGGCAGCGGCAAATCGACTATCGCCGCCGCCCTCGAATACCGCCTGGTCCACGAACTCCGCGCCCACACCTATCTGCTCGACGGCGACATCCTGCGCACCGGTCTCAACCGCGACCTGGACTTCAGCGACGCCGGCCGCAAAGAGAACATCCGCCGCTCCGGCGAGGTGGCCCACCTCTTTTTCGACGCCGGGCTGATCGTCTTGACCACCTTCATCAGCCCCTTCCGCGCCGACCGCGCCTTTGTGCGCTCGCTCATGCCCGCTGGCGGTTTCATCGAGATTTACGTGCGCTGTCCGCTCGAAGTCTGCGAGGACCGCGACCCCAAAGGGCTGTACAAAAAAGCCCGCCAGGGCCAGATCCCTCTTTTCACCGGTATCTCCTCCCCCTACGAAGCCCCCGAAAACCCCGAGATCATCCTCGACTCGGCCGAAACGCCCCTGGACGGATGTACCACCCGCGTCATCGAGTACCTTCGGGAAAGGCAAATCATCAGGTAGCTCATGGACCACTTAGAAACCCTGGAAGCAACTAGCATATATATCTTGCGCGAAGCCTATGCGAACTTTAAAAACCTGGGCATGCTCTGGTCAATCGGCAAAGACAGCACCGTCCTGGTCTGGCTGGTCCGCAAGGCTTTCTTCGGCCACATTCCCTTCCCACTCGTCCACATCGACACCCATTTCAAAATCCCTGAAATGATCGAATACCGCGACAACCTGACCCGCGAGTGGCGCCTGGACATGATCGTCGGCACCAACTGGGAAGCTCTCGAGCAAAAGCAGACCTTCCCGGATGGCAACGTCGACCGCATCGCCTGCTGCAAGCTGCTCAAAACCCGCGCGCTGCGCGACACGCTCAGCGGCCAGGGCAAGCGCATGCGTTATAACCACAACCAGCAACGCTACGAGGTTGACCAGACCATCGAACCCTTCACCGGGATCATCCTCGGCGTGCGCGCCGACGAAGAAGGCTCGCGGTCCAAGGAGCGCTACTTCTCCCCGCGCGACCGCCAGAACGAGTGGAACATCGGCGAGCAGCCGCCCGAGTTCTGGAACCAGTACAAGACCGAATTCGCCCCCGGCACGCACGTGCGCATCCATCCCCTGCTCGACTGGACCGAGCTGAACATCTGGGAATACATCGAGCGCGAAAACATCCCGACCGTCTCGCTCTACTACAACCAGGGCAATGGCAAACGCTATCGCTCGCTCGGCTGCTATCCTTGCACCTTCCCGGTCAATTCGGAATCGCGCAGCGTCAGCGAGATCATCACCGAACTGAAAACCGGCAAATTCTCCAACATCGCCGAACGCTCCGGGCGCGCCCAGGACAAAGATGACGGCGGCAGCCTGGAAACACTCCGCAAAGATGGGTACATGTAAATGGAACTGACTCCTGATGGCCAAATGATGTCGATCGTCGTGGTCGGCCATGTCGACCACGGCAAAAGCACCGTGGTGGGGCGTCTGCTCGCCGATACGGGCGTGCTGCCGCAGGGCAAGCTGGAGCAGGTCAAAGAAGCTTGCGAGCGCAACGGCCGCCCCTTCGAGTATGCCTTCCTGATCGACGCCCTCAAAGATGAGCGTGCCCAGGGCATCACCATCGATTCGGCGCGCGTCTTCTTCAAATCCAGCAAGCGCTACTACCTGATCAACGACGCGCCCGGCCACATCGAATTTCTCAAGAACATGGTCACCGGCGCCTCGCGCGCCGAGGCCGCCCTGCTGGTCATCGACGCCGACGAAGGCATCCGCGAAAACTCGCGCCGCCACGGCTACCTGCTCTGGCTGCTGGGCATCAAGAAAATCGTGGTCCTGGTCAACAAGATGGACCTGGTCGGCTACCGCCAGCAAGTCTTCGAGCAAATCCGCGCCGAATACGCCGCCTTCCTGGCCAGCGTTGGCGTCAAACCCCAGACCTACATCCCGGTCAGCGGCATGGCTGGCGATAACATCACCCAGCCCAGCCACAACATGCCCTGGTTTGACGGCCAGACTGTCCTGACCGCCCTCGACCAGTTCGAGACCGAGCCGCTCCTGCTCGACATGCCCTTCCGCATGCCGGTCCAGGACATCTACAAGTTCTCGCTGTATGGCGACAACCGCCGCATCATCGCCGGCGCCATCTCCAGCGGCCAGATCCGCGTCGGGGACGAGCTGGTCTTCTACCCCTCCGGCAAGCACAGCCTCGTCAGCTCGATCGAAGCCTTCAACCTGCCCCCGCAAACCTCGCTCAGCTCGGGCCAGCCCGCCGGGCTGTGCATGGGCGAGCAGATCTATATCCAGCGCGGTGAGCTGGCCACCCGCGCCGACCAGCCCGCCCCCAAAGTCACCACCCGCCTGCGCGTCAGCCTCTTCTGGCTGGGCAAAAAACCGCTGACCCTCGACAGCGAATTCCTCTTTAAACTGGCCACCGCCAAAGTGCGCGGGCGCATCGAAACCATCCACCAGATCATCGACGCCGGCCAGATGGACTTCAACGCCGAGAATGTCCCGCAGGAGAACATCACAAGCATCGAGCGCCACCGCGTCGCCGAGTGCACGATCAAGCTCAGCAAGGCGATCGCCTTCGATCTGGCCGCCGACTTGAAAGACACCTCGCGCTTCGTCATCGTCGACAACTACGAAATTTGCGGCGGGGGCATCGTCCTCGAAGACCTGCCCGACGCCGAAAAATGGGCCCGCGACCTGACCCTCGTGCGCAACTATAAGTGGATCAAGAGCCTGCTGACCCCCGAGGAACGCGCCGAGCACTACAACCAGCGCGCTTCACTGGTCCTCATCACCGGCGAAAAAGGCGTGGGGCGTAAGCGCATCGCCCACCAGCTCGAAACCATCCTGATCAACAACGGCAAGCTGGCCTATCACCTGGGCATCGGCAGCGTCATTTACGGCGTCGACGCCGACATCACCGAAAAAGACCATGAGCTGTCGCGCCAGGAGCACATCCGCCGCCTGGCCGAGGTGGCTCATATCCTGCTCGACGCCGGTCTGATCTTGATTGTGACCGCCATCAACCTTTCCCAGGCCGACCTGGAGTTGATCAAGACGGTTGTCAACGGCACCGCTATCCAGGTCATCTGGGTCGGCGAGCAGGTCACTACCGACCTGGCGATTGACCTCAAGGTTCCGGGCAGCGACCAGATCGAATACTCCGCCGTCCAGATCAAGCAGCTGCTGCAAAACCAGAGCATCATCTTTAAAGCGTGAGCATGCCAGCCCGCGGCGGCAAAGCCTTCATCAGCCTTGTGGCCGGGATCGCCGTCGTCAGCGCGATCCCGGTCCTCACCCTGCTCGTCGCGCCGTGCGGTTTTCCGCTGTCCCTGGTCGCGGGCATCACCGCGATCGTCCTGGGCCGGCAGGCGCGCAAAGAGCCCGGCGCCAGTGAGACCAGCCTCAAGCAGGCCCGCGCCGGCATGATTTGCGGCTGGATCGGCCTGGGCCTCAACACCCTCTTCATGCTGGTCAAGCTGGCCATGTTCGTCCTGCTGATCCTGCTCCCTGCCCTGGCCTTGTTCAACAACGTTGATATTCGCCAGCTGCTGCCGCGCCAATAATCGCCAAGTTCTGGTAAACTAGACCCCGCTGCCTGGACACTGCCCGCGGCGGGTGTCTGTTTTATCCGCCGCGCTCAGGCGCACGATACACGAGCAAGAAGGTACCTGGATGGAAGACGCTCTCTCAACCCCACTCGCCGGATCTTACGCCAACCGGCGCACATTCGCCATTATCTCCCACCCCGACGCGGGCAAGACCACCCTGACCGAAAAGCTGCTGCTCTACGGCAACGCGATCGAGCTGGCTGGCAACGTGCGCGCCCGGCGCAACCAGCGCGCCACCACCTCCGACTGGATGGCCATGGAGCGCGAGCGCGGCATCTCGATCTCCTCCACCGTGCTGCAGTTCCCCTACCGCGAGCGCGTTGTCAACTTGCTCGATACCCCCGGCCACGAGGATTTCTCCGAAGACACCTTCCGCACCCTGACCGCCGTCGACAGCGCCGTGATGGTTCTCGACGCCGCCAAGGGCATCGAACCGCAAACCCGCCGCCTGTTCGAAGTCTGCCGCAAGCGCGGCATTCCCATCTTCACCTTCATCAACAAGATGGACCGCCCCGCCCGCCACCCCTTTGAACTGCTCGACGAGATCGAAACCATCCTCGGCATGCAGCCCGTCCCGGTCAACTGGCCCGTCGGCGACGGCCCCGATTTCCGCGGCGTCTATGACCGCGCCGAAAAAGGCGTGTACATCTTCGAACGCACCGAGCGCAACGAGCGCATCTCCCCCGAGCTGTTCGTCCCGCTCGATGCCGCCGCGCAAAGCGGCCTGCTCTCCGATAAGCAGCGCCAGACCCTCGAAGGTGAGATCGAGCTGTTGGATGGCCTGGGGATCCACTTCAACCACGCCGATATCCTCGCTGAAAGGCAGACCCCCGTCTTCTTTGGCAGCGCCCTGACCAACTTTGGCGTGCGCATGTTCCTGGATGCCTTTGTCGAGCTGGCCCCCGAGCCGCAGCCCTACCAGAGCGATTCCGGCCCAGTCCTGCCGGGTGATGAAAACTTCACCGGGTTCATTTTCAAAATTCAGGCCAACATGAATCCCAAGCACCGCGACAGCGTGGCCTTCATGCGCGTCATCTCCGGGCGTTTCGAACGCGGCATGAGCCTCACCCAGGCCGCCACCGGCAAATCCTTCCGCATCCAGCGCCCTTACAAATTCTTCGCCAACGAGCGCCTGATCATCGACGAGGCTTTCCCAGGCGACATCGTCGGCCTGCCCAACACCGGCGAGTTCGCGATCGGCGACACCCTCAGCAGCGGCAAGACCTTGAAATTTGCCCCCATTCCGCGCTTTCAGCCCGAGCACTTCGCCCTGCTGCGCAACGTCGATCTCAGCAAGCAAAAGCAGTTCCTCAAAGGCATCCACCAGCTTGAGATGGAAGGCGCCGTGCAGGTCCTCTTCAATGTCGATGCCTTCCGGCGCGAACCGATCCTCGCCGTCGTTGGTCAGCTCCAGTTTGAGGTGGTTCAGGCGCGCATGGAGAGCGAATACAACGTCGCCACCATCCTCGAAAGGCTGCCGTTTAGCCTGGCGCGTTGGATGAGCGGGCCGGAGGAAGCCATCCAGCGCCTGCCCAGCCGCAGCGAGCTGGCCCTGACCCTCGACTCCGACAACCAGCACGTTATGCTGTTCACCGAATCGTTCTACCTCAAATACGTCACCGAGAAATTCCCCGAGCTGCGCTTCGAGACCAAGAACTGATCAGTCCACAAATGTCATTACGCGGTTGCGCCCGGCCCGCTTGGCCGCGTACATCGCGTCATCCGCGCGGTTGATCAGCATATCCAGGTTGTGCGTTTCGCGGTTGATACAGGTCACCCCGATGCTGACCGTGACCGATATCGGCCCCAAAGCCGTGTGAATCGGCATTCCCGCGATCGAAACGCACAGGCGCTGTGCCAGCTGCTGCGCGGCGTTAATGTCCGTCTCTGGCAGGAGAAGCGCGAACTCTTCGCCGCCATAGCGCCCGAACGAATCGACCGCCCGGATATTGCGCCGGCACATCTCCACCACCGCCACCAGCACCTGATCGCCGATCGCGTGGCTGTACTGGTCGTTGACCCGCTTGAAATGGTCGATATCCAGCAGGATCACCGAGAGCGGGCTGTTGTAGCGGTGGAACCGTTCGATTTCGCGCTTGCCCACCTCGAACAGACCGCGCCGGTTGTATAAGCCAGTCAACGGGTCCGTGTTGGCCAGCTGCAGCTTTGCCGTGGCCAGGGCAATCTGGTCCGCCGCCTGCGCGCCGCGCGCGATTTCCTCTTCGCTAAAGGCATGAGCGCTGTTAAACCCAACCATCGCTGCGCCAAGCGGCTGGTCAGCCGCCATCAGCGGCAGCGCTAGCACGGAACGCACGTCAGGATACATCTGCGCAATCACCGGGCTGATATACGCCGAATGCTGCAAGTCTTCGATCACCAACGGGTGCCCGGCCTTCAAGACCGATTCGGTCAGGGTCACTTCACCCTTCACCGGCTTTTCATTCGAGTATTCATCGCGCTTCTCACCGAATGCCGCGGTCGGGATCGGCGAAGCCTGCGTCGCATCCCACAGGGTGATATGGCAGCTATCCGCGCCCAAAAGGCTGCCCAGCTTCTCAGCGATGGTTTGCATCATGTGATGCAAATCCGACGACTGCAAGGCCGCGGTCGTGATTTCATTCAGCATCATCAGATAGCGGCTGTTCTCCTGCACTCTGGCATACAGGTGTGCATGGTTAATCGCGACAGCCACCTGGTCGGCAATGGTTTCCAACAATCGGATTTGGTCGGGTTGGTAAGCCGCCATAGTGTAGCTTTGGATGGACAAAACCCCGATCACCTTCTCCTTCACAATCAGCGGCACGCCGACATAAGATAGGCTCGGGCCGTCTCCCGACACAAAAATCTGATGTCCTCCATGTCCAGATTCCCTCTCGAGGTCAGATAGATAAATAGTTCGCCGTCCCAGAATAACCTCGCCTGTCAACCCGGGGTTGACGAAAATATTGCGCGCGGAAACCTGAAGCAACTGTTCTTTGTCAACCAACAGGGGCATGCTGATTTTCCCTGTGTTTTCATCATAAACCGCCACATAAAAAACATCCAACGGGAAAATCTGGCGGCACTCTTCATACAGGGTGCGCAGCATATCCCTCAATTCCAGGTTTGAGTTGACCGCCTGACCAATGCGGTTTAAGGCCGCCAATTCCTCGCCTCGCCGGTTTGATTCAGCCAAAAGTCGTGTGTTCTGAATCGCGATAACCGCCTGTTCTGCAAACAAGCTCAACAACATGATCTCGTCATCTTGGAATTCGTCTGCCCGCCGGTGGTCTTGCGCCACGATCACACCCAGAATTTTCTCGCCCCAGCGCATGGGAACCCCCAAAATACGCACATTCGCCAGTTCAGATTCGCTTCCTGTCCCCTCAAACTTTACCTGGCCGGTCATCGGCTTGCCCGTTTCGGCAATCTTTTCGGCCAGCCTCCCTGGCGAAGTCTGACCGTTATACTGGAATTCAGCCTTGAGATTGAAACCGGCTGCCAGCTGCAAGCCCACACCATCCGCGTCCATCAGGTATAAGCCGCCCACTGGTGCTTTTAACAGCATGGCTGCCCGGCGCACGATCGCTTCCAAAAGCTGGCTGAGGTTGGACTGCGCGTTCAACTCCAATGATGTCGCGTACAGCGCCGACATCTGTTCGTCATGCGTCTTTTGAGTCTGTACCGCACGCACACGCTCGCTGATATCCTGAACCACAGCCATTCCGGCACGAACTTCCTCTTGTTCATTCAGCAGCGGGGCTGCTTTGATCAGCACCCACTTAGGTTGTTCGCCTGACTTGACCTGATAGATACCCTCATATTGTCCTTCCTCACCCGCCAAAGCCTTCTCTAAAACAGGCAAGATCCGCGCATCGACTAGATCGTGCATGGTTTGCGCCGCTATGCTGCCGGGCTCGATTTCCAGGATTGTGTGGCCGCGCTCATTGATCTCATCCAGGCGCAGGTCATGGTCATATTGGAACCAGCCATATGGCGCCTGGTGAAACAGCAGTCTGAAGCGTTCTTCGCTTTCACGCACAGCCGAATACAGGCGCGCCCGTCCGATCGCGATGCTGATATGGCTGCTCAAAGAGATCATCAGACGCAAATCGGCCTTGCTCAGATCCATCCCCGGTTTGCATTCGATGTTCAAGGTCCCAACCACCTGACCACGGTCAAACAGCGGCACACAGATCTCAGCCACGATCCCAGGCACAGCCGCCAGGAAATCCGTGTCGTCCAACGCGCTTTGCAGGAACACTGGCTGACCGGTTCGCACAACTTTTCCCGAAACCCCCAGGCTGATCGGGATTTCCTGAAGAACATGCTCATAACCCACCTGGTGCTGCAACACGAGTACATCGCCGCGCAGCAAGTACAAACTGACCAGCGAATAACCAAAAGACCGGGCGATGCCTTCCACGGTATTGCGAATCACACTGGGCAGATCAAGGTCGCTGGCAATTTCGCCCCGCACCAGGTCAAGCAAGGCCATTTCCTGGGCCTGCCGCTGGGCCGAGTTGTACAGGTCTCGGTAGCGGTTTTCATTCTCTCTGGCCGTTTCGCGCACATCAAATAAGCGGAAGGCCATATCAATGGCTGACTTTAAGAGATAGCCATCCGATGTTTTCAGCACATATCCGTAGTGTGCAATATCGCGCACCCTTTCCGCCATTTCCGGCCCTGTGAAGGAGGTCAGAAAAATGATCGGAAGCGATCGATCAGATAAAATGGTTCTGGCCAGCTCTACCCCGTTTGGTCCCTGACCGAGGTCAATATCCATCAAAATCAAACCAATCTCTGGCACTTCTTGGACCACCCGCAGCGCTTCCTGCCCATTGAACGCGCTGACCACCTCGTAACCAAAACTCTCAATGACCTTCGCCTCGGCCAGCACGATCAACCTATCATCCTCGACGAGCATAATTTTACGGGAATTTTTTTCCAGCATAGGAAACCCTGTGGTGTTACGGTGGATGCCCCCAAAAATTTACTTATGATTGTACAGAAAATGCGCATCGAAACCAATATGCACTTTCTAATCGAATGATGATTACAAATGGATATTGATGATGCGCGATATCATTTTTGGGGACCATCTGGTCACGCAAAGGTTATCTTCCTATTGAAAATAATCTGATCGAAATGATAAAATCGATCCATGATAGACAACGACACCAAAAAAACTGTATTGCGTATGATCCCTTATGGATTGTTCGTGCTGACTTCGCGGGGGGATAACGACCAGGTCGCTGCCGCCGCGGTCAATTGGGTCACCCAAACATCGTTTAAACCGCCATTGATCGCGGTCGCGGTGCGCGCTGATTCTTTTGCCCATACACTCATCCAGGAATCAGGCGTTTTCGCGCTCAACGCCTTGGGCAAAGACCAGGCCGCGGCCGCCTTTGCCTTCTTCAAACCCACCGTACGTGAAGGCATGACCCTGTCCGGCGAGCCGTTCCATGATGGCGAAACCGGCTGCCCAATTTTGGATAACTTTCCCGCCTTTGCCGAATGCCGGGTTGCCGGTTCTCTGGCAGTCGGCGACCATACCATCTTCGCGGGCGAAGTTGTGGCCGTAGGCCTGAAACAGCCTATCCAGGGCCGCCCCGATGACGCGATCCTCACATTGCGCGACCTGGGCCCCAATATTTTTTACGGCGGCTAATTCCAGCTGTGCGAAAAAACACCCTTGTCCCAAAATGGACGAGGGTGTTTTTTATGGAAATTTCATTTGGCAGTTAGCGCAGGCCATTGGCCTGCGCTAACTGTTTTTATAACTACGGCGTCACAATCGGCGAGGGGTTGAAGACAACCCAGGCAGAGTTGCCGGTGATCGGGTTGACCGCACGAATGCGATAGTAATACGTCCTGCGGCGCTGCACGTTCTGCTGGAAGGTGGTCGCGTTCGCGGCGACATTGTAAGTATTCAAGCCGTTGGTGAAGGCGGCATTGCTGGCGCGCTGGATCACAAAGCGCGTCTCGTTATTGGCGTTGTCCGTCCAGGTCAGGGTGACCCGGTCGTTATTGCCATTGCGCACCACGCTAACGGCCGCGTTGGTCGGGGCCGCCGGGGTCTGCGTGCTCTGGCTGGCGGTGTTGGAATACTGCGAAGCACCGCCCGCATTGATCGCCATAACCCGGTAGCTGTAAATATTTCCGATCGAAACCGTGGTATCTGTGTAGGTCACACTGCCCGTGCCATTTCTGGCGCCAATCTGCGCTTGTTGGGTGAAAGCACCGCCGTTGACCGAGCGCTCAATCACAAAGCCGGTCTCATTGATCGCGTTATCCACAAAGGTCAGGCGGATGCGCGGGCCGGAGAGAAGCGTCAGGGTCAGGTTTGTCGGCGCGGGCACAAAGACCGGGGTGGTCACGGTGACCGTGTCCGTCGGGAGCGAGTCGCCCGCCGGGTTGTTGGCAAACACGCGGTACGCATAGGTCGTGCTGGACGCAACGGTCAGATCACTGAATGCCGCCACATCCGCACCCACGCTGCCAACCGCGGCAAAAGCGCCGGTTACGCCGTTCACAACTTCCGCGCGTTCGATGCGGAAATTGGTCTCGTTGTTCGCGTTGTCGGTCCAGGTCAAATTCACCTGTGTCAGAGTGACTTCAGCGGTCAGGCCGGTGGGGGCGGCGGGGGTCGGGTTGGGCACAGTAACGGCATCCGTGTAGCTAGACTGAACCGTCATGCTCATGAAGGCGCCGCCGTAACCAATCGTGTTCTTCGCCACCACCCGGTAAGAGTAGGTATTGGCGTCCCAGGCGAAGGTCGGGTCAACGTACGTGCGCGCCCCGTGGGTATTGGCCTGGTCAAGCGGTGACACAACCGTGTCGATCGTCGTCCATGCACCGCCATTCGCGCTGCGTTGGATATCAAACGCGGTTTCCGTGATCGAATTGTCGTTCCAGGTCAGGGTCATAACCGGGTTGGCCATCGTTCCGGAGGCCGAATAGACCAGGCCATCCGGGGCCAGGGGCGGCACAGCCACCAAAACGGGGCGCATCATATCCATCTCCTCGTGGCTGAGGATATGGCAGTGGTAGACGTACTCCCAGCCAAAGTTCACCAGCTGGTTGATCACCGGCGCTGTTGGGTTACCCTGCGCGTCGATATTGCTGAACATCGTCTGGTCGCCATCCGGCATCAGCGGGTTGAGCATGCGCACGCTGTTGGGAACTTCGAACGGCGTGGTCGGCATGATCGGCCGCAGAGCGATAATCGTATCTTCGAGCGGGCTGATCCGGACTGTATCTTTCCAACCTAGTTCGTTGGCGTCCGGCGCCTTGATAATATTGTCCCAGGTCACCCGGTTGAGCAGCTGCACGTCATACAGATGGAAGTGGATCGGGTGTGTGTCGACGCCATTGTGCGTGATCTTCCAAATTTGCGTGCCATCCGCCGTGCTGATCGGCGTGACTTTTATGTCCGTCCTGGGCAGGTTGGTCGCGTCAATCAATTCCGTCGCGGGGTTGAGGAAAGGATACAGCACCACGTTCTGCGCGCCCGGAGTAGCTGGCACAGCTTCCACACCGAGGTTGGCTTGCATACGGCCAAATTCATCAAAGGCCGTCGAGTTCATCTCGTCATGGATCGCCTTAGGCTGGACGGGCAAGGTGAACTTGCTGGATGGAGACCTGAGGGTATTGAAGCCAAAGGACGTGCCGCCCTGGTCATTGATGCGGGCAAAACCATCGCACCGGCCAAGCGTGCTGCCGGGCGCATTGCACCAGCTGCTGGCAGCAAAGTTTGTGCCATAGGCCGTGTTGTAGGCCGCCTGTCCGACGATGATCGGGTGCTGGCTCGATTCGAACACGCCAGAGCCATCGGCTTTATGCTTGAAAGCATTCTGCAGCGCGGTCAGGTTGTAAGCGGGCGCCGGGGCGCTCGCGCGCACCTTGACCTGCATGATCGTGCGGGTGTTCGGGCCGTAGCCGGGGATGATCGTGGGGGCGCCAATCGGGCTCAGGTCGGGCGCGCCGGTGTAGTAATCGTAGGTGGAGATGCGCGCCGGGAAAGCCGCAGGGGCGTCATTGTAAAGGATCAGCGTCTTGCCAGCGTACATCGAGAAGTCAACAATCACGTCGGCGCGCTCGGCCGGGGCCAGCAGCAGTGAATGCTGGTCGACAAGCCCAACATCAAAGCGTGTGGGGTCGGTGATCCAGGTGATCGGCTGGTTGGGGATAACCACCGGCGAAGGCAGGAAACCGCCTTCGGTGCCGATCTGGATCCAGCTCGGGCCAGCCGGGCTGAAGGCCGTGTCGGGGGTGGGGAACACCACTGGGTCGGTCTGGGCCAGGGCCAGCTCAATCGGGTTCAGGGCAACTTCGCTGTCGGTGCCGGTGCGCGGGTCAGCCACGTACCACTGCAAATTCCAGAAGCGGTCGTTCGCGGCGTTCAGAACGCGCAGGCGGTAAGACTTGGGATCCACCTCGGTGGTCGGGTAGGCCGTGCCGTTAACAATCGGGGTGTCATTGAACTGCTCCATACCCGCCGAGATATTCGGGGTGCCGGGGATCATTTGCGGTTCGCAGAACGGATCGGTGTCATACTGCCAGGTCGCGGGATCGTCGAGGTTGCAGTTCGGGTCAAAATAAGGGTTCACAATCGGGCCATGTGCGGCTTCGCCAGCGGGGGGCCAGAACCAGGGGCCGTACATCCAGCGGCCAAAGGCGCTCATACCGCCCGGGTCGCCGGGGTTCTGCGCGGGCATGTAGACGTGGTGGTACCACAGGTCGCCGTAGCTGCCCCAAATCGACTTATCCCAGGTGGGATCTTGCCCGTAGCTGATCACCTTGCCAGTTTCAGGGTCAACCTGGTTGTAGAGCTGCTCATCCTGCGGAACAAAGGTGCGGTCCTGAATGATCAGGGGGATTTGATCGGCCGGGATAACGCCGGTGTCGATCAGCTTCTGTTCGGTCGCGTCCGTGATCAGGTAACCAGCCGCCTCGCCAGCATACACGTTCAAACGCGTGATGCCGTATGAGTGGTCATGGTAGAACATCAGGCGCGCGCTCTGCTGGTTGGTGTAGTAGAACGTCTGGCAGCCGTCATTCGTTGCGCCGCACTGCGGAGTGCCAGGAATGTTCATATCAGGAACTTCGGAGACCGACACACCCTGCGGCCACGGGGTGTTTTCACCGGCGGGGGTGATCCACTGGTGGGGGGTGCCGTCGCTGATCCAGGGGGTCACGCCGCCGTGCAGGTGCAGGGTTGCGCGGTTGTCCACGAAGCAGTCAATGCTCTTGGGGTTGCGCGTGCACAACGGGTTGCGCACGTCATCCATCACGGTGCCCTGATCCACGGCAGCGGGCATGTTGCTCATCGGGCCGTAACCAGAACCCATCATCGTCGAGTCAACCGGCAGGAACAGGTCGCCAGCGTCGCCGGTCGGCAGCAGGTTATAGAAGGAGATGCGCACAGCGCGGTCTTTCTGCGCCACAATCACGGGCCCCAGGTAGTGCGGGTCATCGACCGCGACCGCCCGCGTTCCATCAGGCAGGTTGGCGGGAGCCGAGGTGCCGTTCAACAGGTCGTTTTCCAGCTCGACACCCTTGAAACCCGTCGCCGGATTGAGCTTGCTCACATCCGCATTCGCATCCGTTTTCAGCTGAACGTACATGCGCATCAGCGTGCCCTGCTCAGGCAGCGAGGAGCTCATGCGCTCGCGGTGCTGAATAAGGCCGATCACATAGTAATCCGTGCCAGGGTAAGTCGTCGTGTCAGGCACAGCCACCGGGATGTGCTGGCCCAGATTGTTGTCCGTGCAGTCGGCGAAGGTCTGTCCAGCCCCTGGGATGCACAGCACGGGCAGCCCATCCTGGAACTTCTTGATCCCACCCGAGGTGAGATAACCAGAACCGGGCTGAGTTACCGTAATTGCCGTCACGCCGCCAGCGCTCACAACCGCGCTGCCCTGCGCTCCCGCCCCGCTCCCGGCCACATCCGTGATCGTCACAGACGGTGCGGTGGAATATCCAGAGCCATAGCTCTCAACCGTGAAGGAGGAGACCGCCAGGGTTGCAGTCGCGGTCGCCCCGCTCCCGCCGTTCATGATTGGATCAAACAGCGTACCATCGCGGATAACCACGGCGGGCGCGCTCGAGTAGCCGGAGCCGGGGTTGTCGATCACAACGTTGGCGATCCCACCGTTGGTATCCAGCTCAACATGCGCCTGCGCCTGCACGCCATCCAGCCCATCAGGCAGGTCGAAATCGACCGTCGGCATGGTGTAGCCGCTGCCAGGGGTAACAACGCTGATCGCGTCGACGCCGCCATATACGGTCGCGGTCGCATTGACCAGCGGGACAATCGTGGAGACATCCACCACGCTGGCGCTGATCGAGTAGGTGCGGTCAGCTGAATAAACAGGATATTCAGCGCTACCCAGCGCAACCAGGCCACCCGCAACGGGCATGGTGGGCGCGGGATAACTCAGGACATCAACCCCGCCGCCTTGATCCAGCGGAATGCCTTGGCCGTAGAATGCCAGTGTATCACCGCTGGTCACAGCCACATCCGGCACCGGGATCGAAATCAAATCGCCAACCGGGTCCACCGCTGCGGGGACTGTCTGCAGCCCGCTTTCCCACAAAACCGTGTATTCGTTCAGGTTGCCGGTCGGGCGCAGCAGGTAAGCGTTAAACAGGTTACCCTCGGACGGCGTGGGGCTGCCGCCGGGGGTCGCTTGATTGAAGTACTGGATCGCCTTGACAACGCCATTGGCGGGCATCGTGGTTGGAACGACCACCATCACAGGCCCCAGCGTGCCGGGCGCGGTCGCGTAATCCGTCGCGAATGCGCGGGCAATCGGCTGGTTGCCAACCTGCAGCATCGTGCCAGTTCCGCCGCCGCCCGCGATTGTCACCACCGGGTGGGTGTAACCCGCACCGGGCTGGGTCACGGTTAATCCGGTCAGCACACCCGATTTCACCACCGTTGCCGTAGCCGCAGCGCCGGTTCCGGCGCCGCTGATTTCAACCGTGGCAGTGGTATAACCGATCCCAGGATCGACAATTTCAATCCCGGTGATCGCGCCATTGCCGCCGACCGAAGCCACTGCCGCCGCGCCGGAACCATCACCAACGATGGTCACCTGCACATCGGGCAAGGTGAACGGGCTGTTTGCCCAGTTCGGATTGGGGCCAAAATAGTGCGGGACTTTGCTTTCATCCTGCGGATCCGCGGGCATCGCCGCCGCGTTCAAGCCTTTACCTAAAAAGGTAGAGACTACGATCAGCACCACTGCCAGGATGCTTCCAAGAATACGCTTGCTCAAGAATTTTGTTGCATACATAAACACCTCACAACGATGAACAACGACAGTAAAAGCCGTTCGATTAAGACAAATTCATTTTACTGAAAATAGAATCCTCTAAAATTTGCCTTCCTGGGTTTTTGTTTGTAATTTAGCCAATATTAGTCGAGTTACACTCCTGCCAGGTCTGGATGCAAGCTGAGCGCGCCCCTGCTGCGTTTTGACAGGGCAGTCAGAGGATGTGGCAAGGTTCTCAGACTCTACCCGCACAGCCCCTCCTCTGTTTTAAATCACAGAATCGCACCTATTCATTAGCGATAACACCACCGTCTATGCGATAATTGGATGCAACAGGAGACGATTCAATGAAAATCTCAATGAGCTACTGGTGCCTGGAAGGCGGCTTGGAAGGGAACAAATCGATCCAAGAAGCCATTGATGAGGTCAAAGCACTTGGTTTTGATGCGATCGAATTGGCGATCGCGAGCAGCGGCGTCTTAACTCCGGCGGTATCGCGCGATGAATGCCTGGCGATTGCGGCTTATGCACGTCAGCAAGGATTGGCAATTTCCAGCCTGGCCAGCGGGGAGAGCTGGGGCAGCTCACCAACTGCCAACGACCCGCGAGTGCGCGCCAAAATCGCCGAGTTTACCCGCCAGGCACTTCAGGTGGCCAACTGGCTTGGCGTGGACGCTTACTTGTACGTACCTGGCGCAGTCGATGTCTTCTTTGATCCAGCCGCCGAAGTGATCCCTTATGATGTTTGTTTTGAAAGGGCTCGCCAGGGGATTGAGGCACTGCTGCCGGCAGCCGAGGCCAATGGCGTGTCGATTTGCGTAGAGAATGTCTGGAATAAGTTCCTGCTCAGTCCGCTCGAAATGCGTCAATTTATTGACGGCTTCAATTCCAGGCGCATTGGCGCGTATTTTGATGTCGGCAACGTGCTGCTGACTGGCTACCCCGACCAATGGATCCGCATCCTGGGGTCGCGCATCCAGCGCGTCCACATCAAAGATTATCAAATTGCGGCTGGCAGCGCTGCTGGATTCTGCGACCTGCTCGAAGGCGATGTAAATTTCTCGGCGGTCAGGCATGCCCTGTCTGCAATCGGATATGATGGCTATGTCACCGCCGAGATTTTGCCTTATGCCCCGGGCCGCCCCCAAAAAACCGCGCGCGCGATGCAGTCCATTTTTCGCGATGGCGTTCAGCAATAAAGGAGTTCACCATGCTTCGGGTTGGAATCATTGGAATGGGTTTTATGGGCAAGATGCACTTGCGCTGCTGGAACGCGCTTGAAAATGCCCGTGTGGTGGCCGTTTGCGATATTGAACCATCTCGCCTGGCCGGGGCTGGCGGAACATCTGGCAACATCGCTGGAGCAGAAGAGCAGATTGACTTGAGCGAGGTCGAATGCTTCAGCGATGGCGCAGAAATGCTCGCTTCCGTGAACCTCGATGCTGTTTCGATCACCCTGCCGACCGAACTGCACGCACGCTACACGCGGATTGCCCTCCAGACCGGCGTCAATGTTCTTTGCGAAAAGCCCATGGCACTCACCCTCGAGGAATGCGCCAGTATGATCGCCGCCGCGAAAGACAGCGGCAAACTGCTCCAGGTGGGCCACTGTATCCGCTTTTGGCCGGAATATGCCTGCGCGAAACAAATCATCGACAGCCGCACCTACGGCAAGGTGCTGAGCGCTTCGTTTCAACGCCTGAGCTCGACCCCTGGCTGGAGCTGGAAAGGTTGGCTGCTGGATGGCGCGCGCAGCGGCGGGGCGATCCTCGACATGCACATCCACGACAGCGACTTTGTGCATTATCTTTTTGGTTTACCCCAAAGCGTATTTTGCCGCGGCGTCAAACATGTCACTGGGGCCTATGACCACGTGCTTACATCCTACCACTACCCCGACGGGAAACTGGTCAGCGCGGAAGGCGGCTGGATAATGGCGCCCGGCTTTGGGTTCCGCATGAGTTTTCAGATCGTACTTGAAGGAGCCACACTCACCTACGACAGCACGCGCAGTCCTTCGCTGCAGGTTTGCCCTGTTCACGCCGAATCCTACACGCCCCAGATTGCCCCGGGTGATGGATATTCACAAGAAATTTCGCACTTTGCCCACCGGCTCAACGGTGCGCCGGCCCCTTCCATCCTGACCCCGCATCAATCTGCTGCATCTGTCCGCCTGGTGCTCGCCGAAAGGCAGTCCGCTGACACAGGTCAGCCCGTCTTCTTATAATCAGCCTGCCAGGCAGCAGTGTATTAACCTCATCCATGGCATTACCGATTCAATCCCTTCCCTCGGCGCACTGGATATCTACAGCCATCCAATCAGCGATCGAACAGGCAGTTTCCGCTTACGTCGGGCGAAACTGGCGAATTCACACCTTTCAAGACCTGAACGACCTGGCTTCCCACCCTTGTGGCATTTTCTCGGATGGAGTGTTTGCCGTTTTTGCCAAACTCAGCCGGGCAGCCAACGGCCTGGATCAATTTGAAGTTGAAATGGCTGGACTGCGTTTGCTGGCAGCCAAAGCAGGCGTTATGGTTCCAATACCCATCCAGGTCATTTCACTGGAGCAATCTTGCATTATGTTGATGGAAGCCGCGCGGCCTGTCGAACGCTCTGAACCGCAATGGCGCGATATTGGCCGCGCGTTAGCGCGAATTCACCAGGTCCGAGGACCTTATTTTGGTTTTGACCAACAGGGTTACTTTGGCCCTGCATACCAGGATAACCGTCCAATGCCGGATTGGATCAGCTTCTTTACCGAGCGGCGCCTTTGGCCCAGCTTATCCTATGCCATCCATACCGGCCATTTACCTTCCCAGGTCATCCAACAGGTTGAAAAGCTGATCGCGCGGCTGCCAGGCATGGATATCCCGATATCACCGCCAGTCTTGCTGCATGGCGATGCGCAGGCGAACAATTACATCAGCACGGCAGCGGGAGCGGTCGTAATCGACCCAGCGGTATATTACGGTCTGGCCGAGGTGGACCTGGCCCACCTGGAAACATTTCAGAAAGTGCCCTCTGTTGTTTTTGAAGGCTACCGTGAAATTTTGCCCATAGACGCCGGTTTCGAGGAACGCCGCGATCTCTGGAGGATTCCAGCGTATCTCTTATGCATCGCTATCGAGGGTCAGGGTTATCTGCCAGGCCTGAAGCAGGCTTTGGAAAAATATATCTGAACGTATCATCTCACACACAAAACCTTATTTCTGAGATGATACCCTAAGCCGTCATCACTTTGCTGGCGGCTTCCAGAATATTCTCAGGATCGCAGGGCTTTTCCAGGTAAACCATGATGCCTTCCTCGTCCGGATTAAAGTCAAGCAATAATTGAGGCGTTGCAGAAAAGATAATAATTCGTGGTTCAGGGACAATTTGATGGATTTGAGGCAGCAGGTTGCCCCCCATGCCATCGGGCAGTTTCATGTCCAAAAAAATAAGGTCGAAATGGTAACGTGACAATAAGTCGCGGGCTTCTTGCAAACAGCCTGCCGAACGGACAGCATAACCGGCCCCCTCCAGGATGAGCTTCAAACTGAGGCGAAGGCTGGGTTCATCGTCAACGGTCAATACGGAGCATTTTACAGGCATAGCATATCCAAGATAAGCATACATAAGTTGCACCATTGTAATAAATTTGGCGCATCTTTCCGTTTGAATATCTTTGTAAAAGTTAACAGATCAACAATAATTACACGACCAGACGATAACCGGCAGAACGGACTGTGACAATCATCGAGTTGCGTGACGCCTTACCCTCCAAAACTTTGCGCAGTTCGTGGACTTGCCAGCGCGCCAGTTCGCTTGCCTCCAACCCGGATACCCGGTAACCCTGCGCTTCAAAGACCAGTGTTTCCGGGCTGACCGTGCTGGGTGAATGACGCGCCAGCACTACCAGATAGTCAAAGGTAGAAAACGCAATCTGTATAAACTGTCCATTCAAAAAACAATGCCGCGCATGCAAATCCAGCTTCAATTTTCCAATTTGAAGGAAGCGGTTGGGATCAGCTGGGGCCAGTGCCTGCAACTCCAGGGCCGGGGACGGGCCAGACTCGTCCAATCCGTGCAGTTCAGACATCAGATCTTGAATCATGCGCGTGATCTCACGCCGGCGTTGAGGCTGCTGCGTCTCCAGCAGAATTTCCCCTGTCCTCACCAGAATATACTCCGGATCCAATGGCTTGACCATGTAATCCCGAGCGCCCTGCCGGATTGCCTGAATGGATGTATCCAAAGTGGCGTTGCCCGTCAGCACAAGCACTGGCAGATTCGGATAGACATCGCGAATCTTTTTAAGCAAATCGATCCCGGTCGTATCAGGCAGGTTTAAGTCGAGAAAGACCAGATGGAAGGTGTGCGCATTGAGCTGGGCAATTGCTTCTGCGCCAGAAGCTGCCAGCAATACGCTATATCCGCCATTTCGCAGGATCATAGCCAGCGTATTGCGCAGATTGGCTTCATCATCGATGACAAGGATATTTCCAGCCGTGGCCATCTTATGCGTCTCCAGGCGATGTTTTTTGCAGCGGCAAACTGATGATAAACGCACAGCCCTTACCGGGCGTCGAATCAATCTTTATTGTACCGTTATGGCGTTGGATGATTTGGAAGACGATCGGCAAACCCAGCCCCATCCCTTTTGCTTTGGTTGAATAAAACGGTTCAAATACCTTCGTCTGCGCCTCTGGCGGAATCCCTGGCCCAGTGTCAGCCACACTCACGTCAAAAGTGCCACGCTCCTCAGCAATATTAAATTTTACTTCCAGCCGCCCGCCCTCTGGCATCGCGTCAATTGCGTTCTGGAATAAGTTAATAAAAACCTGGCGAATCTGATCCGGCACGCCATAAATGATCAATGGCATTTTGGCGCTTTGGATCTTTGGTGTCACATTGACCGCGCGCATCTGCGGTTTTAACGCGGCGCTCACTTCCTGGACTACATCTCCAATATTCACGCGGATCATGGTCATGTTCTGATTCGGCCGGAATATTTCCCTCAACTGCGAAACTAACGTGCTGATCCGTTGAATTTCGGCCGAAATCAAATCCAAAAGTTCTTTTGACGTGTTTTCAGGCTCGCCATTTGCCAGATGGCTGCGCAGAAGGTAGGTGCAGTTTTTAATCGTTTGGATAGGGTTGTTCAACTCATGCGCCACCGAGGCGATCGTCCTGCCCATCGCTGCCAATTTCTCCGAACGGATTAACTCCTCGCGCGTCTCACGTTCTTTGCTCAGCGCCATCTGCATGCTTTCAATCAGCCGGGTATTTTGAATTGCCAAACCAGCATGCACAGCAAAACCATTCAGAATCTGCAAGGTGCGCTCGTTAAACTGCCCTGGCACATCGCTGATAATTTGCAGGTAGCCAAAAACTTTGTTATTGTGCGCCAAGGGAGCGGACGCGAAAGACGCAATCCACTCCAGGCCCGGGATGGCACTCCAATCTGCGTCTTTGGCTGTATCGGATATCAGCACTGGCTCGCCCGTCACGACCAGCCTGGAAAGCTCAGGATGATCCTTCAACCGAAAGGTGTGATCCATTCTGGTTGATCCAATCCTCAATTGGTCAAAGCCGCGCTGACCGGCATGCACGGGACCATCCTGGTTCAACAACATCAAGTTGATCGCCGTGCGCGGCAGCACCCGTTGAGTTTCATCCAGAATCCGATCCAATACATCATCCACCGTCAGGCTGCTGTTCAGCGCCATGGCGGCTTCCATTAAACCTTCAGCGATTTTGCGCTGCTCTCGTTCTGAAATCGAGCTAGCCGTCAGAACATTGTTGATATTCTCAAGCTCTTTTTCGATTTGCTTCCGTTCTTGAATCTCCCCCATCAACTCGCTCGTGCGCTGTTCGACCCGCATCTCCAGCTCATCTTTCAGACGTTTATGTTCAATAATTTCATTTTGCAGAGTTGCATTTAAGATAGCCAGTTCCTGGGTGCGCTCTTGAACGCGCTCTTCAAGAACATCATTCATGCGCGATAGTTCAGATTCCGCGTTCGATTTCTCGATAAATATTTTTCGTAGCGGCAACAGAAAAAACCTATACAAGATTGGGAAGGAAATCAATACCATTAATGCTGGATCAAGCAGAATCTCCACCAGATTCTGCTCGATTTCATGACGAAACAGCACCACCATCAAAAAAAATTCCACCATGAAAACGGTGATGGCGACAACAAAAAATAATCGAACCGCAGAATCAACCCGCAGAAAGGTATTCTCTGGCCTCGTCAAAGGATCTTTTGTAGGGGTAGTTGTTTTATCTGTCACGGCTTTTTCAATGAATAGCGTCTCTCGTAAACATAGGGCACATTACGCGCAAACCCATTCACAATCATAACCTTTTTTAGAAAACGATTCTATGATGAATCATATTTGCAAGATATTTGAAATGTATCATCTCCAAAGCAGGGGATGTCCTGTGAATTTAGCCCTTCGCGCCATATCTGCACAGCACTTTCCCCCAATTTCCGAAGTGACACTTTAAAGTTGGTCAGCCGTTCCTCCAACCCAAAAGCGGCAGCCCACCAAATCACCTGCGCGCGTGCCGCATCCCATCCCTCAACGCGAAAGGCAAATACAGCAGCAAGCAAAAAAGCAGTCCCAGCCCCTCCATGGCCAGCAGATACCAGGGCCAGGGTCCCAAAACATCCAACAGGCTTGGGGTTGGCAGTTTCCCGGCCGTGTACAGATAATTGCTGCCCAACCAAGGGTTTACCACGCCGCAAAAAAGCCAGTACAGGTTGGCCGCCAGGATCACACGCGGGAGCGAGTGCCAGGTCGGGCGAAAACCTTCCACCGCGGTCATGTAAACCACCGCGATGATCAACAATCCGTGCAGCAGCAAAAACTCAATGAAACGAAAGTGGGGGAAACCGTAAATGGTCAAGTCCGGCGTGAGCAGCGCCATCGAAGCGCCAATGATCCCCATAAAATATGCCCACTCATAGTAACGCTGGCTGCGCGCCACCAACAGGAACGGCATCGTCCAAGAAGTGACGCTGCACAACCACAGCGGCAGCATGACCTGGACCGACCAGTCACCCGTCGCGAGTTTCCAAACATGCCACGAACCTTCGCAAAGGCAAATTAATACCAGCATGGACCAGCGGATCGCCGGCCTGGCCCGCGTGGGAATGCGCCGCCCAAACACGATTAACCCCAGGCAGACGCCCAGGATGAGCGCCAGGCTGACCAGGTGATCCCTGCCAAACAGCACAAACGCTCCGCCGCTGTAATCCCTGGAAAAATAATCTCCCATCATTAATGGGAGATTATAGCCCGGTTCGGCTGCGGGTATCGAACTGCGCCAGGTTGCTGGTTGTTTTAGCGCCGGTCCACATCCAACGCGATCGCTCGCACCTGGCGCACCAATTGCGCGAACTTTTCCGGTTTCAGCGATTGGCCGCCGTCGGAAAGCGCCTTTTCCGGATTGAGGTGCACTTCAACGATCAAACCATCCGCCCCTGCCGCGATCCCTGCCCGCGCGATGGGGGTCACAAATTCCCAGCGCCCTGTCGAATGGCTGGGGTCCAGAAAGACAGGCAGATGGGTCAGTGACTTTAAGACCGGCACCGCGTTGATATCTGTCGTGTTGCGCGTCGAGGTCTCAAAGGTGCGGATTCCGCGCTCGCACAAGATCACACGCCCGTTTCCGTGGGAAAGGACGTACTCAGCCGACATCAATAACTCATCAATCGTCGCTGAATTTCCGCGCTTCAGCAAAACTGGATGCTGGCTTGCGCCGGCGGCGTTGAGCAGCGCAAAATTCTGCATATTGCGCGCGCCAATCTGCAGCACATCGGCATATTTGGCCACCAGCGGAACCAAGTCATGGCTGGTTACCTCAGTCACCACCGGCAGGCCGGTCAGCTCGCGCGCCTCGGCCAACAGCTCCAACCCCTCTTCCCCTAAACCCTGGAAGGAATAGGGTGAGGTGCGCGGCTTATAGGCTCCCCCGCGCAGCATCTGCGCGCCGGCTTCTTTAATCGCCAGGGCGGTCTCCATCAATTGTGTGCGGCTTTCCACCGAACACGGGCCCGCAATCACCAGCACATCAGGCCCGCCCACGGTTAAGTGGTTCACCTGGAAGGAGGTGTTGACCGGTTTAAACTCGCGCGATGCAGTCTTATACGGCCGTGAAATTGGCATGACCCGGTCAACCCCGGGCATATAAACGAACTGCTCGCGGGTGCTGAACGGATCGTTGCCGATCACGGCGATCACCTTGCGCTCTTCACCGTGCAAAACGACCGGCTTGAACCCGTTCGCCTTGATCTGCTCGACAACCACCTCAACCTGTTCGGCTGTCGCTTCCGTATTCATAATAATCATCATGTCACACACTCCTGAAAGGATATAAAACCTGAGTACACCGTTGATTTGACCGATACGTACGCTCTGACCGCGAAATGCTCCACAATGTGCAAAAGAAAACCACGATGCTGCGGGCATCGTGGTTTTTAGGTTCTGGTCTCAGTCTTCCGCTAAAACACACCGCCTGCAGCTAATCGAGCCGGGTGGTAAAAAAGTAAAAGCGGGCAAAAAAACTATTTTTCATTTACGCAGTTTCAACGCAAGCAGGTCAAGTTGGTCTAATTCTACTTCAATTGGTCAATCCGTCAAGCAATTGGCATTACGTTTTATTAAGATCAGACCCAATGCCCTATTTCAACAGCTGGGCTATCCGCTGGCGGATCGAGAGAGTGATCGTGATAATTTCAGCCAGCACGACCACACCAGTGAAAATCGCGATCAGCAGATAGACCTGATCCCAGGCGATGATCGGGATCAGCGGCGGCAGCGGCACCACCCCTCTTTCGCCGGTGAAGCGGAAGAATGGTACAAACAACACCGAGGAAGCGACTCCAATCGCCGCCCCGGCTGCCACGCCAAACACAGCCAGGAAAGCATACTCCATGATCACCTGGGCAATCATCTGGCCGCGCTCGATACCCATCGAAAGCAGCATCGCCAGGTGATACACCCGCTCGCGCAGTGAAGCATAGCTGTAGATCAGCAGTCCAAGGATGGCCATGATCGCGGTCGCCAGGAAGCTCATCGTAAGCGTGCCATAGATGCCAACCCGCTCGCTCTGTTCCATCTGGGTGTTAATTTCTTTGCGTGTGTCAAACTGGTCAATCGCCTTCATGTCGCCGGATGACAGCGCGGCCTTGACGATCTCCGATCCGATCGCGGCTTCGTCCAGCTTAAACCACAGCTGGTGCGGCACCGTGATCCCCAACAGGTTGGAGATGTTGTCCATATTGGCGATCACGGTGATGCCATCTTCCATATAGACCGTTGGAAAATGCTTGTACACACCCGCGATGGTGAAATTGGTGCTCACCAGCGTGTCGTAGTCGATCCGGACGGTCGCCGTGACCGCGTCGCCAATTTGCAGGTTGGTTAATTCGAGAACCCCGTCGGGCACCAGGATTGAATCGGAACTTTGTGCCAGCTTGTTCATCAAACCGCCCAGCGATTCATCAGCCAGGTCGGAGCGGAACCAGCTCACCAGCGGGAAATCCAGCCGGTCAACCAGCATGAAACGTCCATCCAACTCACTTGACGGCCCCAAGTTGAACTCTGAACCCAGGGTGATGACCCGCGTGACCGCCTGCACTCCTGGAATTTTCAAGAAATCGGTCGGCGGCGGGATAAATTCGCCGTCTGTCGGCAGGGATGTTGCCCCTTGCGGCACCGGGGTGAAGGTCAGGTCAGCCCCGCCGCGATAATACAGGCGGTCGATCACCCACTGATCCAGGCTCGCCGCCATCGAGATCGTATACACGCCCATTCCCAGCGAAATGATAACCAGCAGCAGCGGCTGCAAATAATCCTGGCTCTGGCGGCTCAATTGGCGCAGCGCCAGGTGGATCGTGATCCAGGGGGTCAGGCTGGCAACCACATCCAGCAGCGACATTAAAATCGCGAACAGGCGCATCACCACCAGCGAACCAGTGATAATGAACAGCGCTGGCACCAGGATTAAGAAGGGATCGCGAAATAAGTCGTCCGGATTATTCGAAATCAGGTTGGACAGAGTGCCCTTGAGCAGCGGGTTATTGACCAGATCGCTGGCGTTCTGCGACAAGACATTGGTCAGCGTGCCCTGTTTGGACATCTGGTCGTACAGGTAATAGGTGGGCAGGATCAAAATCAGGTCGAGGTAAGTGCGGTACCAGAACGGGCTGCGGGTTGACCTGGCCCATTCACGCTCTTCGACCACCTTGCTCTGCCGCGAGCCCTGGGCAGCCTGCCATAAACGCGACAGCAGCGTCACCCCCAATGCCACGAGTGTCAGGGGCATGCTGATATCATCCAGGCTGACCGGCAGCGCTTCGCGCGGAATGAAGGTCAGGAAGCTGATGCTGTAGCCCATCAGGCGCGCAATCCACATCCCGGCATATACCCCCAACGGGACGCCGGGGATAAATAGGAGCAGCTGCTCGATCAGCACGTAATTTAGCACGCCGCCCAGCCCCATACCCCGGCTGACCAGCAGCGTGATCTCTTTGCGCTGCCAGCGCGCCAGGATCGAAGAGATCAGGGTCAGGAAGAACAACAAAATAAAGAAC
>Ga0172368_10001894_pt1 | contig 27615 bp, 21 predicted proteins | sample Lak11m_FD_114540 | JGI IMG/M metagenome (GOLD analysis project Ga0172368, IMG submission 114540) | Freshwater microbial communities from Kabuno Bay, South-Kivu, Congo - kab_022012_11m | ecosystem: Environmental > Aquatic > Freshwater > Lake | place: Democratic Republic of the Congo: South-Kivu...
AAACAATACACCAAGGAAGAATATGAAACTCTGGTCCCCAAAATCATCAAACACATGAACGACATGCCCTACATTGATGCTAAAGGTAGGGTATATAAGTACGGTGAATTTTTCCCACCAGAATTGTCACCCTTCTGTTACAACGAAACGATAGCAGAAGAATACTTTCCCTTAACCCGGGAAGAAGCCCTAAATCAAGGCTACCAGTGGAAAGAGAAAGAAGAAAGAAACTATCAAATAGACATCAAAAACGAAGAAATCCCCGATGATATTAAGGAAGTAAAGGAAGATATCATAGGAAAAGTCATAGAATGCTCTCATAAAGGAGAATGTAACGAACAATGCACCGAAGCCTTCAAAATCATAGAGGATGAACTCAAATTCTATCAGAGAATGAATTTACCCATACCCAGACTCTGTCCGAACTGCAGACACTATCAACGTTTAAAACAAAGGAATCCCTTGAAACTCTGGCATAGGCAGTGTATGAAAGAAGGTTGTACTAACGAATTTGAAACCTCCTATGCTCCAGAGAGGCCGGAGATTGTGTATTGTGAGAGTTGTTACAACAAAGAAGTCTACTAATACGGAGGGGAACCCTCCGCTAAACCCTCCGCCAAATTAACTGTTTAGTATTTCTTGGATTTCTTCCTGTTTCTTTTCTTTCGTGTCGTCTAAAACAATTGCCTTTTCCGGGTCTTGGGTGTTTAGCATTTCTTTTTTAAGTTCTTCCACTTCTTTTTCTTTTTTCTCGACTTCTTGCTTCTTTTGCAACCTCCAGTCGTTGTTCGTTGTTCCTTCTTGCATAAATTATATTTTATTAGGCTTGTAATCTTTTGGCGTGTTTTTAAGACGCCCTTCAATTTTTTCTCGAGAAAGTAGCCCGGCTTGCGAACCGACAGACTGAATTACCGAGGCGGAATTTACTAACCCCCAGCCAAGAGCTTCAAGCGGCGAAAGCCCATAAAAAAGTCCAGCCACGATGGCGGAAGAAAATGCGTCGCCAGCACCAGTACTCTCAATCGGTCCGTCTCCGGCGGGGTATGCGGGTAGGTGCCACAGACCATTATCATGGTAGCAGTAAGCCCCGTTTGGTCCGTCTGAAAGGTAGACTAATTTCGGCCCCAAATTCGCAATACCTTCTACTAGTTTCAAAATATCTTTTTGTTCCGTACTCTCAATTCCCAAAACCTTTTCCGCTTCCTCCAGATTTGAAAAGAAAACCTCGGTCCGCTCATATATTTCTTTCAAATTCTCAGTTCCCATTTTTAGTTGGAAAGTGCCCGGCTGAAAAGCGAGTTTCACTTCCGGATGACGTTTCAAATAATCGGAAATTTTTTTATGAAAGTCCAGAGAATTCTCGCCGAGGGAACTCAAATAAACCCAAGTCGGGAGAGCGTATCGGCTGGCTTCCTTGGTGTCGGTCCATTCATAAGCGTAATCTTCGTGTCGGGTCAGGATGGTACGCTCTATGTCATACCATAAAATATAGTGATAGTTGGTTAATTTACCAGCTTCGATTTTTACAAAATCAGTTGTAATATTTTCTTTTTTCAAAACGTCTTGGCACTTCTGTCCGTTTAGGTCGTCGCCCAAGTTGGTCATAAAAACAGTGCGAAGGCCGAGCCTGGAGGCCGAGATGGCGGCGTTGCCGCTGTTGCCGGCGGCGAAAATTTCTGTGGCCGATTCATACGGAATTTTTCCTCCGAAGCGCAGGCACAACTCGCAGCCCCCCGGATCGAGATTGCAGTGTACGTGTGCGTCTTTAAGCTTAATAATGACATCGGCCGAGATATCCCCAATTGACAAAAAATCTATTTTTTCGTGTTCTTCGTTCATGTTAATATTTTAGCATAGATTAAAATATTAAAAACAATACTATGAACAAAAAAGCAATCTTGATTTTGGTGATTTTAGGTTTTCTCTTTTGTTTTCGGGCAGTGCGGGCAAGTGTCGTTATCAATGAGGTGGAACTGGCTCCCACCGACAATAGATTTATTGAACTTTATAATTCGGGTAGTTCTTCGGTCAGTTTAACAGGTTGGTATATTCAGAGGAAAACTGCCACCGGGAGCGATTTTGGCTCTTTGGTTTCAAGCACTAATTTTGAAAACAAAACAATCGGAGCGGGAAGTTATTTCTTGATTTCTCGATCTTTGCCTAATTCAGATATTTTGCTGGGTAGTTTTACCTTAACTGAGTCAAACACTATCCAGATCAAAAATTCGGAAGGAGCAGTGGTAGCTAAGCTCGGCTGGGGGAGTTCTGCCGATTGTGGAGGAGTCTGTGCTCCGAATCCTTCGGACGGACAAAGCATCCAAAAAACATCGGATGACGCTTGGGTAGTTGCGGCTCCCACTCCGGGAAGAGTGAATCAAACCTCTGGTGGCTCTGATTCTGATGATGTCAATAATAATGATCCCACCGTTTCTGGTACGAACATTACCCAAACTAAAACCGAGATCATCAAGGAAGTTCCGATCAAAATAAAAATCTTGACCAGCCCAACTGCTTACATCGGCCAGCCGGCGGAATTTGGTACGGATGTTTTCGGTCGCTACGGAGAGCCGACTCGGTACGGGAAAATTTTCTGGAATCTGGGAGACGGTGCATCTCTTGAACAAACCAACCGATTCGAAAAGTTCAAACACACTTATTTTTATCCGGGTACTTACAAAGTTTCCGCGGAATATTACGAGAGTAGCTTTCTAGAAAGTCCAAAAGCATCCAGTACTTTTTTGGTTTCAGTTGTCCCCCTTTCTGTTTTTATCTCGAGGGTGGGAAATGCCACGGACTTTTTCGTAGAGCTTTCCAATAACTCAAAGCAACCTGTGAATATTTCCGGATTTGTTCTCTCTTCTCTTGTCAAGAGTTTTATTTTTCCCAAAAACACTGAAATTACTTCAAACGGTAAAATAATTCTTTCTCCCGAGGTCACTGGTTTTGGAGTTGAGGACAAAGGAAGCTTGAAACTCCTCACTCCAAACGGCAAGCTGGTTTATAGTTTTGGTACGCAAAAGTCGAATAGAAGTCTTGCCACTAGTTCTCTGGCCAGCACGGGCACTCCTGTAGAAGATTTGAAACTAAACGACATTCCGGAAGATTTTACTCCGAGCTCGGAAGCAAAGCCACGGGCAGGTTACCTTTATTTCTGGGGTTTCGCCCTATTGTTGCTTGCTTCCGTGGGTGTGGTATATTATATCCGTCGTAAAAAAATTATTAAAAAGCTCGGAGACGATTTTAAAATCATAGACGAATAATATTATGTTAAAGAATTTTTTACTAAAAAAAATGCTTCGCTCTCAAGGAGTGCCAGAAGGGCAGATCGATATGGTCATAACCATGATGGAAAAAAATCCGGATCTTTTCAAGAAAATCGCCCAAGAAATCAAAGACAAGATCAAGGGCGGGATGGACCAACAGGCAGCTTCGATGGAAGTAATGCAGAAGTATCAGGAAGAGCTCAAAAAGTTGGTTTAAGGCCTCTTGGTTTAACTTTTTATTCGTGTTAAAATGTAAATAATATGATCAAGAAATTCATGTCTTTTTCAAGAAAGAAGAAAATTGTTGTCGCTGTGGGCGCGATTGTTTTGCTCTTTGTTTTGTTTTCTATCTTCAAAAACGGAAAGGTTCAGACGGAAACTGTTACGGTTAAAGTGGGTGACTTTGTTAACAAGGTAACGGTTTCCGGTAAAGTTGTTCCGGCTTCGAGTGTGGATCTTGGTTTCAAGACCGGTGGCCGAGTTGCGCGGGTTTATTTTTCGGTGGGAGATGTTGCCAAGAAGGGTCAGATTTTGGTCGGCCTAGACTCGGCTGATGCCAAAGGAGCCCTGGATGTTGCCAAGGCAAATTACGAAAAAGTTTTAAATGGCGCTACTATTACCGATATCGATGTAGTTCGCTCGGCGGCAGATGCGGCCAAGATTGCTCTGGATCAGGCCAAGATAGAACAAGACCTTGCTGTGGCTAACGCTCGCCGAGGTCTTCTAAATTCTGGCTTTATGGCTGTTTCTGACAGCCAATTCAGTTCCGATACTGCTCCAACTATCTCTGGAACTTACCTGAAGGATACCGAAGGTCAAATCGTTATTGAAGAATATAGTTCTTCCGGCGGATCGTCCTTCAAGACGAGCGGCCTTGTAACTGCTTATGGAATAATTAGCATCACCACTCCGCAACCTATCGGCGATACCGGGCTTTATATTAAATATGCCTCGACTAACAATAGTACCAAGTGGATCGTGAATATTCCGAATATCGAATCGGCAGGGTATCTCGCAAGTTATAATGCTTATCAGGCGGCTTTGTCTACTCGTACTCAAGTGGTAGCCAATGCGGAAGCTGCCCTCAGTCAAGCAAATTCAGCTTTGACACTCAAGCAATCGAGCGCCCGACCGGAAGATGTTGCAGCCGCGCAAGGAGCAGTCACCTCAGCAGAGGGGGCGTACAATGACAAGTTTGTGATCTCGCCATTTGACGGAGTTATAACCAGAATGGATGCCAAACCGGGCGAAGTTGTTTCTCCGAATGCTTCGGAAGTTTCTATGATGTCCGCTGGAGTTTTCCAGATTGAAAGTTATGTGCCGGAAGTGAACATTGCTCTTATTAAAATCGGACAGGATGCGGATATAACATTGGATGCTTATGGGAGTGATGTTGTTTTCAAAGCTAAAGTAGTTTCTGTTGATCCAGCCGAAACGATTCGAGACGGAGTTTCCACTTACAAAACTAAATTACAATTCGATAACCTAGATGACCGCATCAAATCAGGAATGACCGCCAATATTTCAGTCATTACTTTCAACAAGCAAGGGGTGATCGTGATTCCTAAAGGAGTAATTTTCGAAAAAGACGGACTTGAGTTCGTGCAAGTAAAAAAAGACCGTAGGGTCCTTGATGTTCCGATCACCACTAACAGCGTTTCTTCTTTGGGGCAGGTGGAAGTTACTTCGGGGCTCTCCGAAGGAAACGTGGTTCTACTTAATCCGATTGTAAAATAATATGTTTTCATCACTGAATTTTCGGCTGGGATTTTTCTTGGCCAAGCGCCAAATCAAAAGATCGAATCCTTGGACCACAGTCCTGATTATTTTCGTGATGTTCTTTACTTTCATCAACCTGGTGGTAGTAAGCGGAATTTTGGTCGGGTTGATTCAGGGGGCAGTAGATGCGGTTCGCACGAATTACACTAGCGATGTAATCATTTCAAACCTAAACGACAAAACTTATATCGAAAACAGTCCGAGCGTAATCAATTTAGTTAAATCTCTACCGGAGGTGGAAGCAATCTCTGCCCGATATTTAAAAGGTGGAACAGTTGAAGCTAATTACAAAACGAAAATAAAAGAAACAGACAAGTCCGATACGGCTGCTGCCACTTTGGCTGGAATAGATCCAGTAGCTGAAGATTCAGTCTCAAACCTTTCTAAATTTATTGTAGAAGGTTCCTATTTGAAGCCCGGCGACTATGACCAGGTTTTGCTCGGAGCTTATTTGGACAAGAAATATATGCCGATAGAGTCTCCGGGATTTTCGACTCTTACGAATGTCGGTCCTGGAACCAAGATCCGGGTAACGGTGGGTGGAATAATGCACGAAGTTACGATCAAAGGGATCATCAAAGCGAAAGTGGACGAACTTTCAATGCGCGTTTATTTTGTGGACTCGCAATTGCGCAGTTTGATTGGCCGAACCGACGGCAACGTTTCGGAAATTTCAATAAAATTAAAACCCGGTTCCGACCCGAATCTGGTACGGGATATTTTGAAGAAAAACGGAGTAGGGGAGGTAGCCAAAGTCCAAACCTTTGATGATGCCGAACCGAAATTTATCAAAGATATGATCGCTACCTTTGCGCTTTTGGGCAACATGCTTTCTTCCATTGGGCTCGTGGTTGCTTCGATCACGATTTTTATCGTGATTTTTATCAACGCCATCACTCGCCGAAAGTTCATCGGTATCCTAAAAGGTATCGGTATCAACGAACAAGTGATCGAAATTTCCTATATCCTTCAATCTTTCTTTTATGCTCTGTGCGGATCAATCATCGGGATTGTTGTTTTGTATGGAATTCTTCAGCCTTTTATGAAAGCACACCCAATTGACTTTGCTTTCTCGGACGGAATTCTGGTTGCTCCGGTGCCAGGAACCTTGCTTCGGGTGGGACTTCTCATGCTTACTACCATTATTGCCGGCTTTATCCCTGCTCGCCTGGTCGTTCGTAAAAATACCCTTGATTCAATCTTGGGCAGAAAATAAATTTCTAAACTAAAATGATTCAAGTAAAAAATTTAACCAAAACATTCAAAGACGGAGAGAGTGAAACTAAAGTTCTAAAGGGGATAGATTTTGAGGCTGGTAGCGGGGAATTCATCGCCATTATGGGTCGTAGCGGGGCGGGCAAAAGCACTTTCTTGTATCAAATGAGCTTACTCGACGAGCCGACCACGGGCAACATTTTTATCGACGGGAAAGACACTTCCGCCATGAGCATTACAGAAAAGACCTCTTTCCGTCTTAAAGAACTGGGCTATGTCTTTCAGGACTACGCGCTTTTGCCGGAATTGACCGCTCTTGAAAACGTGGCTTTGCCGCTTTTGATGCAAGGCGTCTCTGAGAAAAAAGCCTACAGTCGAGCCACGGAGCATTTGGTCAAAGTCGGACTTGAGAAAAGACTTAACAATCTGCCAAGCAAACTCTCGGGAGGAGAACAACAAAGAGTCTCGATCGCGCGGGCAATCGCGCATGATCCGAAAATTCTGTTTGCCGACGAGCCGACCGCAAACTTGGACAACGAATCATCTCGAGTGATTATGGAAATCTTTAAAGACTTACACAAAGAGGGGCAGACTATTGTTATGGTTACCCATGAAGTGGAATATAGCAAGTACACCGAGCGCATCGTGCATCTCAATGACGGGAAAATTGTTTCGGAGGAAAAAGTTCTTCCCTAAAACTATTTTGGCGAACTTAATTTATTCTATAAAGGAGCAGACTGGCTTCCGAGATTTCTTGATTACTCAAGTTTTCCCGCCATGCGCCTCCGTTTTGATCCCAAACGAAACCACCGAGCAATTGGTATTTATTTTTCAGTAATTCAAAAAGAAAATTTTTAAAATCCAGCGGGCTTTCTTTGTTCCAAAGCCCGCTTTCTTCTCGCTGGGATAAAACAATTGCTCGGGGAGGATTTTTTTGCAATTCGGAAATGGCCTCTTTTTGATAAGCCAACTGTGTGGGAGTATCTATGACAAAAGGATAAGTGATAATAAAACGAGAAACACTCTTGCGATTGGCGTAGAAAAGAATTTCCGGTTCTGAACCGGCAACAAAAACCTGGTCGGCGGGGGCGGTGATTTCAGAAAGTTTTTGGCCGGCGATTTTTGCTTCAATGAAAGGATTGCCAACGCCGTAAATCCACACGGACATTTCGGACGGAGTTTTTTCAAATTGGCCGTTTACCGCTTTCAGCATGAAAAGCAATAAAATTACAGTCACTCCAAAGACTATTCTTTCGCCCCATTTTTTCTCAAAATGAGAAGCAATTTTAAAAGTTGCTGCTGCGGCAATAATGGCCCAGAAAGGCATTAAGATTAAATAATAATGGCCGATTGAAGCGCGAAAAATCATAAGCATTGAGGCTAAAAACAAGCCTAGGTAAAACCACCAATTTTTCGGTCGAACGAAGAAAAAAACAGCCAAGAGAATCCAAAGCGGAGACCATTTGGCTAGGAGGATTAGCATTTCGCGAAAGAAAATTCCGGAAGATTGATTTACCCAGTCAAGATAATATGAATTGTAAATGACAACATTTTCAAGAAAAGATTTTCCGCCGTCCCGAATCAAAAAATATCCGAGGAACAAAAAGAGAGAAGCCAAGATCCCGGAAATAATAAAAACTTTTCCGAGTAAAACTTTTTTCAAGTTTTTTTCTTTTTGCCAAATTTGCCAAAGCCATGTGCCGAATAAAAAAAGCAAGGGCAAAAGAGCGATCGGTTTGAAAAGAATTGCTGCTCCAGCCAGAAACCCGGCCCAAAAAAGCGGGCCAAAAGCTGACAGTTTTTTTTCTCGGTTCAGAACAAAAATCAGAACCGCCGCCATTAAAGGAAGAAGCATAAAAATTTCCGTGTTGGCAGCCAAGGCCGCTAAATAAGGGAAAGAAAGCATTGGCACCACGATAAAAGCGGCCAAAATTCCAGCATTTTCGTTATATTCTTTTTTTACAATCCAACCAGCGAAGAGAGCGATTCCCAAAATAGAAAGAGCGGCCAGGATTCTCGGTGGCCAAACAGCATCTCTGTCGATCAACCCACCGAGAGCGTAGGTGTAAATAATCATCGGCGGTTTTTGAGTGAAAGAATCTTGATAAGGAAGTCCGCCATCGAGCAACACTCGGGCTGAATAAGCGTATTCACCCTCGTCTCTTTCAAAAGGGGCATTCAAACTGTTCCAACGGAAAAAAGCGACAATCACGATGATGCCCAGAATGGCTAAAGGAATTTTGTATTTCATATATCAAGAATCTTAGCATTTTGCCGATTTTTTTGTTAGTATTTTTGTATGCCGAATATATCAGTAGGGATAGTAGGGTTGCCGAACGTGGGGAAATCCACGCTTTTTAATGCGCTGACCAAGAAATCCGTGCCGGCGGAAAATTATCCTTTTTGTACCATTGATCCGTCAGTCGGGATTGTGCCTGTGCCAGACCCTAGAGTAGAACAACTCTCGAAGTTTTCCCAGTCGGAAAAGACCATTCCAGCGGTTATAGAATTCGTAGATATAGCCGGGCTGGTGGCAGGAGCTTCCAAGGGCGAAGGTTTAGGTAATAAATTCCTATCCAACATTCGTGAAGTGGATGCCATTGCGCACGTGGTGCGTACTTTCCGCGACAGTTCCGTAATCCACGTGGCAAATAAAGTAGAACCGATGGACGATATTGGGGTGATAAACCTTGAGCTTGTCTTGGCCGACATGGAAACCGTTTCAAGAAGACTCGCCGGTCTGGTTCGGGAAGTGAAAAAAGGAGAAAAAGAGGCGCTTGCCGAAGAAGCTATTTTGAAAAAGCTGGAGAAAGTTTTGGAAGAAGGTAAAATGGCGACCGATGCAAATTTGGCAGAAGAAGAAAAATTAAAAATAAAATCTTTAAACTTGCTTACCTTAAAACCGATGCTATACGTTCTAAATACTTCCGAGGCGTCGGAAAATGTGGAAGTAAATTTACCGGGCATTGCCGTCAAAGTGGATCCGGTTTTTGAGCGTGGCTTCGACGAACTGATTAAAAAAAGTTATGAGCTTCTGGGATTGGAAACATTTCTTACCACTGGTGCCGATGAAACCCGCGCCTGGACTATCAAGATCGGTTCAACTGCACCGATTGCCGGCATGGCCATTCATACCGACTTCCGGGATAAATTTATCCGAGCGGAAGTGATTAACTGGCAAGCCTTACTCGACTCGGGCAGTTATGTCAATGCCCGCAGTAAAGGCTTGGTCCGTACCGAAGGCAAGGAATATATAGTAAAAGACGGCGATGTAATAGAGTTTAAGATTTAATTTATGTTCAAGCGAATTTACATTTTCTTTTTTACCTACATGGCGGCGATGTATTTATCACAGACGCTGATCATTTTTTGGTTGTACCAAAATGGTTATGGATTTTCTGATTTGATTCTTTATAACTTGGGTATTTATGTAGTGGCTTTAGTGGGTATGGTTTTCTTACCTAAAATACAAATGAGCGCCAAGCGAGCAATGATGATAGGAATATTGCAAAGTGCGCTCATCATATTTGTCTTGATAAAGATATGGAATCCAGCTCAACTTTATCTTTCGGCAATTTTTTCTGGTCTCAATATTATATTTTTCTGGATACCTTACAATACAATGTATTTTAAGTTTTCAAGTGAGGAAAAAAGAGGTACCAATAGTGGCATGTATTTTCTGATTACTCCGATTATCGGGATTACTTTGCAACCTTTGACCGGAGTTTTTGCCGAGAAATTCGGTTTTGAGATTATGTTTTTGATAGGATTTTGTTCTTATATCATCCCGCTTGCCCTTCTTTATTTTTTACCGAATTTCGACTGGTATCTAAATGTCAAAGAGGAATTTTCTAAAATCAAATTTAATTGGTCTACCTTTTTTCAGGGAGTTACTTCTCGGGTGAACTGGAGTCTCATTCCGATTTTTAGTTTATTTTTTCTAAAGACACCGAAGCAGTTCGGAGCATTTTTTGGCTATCTGGCTATTGTTACAGCTCTCTCCTCGGTGCTCAACGGTTATATTTCCGATAAAATAAAAAATAGGAAAGTGTTTTTTTATCTTTTTACCTCGCTTGCGGTTGTGAGTTTTTTACCTCTTGCTTTTGTTCAAAATATTTATTATTGGAGTATTTTTGCCGGAATCGCGAGTCTTTGTATGTCCTTGGCTAATCCTTTTTGGCTTACCTTTAATCTAGATTATTACAGGAAGCTTGGGGTCGATAAAACAATGGCTCTGCGCGAAGTTTTTCTAAATTCAGGATATATTTTTACCCTACTGGTAGTTTTCTTGGTTTACTTCTTCACCGCTTCATCAAAGATAAGCTTGATTTCAATTTGCGTTATATCTTGTCTTTTACCAGTTGTTTCTTATTTGCAGGGTGTTTACAAAACTAAATTAGTCAATGCTTAGTAAAAAGGAAAAAGAAATAGTGCAGATTATTAAATCAGGTGGAATCGGGGTAATGCCGACGGACACCATTTATGGCCTAGTCGGGAGCGCTTTTTCGCGCAAGGCGATCGAAAGAATTTATAAAATCAAAAAAAGAAATAAAAATAAGAAACTAATCATCTTGATTTCCTCAATAAACGATCTAAAAAAATTTAAAATAACCCCAAAATCTGTTCAAAGTTCGACTTTGAACAGATTTTGGCCTGGAAAAACAAGTGTTATTTTGGGTGGTATTGCTTTTAGATTGCCGGCTAAAAAACATTTGCAAGAAATTTTGAAACAAACCGGTCCCTTAGTGGCGCCTTCAGCCAACCCGGAAGGGCTTGCGCCGGCCAGGAATATTCAGGAAGCCAGAAAATACTTTAAAAATAAGGTGGATTTTTATCTTGCGGGTAGAGTAGGCGGAGGGGAACCCTCCGCTCTGATCGAAATACAGAAAGACGGGAGAATTAAGGTTTTACGTGGTAATATAAAAATATAATGGAGATCAAAATTTTTTATTCCAAAGATTGGGCGGACTACGAGCTGGTTGATACAGGAGAGGGAGAAAAACTAGAGCGTTTTGGGAAATATCTTTTTGTCCGTCCGTACGAAGACGCTTTTTGGGATAAAAATCCAAAAGAACTTGGCTGGCAGAAAGCGGATGGAAAATTTTGGAGTTCTAAGACGGGCGCCAAGGGTGGCTGGAAATTAGAGGAAGATGTGGCCTCGCCCGTAGGCTATGGCCGAGGGATGAAAAAATGGGAAATGGGTTACCGAGGAATCAAATTCTTTGCTTCGCCGACGCCATTTCGGCATCTGGGATTTTTTCCGGAGCAGGCATATCATTGGGACTTAATTGAAAAGAAGATAAAAGAAAATTCCTTTCCCGCTTCTCCTATAAAGTTTTTAAATTTATTTGGCTACACTGGAGTAGCGAGTTTGTTTGCGCTTCGCGCCGGAGCAGAAGTCACACATGTGGATGCTTCGAAACAATCTTTGGCTTGGGCGAAAGAAAATCAGATGCTTTCCGGGCTTGAAAAATTGCCGATGCGGATTATCGAGGACGATGCGATGAAATTCATCGAACGGGAAATAAAAAGAGGACACAAATATGATTGCATCATGATGGATCCGCCTAAGTTCGGCCGGGGTCCCAAAGGAGAGATCTGGAAGCTGGAAGAAAAACTGCCGAAGCTCCTCAAAAATGCCCGAAAAATTTTGAGTGACAAACCGCTTCTAGTTATCCTGACTTCCTATGCCACGGAAAGCTCGGCGCTTTCCTTAGGCTATACACTCGAGCATATGATGGAGGGTATCCCGGGCAAGGTGGAAACAGGGGAGTTGTGCGTTTGGGAAAAATCAAATGCCCGGCCCGTGCCTCTCGCTAATACCGCTATCTGGCAATCGCTAGAAAAATAGTTTTTTTTCTGCTAAAATAACCCATTATGGGAACAAAACCAAGGTTACTAAAGTGGGCGCTTATTATAGGTATTGTCATTGTGCTAAATTTGTTTTTCAATTACACTATTTCGCTCTTTTATAAAGAGCCGGATTACAACGACTATTTCAAGCAGTCGCAAGTAGTGGAACCGATTACTACCAAAGAGGCATGTTTGGCGGTTGGCGGGCAATGGAATGAAAACGGAGCAATCTACAACAAAACAGTTCCGGCCCCGGCCAGCACTCCGGAAATGAAGAGCTATTGCGATCCAAATTACACCAAACAACAGGAATTTAACCAAGCTCAGAAAGTTTACAATCGCAACATTTTTATAATGTTGGTTGTCTTGGGCGTGCTTTCGCTTTTGCTTGGTGTATTTGTTCCGAATGAAATCATTACTCTCGGATTTTCTTGGGGCGGGGTGTTGTCGTTTGTTGTTGCTTCTATCCGATACTGGTCTGACGCGGACAATTGGGTAAAAGTCCTTATTTTAGGAGTGGCGCTAGGTGCGCTTATTTGGTTGGCGATTAAAAAGTTTGGCGGAAATTTGAAAGATAATGAAGCAGTACAATCATAAGAAAATCGAAAAAAAGTGGCAAAGTGAATGGGCCCAGAAAGAGATTTACCAAGCCCGGGATGGCAAAGGTAAGAAATTTTACAGCCTGATTGAATTTCCTTACCCATCCGGAGATGGACTGCATGTGGGGCATATGCGCGCTCATGTGGGTATGGATATAGTTTCTCGCAAAAGGAGAATGGAAGGACACAATGTACTTTATCCAATCGGCTGGGACGCCTTCGGGTTACCGACTGAAAACTTTGCCATTAAAACCGGCAAACAACCCAAGTTTATAACAAAAAAGAACACTGATACTTTTCGCCGACAGATAAAATCACTTGGGGTTTCTTTCGATTGGTCCCGCGAGATCAATACCACTGACCCGACTTATTACAAATGGACCCAGTGGATCTTTTTGCAATTCTTGAAAAAGGGTTTGGCTTACAAACAAAAGAGCGAGATTAATTGGTGTCCGAAAGACAAAATAGGACTCGCAAATGAGGAAGTAGTAAACGGCAAATGCGAACGCTGTGGCACGGAAGTGGAAAAAAGAGAAAAAGAACAATGGATGCTTGCAATCACCAAATATGCCGAGCGACTAGATAAAGACCTCGACCTGGTGGATTATCCGGAGCGAGTAAAACTTTCGCAAAAAAATTGGATTGGAAAATCCGAAGGAAGCGAAATAGATTTTAAAATAAAAAGCAGCAATGAAAAAATAAAAGTATTCACCACTCGAGCAGACACGCTTTTTGGGGTGACTTATGTAGTCTTGGCGCCGGAGCATTCACTCGTAATAAATTTGCTTGCGAGTGCGACCAATAAAAAGGAAGTAGAAGAATATATCAAAAAAGTAAAAAATAAATCGGATTTGGAACGAGCGGAAGCGAAAGAAAAAACAGGCATAGAACTGAAGGGCGTGTGCGCGATCAATCCAGCGAACAATGAAGAAGTGCCGGTCTGGATTGCCGACTACGTCTTGCCGCACTATGGTACCGGAGCGGTTATGGCTGTACCGGCACACGACGAACGCGATTTTGAGTTTTCCAAAAAATATCATTTATCAATGAGGCGAGTAGTGGAACCGAAATTTGTTTCAATATCGGGCCCAAGTGCAGTCCACTCCGATATGGAATACATTCCGCGAAATGCAGTGTGTGTGATTGTCCGAAATCCGAAAGACGGAAAATACCTGGGCTTAAGCTGGAAAGCGCACATAATGCACGGCTTGGTGACCGGAGGAATCGAGGAAGGAGAAGATTTAGTTCAAGCAGCTATACGCGAAGTGCATGAAGAAACCGGTTACAAAAATTTGAAACTAGTCAAGGATCCGAATTTTGCCCTGCATAGCTTCTTTTACCATCGGATAAAGGGCCATAATCGTTGGGCGAGATTCCAGTATGTATTTTTGGATTTGATCGACGAAGAAAGAGATTCGGTCAGCGAGGAAGAATTGAAAGTTCACGAAGCCGTTTGGGTGCCGAGAAATGAACTAAGGAGTTTCTTTACGGTGATTGAAGGAGAATTTATCAATAATTTTATTGATAATCACGATTATATTTTTATTGAAGACGGGATTTTACATAATTCCGGAAAATTTAGCGATTTGGATTCCGAAGAAGCGCGCAAGAAAATTACCGAAGCGGTGGGCGGGAAAATTATTACCCGATTCAAACTGCGCGACTGGATTTTTTCGCGCCAGCGTTATTGGGGCGAACCAATTCCGGTGATCAACTGCGACAGATGCGGGATAGTACCCGTGCCGGAGAAAAATTTGCCGGTAAAATTGCCGGAAATAAAAAATTATGAGCCGACCGATACCGGCGAAAGCCCGCTCTCGGCAATTTCAAAGTGGGTGAACGTGAAATGTCCAAAATGTGGCGGAAAAGCCAGAAGGGAAACAGATACGATGCCGAATTGGGCTGGAAGTTCTTGGTATTATCTGCGCTATTGCGACCCAAAGAATAAAGCCAAATTTGCCGACTTGAAGAAATTAAAATACTGGACTCCAGTCGATTGGTACAATGGTGGCATGGAACACACAACTTTACACCTGCTCTACTCACGTTTTTGGCATAAGTTTTTGTATGACTTGAAACTAGTGCCTTCCGTTGAGCCATATCTGAAGCGCACAAGTCATGGGATGATACTTGGAGAAGGAGGAGTGAAAATGTCTAAATCTCTTGGCAATGTTGTGAATCCAGACGAAATAGTGAAAACCTACGGGGCGGACACTTTGCGGGTGTATGAAATGTTTATGGGGCCATTTGAAGAAACTGCTATTTGGAATACAGAAAGCATCATCGGCTCGCGACGATTTATCGAAAAAGTTTGGCGTGTCGCCATGCGACTGCAGATGAACACTGATAAAAAACCGATCAACCCTGATAAAAATCAGAGTAGATCAGTATTAAATCAGGGTAAATCAGTAAATTTTTCTCTAGAAAAATTATTACACAAAACCATCAAGAAAGTTGGCGAAGATATCGAAACTATGCGCTTTAATACCGCTATTTCGGCGATGATGATTCTAGCGACCGAAATGGAATCCTCCTTCGCTAAAGCTACGAAGGACAAGGAAAGCTTTGGAGTGGATAAAAGAGATTTCAAAATGTTCTTGCAAATTCTGGCTCCTTTTGCCCCACACGTAGCGGAGGAATTGTGGCGAAGTTTAGGGGAGAAAAATTCCATCCATGTTTCCGGGTGGCCAAAGTGGAGTGAAGAGCTTGCCCGAGATACCGAGCTTAAAATAATTATCCAGATAAATGGAAAAGTCCGCGCGGAAATGTTGATTGTGGCGGACGAGAAAGAAGAGGAAATAAAAAAGAAAGCAATCGAGCATCCGGCCGTCGAGAAATTTATCGCTGGGCAGACAGTAAAGAAAATAATTTACGTTAAAAATAAATTAGTTAACCTTGTCGTTTAATGGAGAAAATTTTAAAAATTTTCAACAAAGAGTTCGGTAGTATCAACCAGGCGGCCTTGCTTCTCGGATTTTTCACTTTACTTTCACAAATTCTAGCGCTCTTCCGGGACCGCTTTCTTGCGCATTTTATCGGGCCTTCTGCTAATTTGGACGCATATTACGCCGCTTTTCGAGTGCCCGATTTGATTTTTATTTCTATTGCATCCTTGGCTTCCATTACCGTGCTTATTCCTTTTCTAGTGGCGCGGATGCCTGCCCGCCCTGATGAGACGGGAGCAGGCGGGGAAGGGGAAAAAGTAACGGACAAAGCACGGAAATTTTTGAGCGATGTTCTGTCTGTTTTCTTTATGGTGATGGTGCTGGTTTCTGCTTTGGCCTTTATTCTCATGCCACACTTGGCTTCTTTTATCGCTCCGGGATTTCCTCCGGACTTTCAAGCCAAAGTGGTTCTGCTTTCCAGAATTATGCTCCTTTCGCCTATTTTGATGGGGCTTTCAAATCTTTTTGGCACTATCACCCAACTCTTCCGTAAATTTTTCATCTATGCCCTGAGCCCGATTTTTTATAATCTGGGAATTATTGTCGGAGTAGTGATTTTGTATCCAATTTTTGGAATAACCGGTCTGGCACTCGGGGTCGCTTTTGGAGCTTTTTTACATTTCTTAATCCAGCTGGTTGCTTCAATTTCTTGCGGTTTTCGTCCGAAGTTCTCGTGGCAAATAGATTTAGAAGACATCAAAAAAGTGGCGCTGATTTCTTTGCCGAGAACTTTGGGATTGGCTTTCAACAATATTGCCTTGATTGCGATTATTGCCTTGGCTTCTTATGAAAAGAGCGGGTCCATTTCTATTTTCAATCTTTCGTATAATCTACAGACCGTACCCTTAAACATCATCGGCGTATCCTATGCGGTAGCAGCTTTTCCAACTCTGGCCAGAACCTTTTCGAACGGTAAAATCGAAGAATTCAAGAAACATTTACGCTCGGCCGGGCGACAAATAATCTTCTGGTCTTTGCCGGTAACTTTTCTGTTTATCGTTTTACGCGCTCAGATTGTGCGTGTCATTTTAGGATCCGGCTCATTCTCTTGGGACAATACCAGACTGGTCGCGGCGTCGCTCGCGATTTTTTCTTTTTCAATTATGGCGCAAGGAATGATCGGGCTTTTGTCTCGCACTTATTATGCAAAAGGGGAGACCAAGCGACCCCTTCTCATCAACCTCGTTTCTTCGATTTTAATAATTATTTTGTCTTTTGTTTTCGTGTATATTTTCCAGCATTGTACTTTCTTCAAAGATTTTATTGAATCAGCCCTGAAAGTTACCAACATCCCAGGCACGGAAGTCTTGATGTTGCCCCTGGCATATTCAGTTGGTTCCATTATCAACTTTGTCCTGCACTGGATTTTTGTTAAAAGAGATTTTATGCGCAAAGAGCATTTCATTGCAAAAACATTTTTCCAAAGCCTAGGCGCGTCTTTCGTCATCGGACTGGTGGCTTACCTTGGTCTCAATATCTTTTCTCCGATTTTTGGCCTGACTACTTTCTGGGGAGTGTTCTTTCAGGGGTTCTTGGCAGGTATTTTAGGAATTGCCGCTGGTGTCCTGGTTCTTTATCTGCTCAATAATGAAGAATTAAAGGACTTGATCGAAACACTTCGAACCAAATTCTGGAAAGCTAGAGTGGTTGTTCCTCCTCAAGAAGAGCTTTAAAAATTGGGCTTTTTGTGTTATAATCACAATATGCCTATCAAGAGAATATTTCATTATTATTGGCTCGAAGCCAAGAAATACAAGTGGTCCCTCCTCTTCATGTTTATCGTTTACGGGGCAGGGGACGTGCTTTCGAACATCGTAAACCCGCTTTTGTATCAAAGAGTGGTGGATACGATTTCCGGTTCGACACCAAGCGCCGACCTCTCCGGTAGCCTTTTTCATGTTGCTTTTCTGCTTCTCTTGGTAGTGCTTAGTTACCAGGCTCTCTATCGGACCGGTGATTACTTGATTGTGTATTTCGAAGCGAACGTGATCCGAGAAATTCATAACAGTACTTTTTTGCGCTTGATGAATCATTCATACCGATTCTTCTCGAACAATTTTTCCGGCAGCTTGGTTGCTAAAGCGAAAAGATTTGCTTCTTCCTTCGAAAGGATTACCGATGTGGTTGTTCTTAATATCTGGTTCGCCCTAGTTCAGCTCACGGGCGTTTTTATAGTCTTATTTATTCAAGTTCCCAAAGTGGGATTGCTCCTACTTGTTTGGGTAATTGTCTACATTTTTATCACTTTTGTTTTTGTGCAGAGGAAATTCAAATATGACCTCCTTCAAGCTTCGGCCGATTCGAAAGTCACTGCTCGGTTGACCGACGCGATTACCAACAGTTTAAATATCAAAATCTTCTCCGGCAAAAACAGGGAAGATGAGCTTTTCAAAGGCGTTACTTCCGATGAATATTTGAAGCGTACCCGAGCTTGGTATTTCGGTAATTTCCAAATTACTGTGCAAGGATTTTTGATGGCGACTCTCCAGGTTTCTGCACTTTACTTAATGATCAGTCTTTGGCTCAAGGGAACTATTACCGCCGGCACGGTTGTCTTGGTGCAGATCTATATGCTTGGAGTTTTTGATCAACTCTGGGGCTTGGGTCGTTCCATGATGAATTTGTTTCAATCGGTCGGCGAGGCGAAAGAGATGGCGGACATATTTGATCAGCGGCCGGATATTTTGGATGCTCGGGAGCCGGAAGAATGCCGAATAGCTGCAGGGAAAATAAATTTTGAGAAAGTGGACTTCGAATACTCGAAAGGACACAAGGTATTCAAAGATTTTAATTTTGAAGTGAGGTCAGGAGAAAAGATCGGCTTGGTTGGCCACTCCGGATCGGGAAAAACCACGATCGTGAAAATGCTGCTTCGTTTTGGCGATGTGAAGGCAGGGGAAGTTTTAATTGACGGGCAGAATATTGCCAAAATCCGACAGGACGATTTGCGTGATAAAATTTCTTATGTCCCGCAAGATCCAATTCTCTTTCACCGAAGTATTCGGGAAAATATTGCTTACTCGAACTCGGAGGCGAGAGAAGAGGAAATCATTGATGCAGCCCGTAAGGCTCATGCGCACGAATTTATCATGGCTCTTTCCAAGGGCTATGATACTTTTGTCGGCGAGCGAGGAGTAAAGCTTTCTGGCGGGGAACGGCAGCGCATTGCCATTGCCCGGGCGATGCTGAAACATGCCCCGATTTTGCTTCTCGATGAAGCAACCAGTGCGCTCGATAGTATCAGCGAATCCTACATTCAAGACGCCTTTGCCGAGCTGATGAAAGGCAAAACCTCAATCGTAATCGCGCACCGGCTTTCAACCGTGCAAAAAATGGATCGGATTGTGGTTCTTGATCATGGTAAAATTGTGGAAGAAGGGGACCATGGAGAGCTTTTGAAAAAGAAAGGTCTTTACGCCAATCTCTGGGATCGCCAAACCGGCGGGTTCTTAAAATAGAAATGGAAAATAAAGACGAAAATAAAATATGCCAAAACTGTAAAAAGGAATTCACTATCGAGCCGGATGACTTTAATTTTTACGAGAAAATCAAAGTTCCTCCGCCGACCTTTTGCCCGGAGTGCCGGATGATTCGTCGAATGATTTGGCGTAATATGAGGTCGCTTTATAGGCGCGAATGTGGTTTGTGTAAAAAGAGATTAATAAGTATGTATTCAGACAGAACCCCGGTGTATTGTTCGGGATGTTTTTTTGGTGATAAATGGAGCGGAATTGATTATGGTATGGAAGTTTCTTTTGATAAGCCGTTTTTGGGTCAACTTGATAAATTATTAAAATCTGTTCCTAGACTTTTTTCCTATACTTTGGGAAATTTGATTAATTCGGAATTTTCCAATTATTCGGTAAACAACAAGAATGTTTACCTTGCATATTCGGTTGTTGATTGTGAAGATGTAATGTATTCGGAAATAATAGATAAATCAAAAAATACTTTTGATTCTTATAGTGTAAATAAAATTGATAGTTGTTCATACAATGTCGATTGTGAAGAAAATTATAATGTGCATTATGCCATTAAATGCACTAATTGTATGGATTCTTATTTTTTATACGATTGTCGAAATTGTCAGAATTGTTGTTTGAGTAGCAATCTGCGCAATCGGCAGTATGTTTTCAGAAATAAAAAAGTTTCCAAAGAAGAATACCAGAAATTATTTAACGATTTAAACCTTAACCTTTATATCAGTTTTGAAAAAACTAAAAATGAATTTGACGAACGATTAATAAATAATTCCATACACAAATATGCCAATATCCAAAATTCCAAAAATGTTACGGGAGATTATATCCACAACTCAAAAAATGCAAGAAATGTATTTGACTTAAGAAACGGCGAAAATATTACTTTTTCAGTCAGACAATTGAATGCAAAAGACTCATATGACTGCCAAGGTTCTGGTCTTGGTTCGGAACTGATATACGAATCAAATGCTGCCACTCAAAATGGCTACAAAGATTTCTTCTGCTATCAAACAGCTCAAGGTTGTAAAGAATGTGAGTACAGCTTACTCCTTCGTAACTGTTCTAATTGTTTTGGTTGTGTTGGTTTATTGAATTCTGAATATTGCGTTCTAAATAGAAAATACAAAAAGGAGGGATATTTTGAGATGGTGGAGAAAATAAAGCGTCATATGATGGATATGCCATATATAGATAAAAAAGGGAGAATATATAAATACGGAGAGTTTTATCCATTTGAAATGTCGCCGTTTGGATATAATGAAACAACTGCCAATGATTATTTTCCCATAACCAAAGAAGAGGCGATCCAGGCAGGTTATCCTTGGAAAGAAAGAGAAAAGAGAGACTATCAAATTACAAAAAAATCAGAAGATTTGCCGGATAGTATTTTAGACGTTAAAAAAGATATTTTAAATGAAGTTATTTTTTGTCCAAACGAAGGGAATCAAATGTTTCAATGCACTACGGCATTTAAAATAGTTCCGAATGAATTGCAATTTTATCAACAAAAAAAATTACCCCTGCCGAGATATTGTCCGAACTGTCGGCACTACCAAAGATTAAAATATCGCAATCCCATGCATCTATACTCTAGAAAGTGTATGAAAGAGAATTGCCAAAACGAATTTAAAACAAGCTATGCCCCCGACCGACCCGAGATTGTGTATTGTGAAAGCTGTTACAATAAAGAAGTTTATTAATTGAACACATAAGGTCTTTCTGTTAATATGGAAACATGGGTCTAAGACATATCCGAAATTTTTCAATTATTGCGCATATTGATCACGGGAAGTCCACTTTGGCTGACCGGATGTTGGAAGTGACTCACACTATCGAGGCGCGGAAAATGCGCAACCAGGTGCTCGATTCTATGGATTTGGAACGGGAACGAGGCATTACCATCAAGATGCAACCCGTTCGAATGGTGTACCATTCTCACGGGCAACTGATGAGCCCTGATAAAGAACTGATGGGTACTGATAAAATCAGCGAAAATCAGTCTTCAAACCAGCGAAAATCAGTAGGTTCAGAATACATTCTGAACCTCATTGACACGCCCGGGCACATAGACTTCTCCTACGAGGTTTCTAGGGCGCTAAAGGCCGTGGAGGGCTCTATATTGCTTGTGGATGCCACCCAGGGGGTCCAGGCCCAAACCTTGACCACCCTTGAAATGGCCCGAGAAGGAGGTTTAGTTATCATTCCAGTACTGTCAAAAATAGATTCGCCACTCGCGCGAGTAGAGGAAGTGAAAATGGAAGTGGCGGTATTGCTTGATATTGATCCGGAAAGTATTTTGGAAGTTTCGGGCAAGACGGGCGAAGGAGTGGAAAAATTATTGGAAGAAATTGTGCATAGAGTCCCGCCGCCAACCTCACCCCAGCCCTCTCCTTATCAAGGAGAGGGTGGCCGGAGGCCGAGTGAGGTTCTCCAAGCTCTTATCTTCGATTTTAAATACGACAATCATCGGGGAGTGATTGTGTACGTTCGCGTTTTCGGGGGGCAAATTAAAAAAGGCGACTCTCTCCTCTTTTCCGTTTCCGGCGAAAAATTTATTTCGCTGGAAGTAGGAATTTTTTCACCGGAAGAAAACCCAACTAGCGCGATCAGCGCGGGCGAGATCGGCTACATCGTGACCGGCATCAAGCGCCCAGGTATTGCTTCGGTCGGAGACACGATTACCTCAAGTAAACACCCCGAAAAAGCTCTGCCGGGCTACATGACTCCAAAGCCGGTGGTTTGGGCTTCTATATACCCGGAAGATGCGGACGATTTTCCGGAATTAAAACTCGCGCTCGGCCGATTGCGTCTTTCCGATTCTGCTTTTTCATACGAAGAAGAGGCTTCCGGCACACTCGGCAAAGGCTTCCGCTCGGGATTTTTGGGAATGCTTCACCTGGAAATAATTACCGAACGTCTGCGCAGAGAATTCGGCTTGCACTTGGTGGTGACCATGCCTTCCATTACCTATAAAGTTATTTTGCGAAACAACAAAGAGATTATAGTTTACTCGCCACACTTTTTCCCGGAAGATGGGCAGATTATAAAAATTTACGAACCGTGGGTGAAAGTGAAAATCATCGCGCCCGATTCTTATGCCAGCATCTTGATGCCGTTTCTTTTCGATCATGAAGCGGTCGTGCATGCGACGGAGAACTTTGGAGACAATCGTTCGGCGATCTCGCTCGAAATGCCACTCCGAGAGCTGATGCGCAACTTTTTCGATGACTTAAAGAGTATTACTTCTGGCTACGGTTCTATTTCTTACGAACTAGGAGAATACAAAGAGGCCGACGTAGTGCGGCTGGACATTTTGGTAGCCGATGAGCCAGTGATGGCTTTTTGTCGGGTGGTTTCGCGCAAGCGTCTGGACGAAGAAGCTCGGAGTCAAGTCGAGCGTCTAAAAAGCATCATTCCGCGTCAGCAATTCCCATTCAAAATACAAGCCAAGGCCCTGGGCCGAATCATCGCTTCCGAGTCGGTCTCAGCTTTCAGAAAAGACGTTCTGATGCACGGTTCGAAAGTAGTGGGCGGGGGAGATGTCAGTCGAAAAAAGAAACTCTTAGAAAAACAAAAACGTGGCAAAGCCCGCATGAAAGCAAATGCAAAAGTAAATATTTCTCAGGATGTTTTCCTGAAAATGATGCGTCCGGGCGACAAGTGAAGAAGTATAAAGTAGAAAGTTGAAAGTCGAAAGCTGGATTCAAATCTTTATACTTTGCACTTTTTACTTTTTACTTAATATTGAAAATAGGGGAATACAGAAGAATCATGCTGACGATGATGAGGACAACCAAGACAGACCAGATAATCCTTATCTTCTTCTGATGTTTTTTATCGAAAAGCATACTATAATACTAACACGGGATGAAGAATTTTCAAAAAAGGCGGGGTTTTAAATATTATTTGGAGTCAAAGCCTGCTCTGATTCTTTTATTAATTCTTTTGGTGCTTTTTGCCTGGAAAATTTTTGGGCTGATCGGCAAACTGGAAGATACTCACAAAAATAAAAAAGCGGAAGAAGCCAAGATCGAAGATTTGGAAAAACGTAAAGCGCAACTTACGTCTGATATCGAAAAACTAGGCACCGACAAGGGAAAAGAAGAAATTCTCCGTCAAAATTTCGGCCTGGCCAAAGAAGGAGAGCAACTGATCGTAATCGTGGATGACCCGAAAACCACCCCGCCCCAACCTGCCGAAAAAACAAGCAGTTTTTGGAGCTTTCTTTCGGGCTGGTTTAAGTAGGGATGGTTTCTGTGCTAAAATATTAAAATGGAAAACAAAAACATTTTGGAACAAAAAATTGCGGTGATTGGAGCGGGAGCAGTCGGTTCGACTACAGCTTATACCCTGATGGTCCGAGGCCTAGCAGCGGAGATAATTTTAATCGATATTAATGAAGAAAAAGAAAAAGGAGAAGTGCTAGACATTAACGACGGATTATCTTTTTCGGGGATCGGAAAGGTTATCCAGGGTGATTATAAAGATGCCGCTCAGGCAGATATCATTATTCTGACTGCCGGGGTGGCGCAAAAGCCCGGAGAAACCAGACTAGATTTGGTTTCAAAAAACAAAGAGATCGTATCCTCGATTTTTAAAGAAATTGGAACGATTAAAGAAACAGCGATCATTATAGTTATCAGTAATCCAGTAGATATCATCACGTACTTAGTGCAACAGATTTCAAACTTGCCCCAAAATCAGGTTTTTGGTACGGGCACTTGTTTGGATACCGCGAGGCTTAGATCTAATTTAGCAAAACGTTTTCTGGTAGATGGTTCGCAAGTGGAAGGTTTTGTTTTAGCGGAACATGGCAATAGCGAATTTATTGCCTGGAGCACCGTTAGTATTGCCGGTAAAAAAGCAAGCGAGCTCTTGAATCAAGAAGAAATGAACAAGATTGAAGAAGAAGTCCGAAACGAGGTATATGAAATAATCAATCGCAAGGGCGCAACTTATTACGGGATTGCCATGGTAGCCTCAGATGTTGTACGAGCTATTTTACTGGATGAAAACAAAATTTTACCAGTCTCGCATCTGCTCGACAATTGCAATGGAGTAAGCGGTCTGTGTTTGGGAGCTCCAGCAGTCGTTGGCCGATCAGGGATTATAAAACCTTGGCCGATTGAACTGACCGAACCGGAAAAAGAAAAACTCCAAAAATCAGCCGAAACCATTAAACAATATCTTTAGCATGGAAAGCAAGATAACCAAAATCACAGCCGAAGAAATAAAAGATTCTCGAGGGAATCCCACTCTCAAAGTGACTGTTTGGGTCGGCGAAAAATTCGGGAGTTTTTCCGTACCAAGTGGCGCTTCGACAGGCGCACACGAAGCGCACGAATTGCGAGACCAGGATGGTAAAGGAGTAGAAACCGCAATAGGAAAAATAGAAAACATTATCGCTCCGGCTCTTGTCGGGCAAGATGTTTTAAATCAAAAAGAAATCGACCGAATTATGCTTGAGCTTGACGGAACGGCAAACAAAGATAATTTGGGCGGGAACGCAATAATTGGAGTCTCGATTGCCTCTGCCAAAGCGGCAGCAAAAGTTTCCAAAGTGGAAGTCTACGAACATTTGCGCACCTTGATTGAGATAAAACCTTCTCGGCATATGCCACACTTATATATAAACTTGATTGAAGGAGGAAAACACGCCCGAAATGATCTTGTTTTTCAGGAATATCACATTGTTACCGATACGGAAGATATAAATGAGGCCGTGCAGATGGGCATTTCCGTGCAGGATTCCCTGAGAGAAATTATCGGCCGGGAATTAGGCGAAGAATCACTCTGCCCGGGCGACGAGGGCGGCCTTGATCCGAAAACAAGCGATATTCGAAAGCCACTTCTGTATTTAAAGGAAGCAATCGAAAAGAATAATCTTGGTGGCAAAGTAAAGCTCGCGCTCGACGTGGCCTCTTCTTCTTTCTATATTAACGGAAAATATAAAGTGGGTGGAAAAGAGATAACAAAAGATGAACTATTAAAAATTTATTTTGACTTAATTAGCGAATTTGGCCTCCTCTCCATCGAAGATCCTTTTGACGAGGAAGATTTTGAAAGTTTTGCGAAATTAAAAGAAAGCGAACCAGATCTCGTAGTGATAGGGGATGACCTGACTGTGACCAATAAAATTTTGGTGGAGAAAGCGGTACGGGCGGGCAGTATCGGAGGGATGATCATTAAGCCGAATCAGATCGGCACCTTATCCGAAACTCTTGAAACAATGCGCCTGGCCCGCGAACACGACATTGAACTTATAGTGAGCCACAGGAGCGGAGAAACTGAAGACGATTTTATTGCCGATCTCGCTTACGCTTTTTCTTGTTATGGGCTCAAGTCTGGCTCTCCCATTAAACCCGAAAGAATGGTAAAATATCAGCGGTTGATAGCGATATCGAAAAAAGTGTAATAGAAAATAGGATTTTTATTAATTAATATATTTTATTGAAAATCATGATTGATGATAAGAGTTTTGTAAAATGGTTCAGTGAGGTCGGGATTGAGGATGTTCCTGTTGTCGGGGGAAAGAATGCCGCCTTGGGTGAAATGTACTCGAATTTGGTGCCTCTCGGCGTGAATATTCCGAACGGTTTTGCCCTAACGGCCGATGCTTATCGCTATTTTTTTAAGGAAACCGGCTTGGATAAAGAGATCGAGGTGATTTTGGCCGATTTGGATACTAAAAATATAAAAAATTTACAGAAACGCGGAGAGAAAGTTCGTAAAACTATTTTGAAAAAAGAATTTCCGCCGCTTCTTCGCGATGTGATCGCAAAATCGTATGGAGAGTTTGAAGAAAAATATGGCAAGGATGTCGATGTGGCTGTGCGTTCAAGCGCTACGGCGGAAGATTTACCGGGCGCTTCTTTTGCCGGTCAGCAGGAGACTTATCTGAATGTCCGAGGCGCGAAAGACGTTTTGCTTTCTTCCAGAAAATGTATTGCCTCACTATTCACCGATCGAGCGATCTCGTATCGAGTAGACAAGGGATTTTCTCATTTTGACGCAGCTCTTTCCGTCGGAATCCAACACATGGTCCGATCGGATGAATCTGTTTCCGGCGTGGCTTTTACTATCGACACTGAAACGGGGTTTGATAAAGTGATTGAGATCAACGGTATTTACGGTTTGGGAGAATTTATCGTGCAGGGGATCGTGATTCCGGATGAATTTGTGATCTTCAAGCCGACTCTCGAGAATGGGCACAATCCGATCATTTCAAAGAAACTTGGCAAGAAAAACATAAAACTGATTTATGCAGGGAGCAAGGGAACCAAGCAAGTGTCCGTACCTGTGGCCGATGTCGGAAAATACTGCCTTTCGGACGAAGAAGTTAAAAAGCTGGCCGGCTGGTGCTTTGAGATAGAAAAATATTTCTCCAAGAAACATGGACGCTATACTCCAATGGACATCGAATGGGCCAAAGACGGGAAGACTGGAGAATTATTTATCGTGCAGGCTCGACCTGAAACAGTGCAATCTGGCAAGGATAAAGATGTCTTGAAGGAATATAAACTTAGTAAGAAAACTGAAGTGCTTGCGAGTGGGATTTCGGTTGGCGGAAAAATCGGAGCCGGGCGTGTGCGAGTGCTCCGGACCGCGAAAGAGATTTCCAAATTTGAAAAAGGGGAAGTATTGGTGACTGAAATTACCGATCCGGACTGGGAGCCGATTATGAAAATAGCGAGCGCGATCGTGACCGACAAGGGCGGACGGACTTCGCATGCGGCCATAGTGTCGCGCGAGCTGGGTATCCCGTGTATCGTAGGTTCCGGCAATGCCACGACCGTGCTAAAAAACGGGGAAGAGGTGACAGTAGATTGCGCTTCGGGAGATGTCGGGAATGTTTATCGTGGAGTACTGCCATTTGAAATTCTGGAACACAAACTCGACAAAATACCGGAACTGCCTGTAAAAATCTTGGTCAATATAGGTTCGCCGGACGAAGCTTTCCAGCATCACGCTTTGCCGGTAAGTGGAATCGGCCTGGGCCGACTCGAGTTCATCATTGCTTCGCATATCGGAGTGCATCCGAATGCTTTGATTGATTATGAAAAGTTAAAGGACAAAGAACTGATTAAAAAAATTGACGAACTGACTGCGGGCTATGACAAGAAAACCGACTATTATGTAAATCAACTCTCGCTCGGTATTGCTAAAATCGGGGCCACAATGTATCCGCATGATGTGATAATTCGTTTTTCCGATTTTAAGACAAACGAATACCGAACTCTTTTGGGTGGAGAGGCTTATGAACCAAAAGAGGAAAACCCGATGATCGGCTGGCGCGGTGCTTCCCGATATTATGATCCGAAATTCAAGGAAGCCTTCGGGTTGGAAGTGAAAGCAATGAAGCGCGTGCGTGAAGAAATGGGGCTTACAAACGTGATTCCGATGATTCCATTTTGTCGAACGCCGGAAGAGGGGAGGCAAGTAATAGAAACGATGAAAGAATTTGGCCTTGATCGAGCTA
>Ga0172368_10001895_pt1 | contig 27615 bp, 31 predicted proteins | sample Lak11m_FD_114540 | JGI IMG/M metagenome (GOLD analysis project Ga0172368, IMG submission 114540) | Freshwater microbial communities from Kabuno Bay, South-Kivu, Congo - kab_022012_11m | ecosystem: Environmental > Aquatic > Freshwater > Lake | place: Democratic Republic of the Congo: South-Kivu...
GCCGTTGGCCTGTCGATAACACTGCTACTGCTGGTGTGCCTGGTGCCATTCCTGCAGGATATCTTCAATACCCATTGGATGTCTGCCAGAGAATGGATGGTTGTCCTGGGGCTGGGTATCATCCCGGCGATTTCGGAAGAAATAACCAAATTTTTCTTGAGAAGACAGAATGTCTGATCGCAGTTCCAAGGTGGATCAAACCTGATGCATTCGTAAACCATAACGAACCGGGCACCTGAAGGTGCCCGGTTCGTTATGTAAGCGGCATGACTGGCTGACGCGGGTTACCCTTTTTCTATCACCCAGAAATGGGAGAGACCAAGAGCCTTCAGAGGAGTTTGTTCAAGCGCCTGGAGCAGGCTGCGCAGGACCCGGCCAATCGAACCAAAACGGCCAATCAGGTTGTCGTAAGCGCCGAATATCACCGTATGTTCGATAATCCTGACCGGCAAGCCATTGAAAAGACCAGCCAGGTCGCTGGAAGAGTAAACACGCACATGCGGCGCCAGGCGGTCGCGCCAAGCACGCGGCAGGTAATTGACAAATGGCTTGTTGCCGAAATAATATTTTCCCCGCCAGAAAACGCCATGGGTCTCAAAAGGGTAGCCACGGTTGGGCGCAAAGACGACAGCCCGCCCGCCCGGCTTGAGCACTCTTACCATTTCACGGACGGCGCGCTTATCATCCATGACATGCTCGAGCACTTCGTGGCTCAGGACCAGGTCAAAAACAGCATCCGGATAGGGCAGGTCCTCACCGGCGGCATTGATAATGCCAGGGCTGCGTTTGCCTGCATCAAGCGCACGCTCAAAATCATATTCCAACCCAAAAACCTGCCCGCCGGATGGGGAAAGGTGCTCCACATACATTCCCACTCCACAACCATTTTCGAGGATGGCGCCACACGCCCTATCGCCAGCACCGCGCAGGATCATATCCAGCCGGCGCTGCTGCCCGGCGCGCCACACGTAAGATGGTTCACCACGCAGGGCGGCTTTTTGCATATCACGATCTTTACTCATGAGCGTATTATACCTGTCCTATTTCTGTCCCCAATGGATGGCAATTGTGCCGAACATGACACGCTTGTAACCAACCTGAGTAAATCCGACGGCAACCATGCGACTGGCCAGATTCTCGGCTGTAAGGAATGCTTCGGTTGAATCCGGCAGGTAGGTATACGCATCACGCTGGCCGGAAAGCAGTGTGCCCATCAATGGGATGACAACATGCATGTGAAGCCAGATGAACGGCGAGAACAAATTGCGCCCGGGACGGGTTGTATCCAGGATAACGATGCGGCCCATGGGCTTGAGCACCCGGAATTGTTCCCGCAGCACAGTCATGTTATCGACTACATTTCGCATCAGGAATCCTGATACAACAGCATGGAACGATTCGGATGGAAAGGGCAGGTTGAGAGCATCTGCATTGGCCCAGGGAAAGGGATCCGTGGGCTTGCGGCCTGCGCGCATCATTTCAAAGGTAAAATCAGCAGCAGTAATGCGAGCCGTTGGTTGTTGGACAAGCGCCTCGCGGGCCAGGTCACCGGTACCAGTGCCGAGATCCAAGAGGCAGGCGCGCGGATGCAGACCAGCTCGACGGATGACCTCCTTGCGCCAGCGGACATCCTGCCCGGCAGTCATCAGGCGGTTCATCAGGTCATAGCGACCGGCAATACGAGTAAAAAGATCCTGCACATAACGGGATTTTTCATCCCCGGATAAATGGGTCATAGGGTCTCCAGAATGGGGCTATTATAGCGGGTTTCATGATCCGCGCCAGCCAGCGCGGTCTGAGAAAAAAGCACTTTCAGCGCTTGCAAATTCACTGCCTTTGTGCTAGAATCTCTTCCGTAGACGAATATTGCAGGCGCTGAGAAGTGGGAGCCCCCCACTTTTTTGTTTGCAATAGGCCAACATCATTATTTTGATGTTGTTAAAATAAAAAACCGGGTTCCGAGACCATTCAAAAGAAACATTGCAGGATTAAAGGCTTGAAAAGCAATTAATCCTGGCGGTCGAGGGAACCCGGGCAATAGAACCAATCAATCGGGAGTTCGTGTAAGATGAAAAACGAGTTTAACCTGGCTTTCAACGAAGTGCTGGAAGAAAAACAACTGCCCAAGGAAGTGATCCTGGCAGCGCTCGAATCGGCCATGGTGTCGGCATATCGCCGAGCCGTGAACGCTTCGAGCGCTCAGCATGTAGAAGCCAAAGTGGACCCTGACACTGGCAAGGTACAGGTCTTCGCCGAGAAAGAAGTGGTGGAGGAAGTGCAGGATGTGCGCACCGAGGTTTCGCTTGAGGACGCGCGCAAGGTGAACCCAATCGTCCAACTTGGCGATATGGCCATCATCGAATCCACACCTACTGATTTTGGCCGCGTAGCAGCACAGACAGCGCGCCAGGTGATCCAACAGCGCATCCGTGAGGCCGAACGCGGCGCACAAATGCAATATTTCGAGCGCCAGTTGGGAGAGATCGTCAGCGGCGTTGTGCAAGCCAGCAACCCCCAAACCACTACCGTTGGTTTGGACATGAAGGCTGAAGGGGTCATGCCTGCCAACCAGCGCATCCCTGGCGAGAAATTCCGCGTACATGATCGCTTGCGCGCCATCATCATGGAAGTGAAGGATGGTTCACGCGGCCCGCAAATCATCCTGTCCCGCGCGCACCGCAACTTTTTGCGACGCCTGCTTGAAAACGAAGTCCCCGAGATCTATCATGGCATTGTCGAGATCCGCGCAATCGCGCGCGAACCAGGCCAGCGCGCCAAGGTGGCGGTTTCTGCCACCCAGGCTGGCGTCGACCCGGTGGGCGCCTGTGTAGGCGTCAAAGGCGTACGCATCCAGGCTATTGTCAAGGAACTGCACGATGAAAAAATCGATATCATCGAGTGGAACCCCGACCCGGTTATCTATATTTCCAAAGCCATCAGCCCCGCCCGCGTGAGCGGTGTTTACCTGACCGAAGCCGAGAAGACCGCCACTGTGGTGGTGATGGATGACCAGCTCTCACTGGCCATCGGTCGAGATGGGCAGAATGCGCGCCTGGCAGCCAAGCTGACCAGCTGGCGGATTGACATCAAATCCGTGGTGGAAGCTGCCGGCGATACACTCGGCAGGCTGCAGTCTGAACCGGTGATGCAAACCACGGCGGAACTTGAAAAAGACAACGTGGCGCGAATCAGCGAGGTCCTGGCCAAAAAAGCAGAAAACCGCCCGATCACACCCGAGGAATACACCGCCCTGGCCCAGTTTGTGGACCGCGTCGAACGCCGCAGTATTGAGCGCCAGCGCGCCGAGGACAAGGTCAATGCCGAGAAGATGGCCGAAGCCCGCGCCGGTGTGCCGGATGCGGCCTTCGAGCAGTCGTTGGAAGTCCTGGGACTGCCCGAACACGTCTTCAACATCCTGACTGAGGCCGATTACAACAGCGCCGGCGATCTATTGCTGGCAATGCGTCTGAGCCCGGATAAGGTGCTCGGTTTGGCCGGTATTGGTCCAAAAGCCATGCAGGCCATCGAAAAAGCCGTTACCGAAACCAGCTTTGTCATCCCAACGCCGCAGGCTGAGGAACCAGTTCCGGTTGTCGATGTGGCGCCGGTTGTCGAATCTGTCACGGTTGAAGGGGAGATACAGAGCGAGACTGTTGAAACCCAGGAAGTGGTGGAAACACCGGTTGCTGAAACAGCAGTTGAAGCTGTACCGGAAGAAACCGCCGAGATCTCCTTTGAAGAACTATTCAAACTGCGCCCGGAAACGATCCGTCCTCTCACTGATGAAGAAGACAAGTCGGATAAGAAGGGCAAAAAAGGCAAGAAATCAGTCGAATACCAATTCGATGAAGACCGCGGCGAAGTGGTTGGTCGCAAGAAACATAAACGCGGTGACGCCGAATGGACCGGCGAAGACTGGTAAAAATGATTGGCAAACCTGCCAAACCAAAACATGTTCCCCAACGTACCTGTGTAGGTTGCCGCATCTTGTTGGCCAAACGCACGCTTACGCGCGTGGTACGGCAGCCGGACGGGATCGTTATTGACTCTTCGGGAAAGTTAAATGGCAGGGGGGCCTATTTGCATGATCAAAAGTCATGTTGGGAGCGCGGCCTTAAGGGTGGGCTTGCAAATGCATTAAAAGTCACCCTTACCGCCGAAGACCGGCAGAGGCTGGAAAATCATATGGCCAGCCTGCCGGAAGAATCCGTTGCCCCTGTTATCGGTGCAGGTAAAACGGATACGCAAGCCTGATCGATCAACCATGTGACCTATCTGTTTTTGCTCACAAGGCACGATCACCAGACTGTCCCAACGGGCAGGAGCTTTTCAGTGTTGGAGGTGTCCTTATGAGCGATAAGAAAATAGAAATCCCGGCTGCGATCGGTGTGCGCGATCTGGCGCAAAAAATGGGCATCAGCCCGATCGATGCCATTAAAAAATTAATGGCCAATGGCGTGATGGCTTCCATAAACCAGACCATAGACTATGATACAGCGGCGATCGTGGCTGCTGAATTCGGTTATGAAGCCCAACCAGAAGCGCTGGTTGTGGAAGAGAAGGAACTGGCGGGTGAAATCCCGCTCTGGCGGCAGAAGATCGCCAACGAAAAGACCAGCGACCTGGTTAATCGCCCACCAGTCGTAACCATCCTGGGGCACGTGGACCATGGCAAGACTTCCCTGCTGGACGCCATCCGCCTGACGGATGTGGCTGCAGGCGAGGCAGGCGGTATTACACAGCATATCGGCGCGTACCAGGTGGAAAAAGAAGGCCGGATGATCACATTCCTGGACACACCCGGCCACGCCGCCTTTACGGCCATGCGCGCGCGCGGCGCACAAGGTGCTGACATCGTTGTATTGGTGGTGGCCGCCGATGACGGCGTGATGCCGCAAACGCGTGAAGCGATCGCGCATGCCAAAGCTGCCCGGGTACCCATGATCGTGGCCTTGAACAAAATCGATAAGCCAAATGCCAACCCCGACCGTGTAAAAAACCAGCTGGCCGAACTGGAACTTGTCCCGGACGATTGGGGCGGAAATACGATCGTTGTGCCAGTATCCGCTCGGCAAAAAACCGGAATCACCGACTTGCTGGCGTCTATTCTATTGGTAGCCGACAGCCTTGAAATCCGTGCCAACCCACAGGGCAAGGTGATCGGCACCATCATTGAAGCCGAGGTTGACAAAACCAAAGGCGTAATGGCCAGCCTGCTGGTGCAGAACGGCACGCTCAAAAATGGCGCGGTGGTGGTGGCAGGTCTCTCGCAGGGCCGCATCAAAGCCATGTATGATTATCGCGGCAAACCTGTGCAAAAAGCCGGCCCATCCTTCCCGGTGGAAGTGCTCGGCATGAACAACGTGCCAGCGGCAGGTGAAATTTTCGAGGTGGTAGAAAGCGAACGTATTGCGCGGGAAATCGTCACCAAGCGGCAGGAAGCCCTGAAGGATAATTCATCAGCTGCCAAAATGTCGCTCGAAGATCTATTTGCCCGCTTTAAAGCCGGCGAACTTAAAGAACTGCGCCTGATCCTGAAAGCCGATGTGCAGGGTTCGCTCGAACCGATCGTAAAAGAGATCAATGAGCTGGCCAAGAATAACAGCACTGAAATTGCCATCAAGGTGCTATATGCCGAAACCGGCAATATCGGTGAAAATGATGTGATGCTTGCATCAGCTTCCAAGGCCATCCTGCTGGGCTTCAACGTCCAGGCTGAAGTGACCGCGCGGCGGCTGGCAGAAACCGAAGGGGTCTCCATCCGCCTGTACGACATTATTTATCGCCTGACGGAAGATATCGAAAAAGCTCTCAAAGGCATGCTGCAGCCGGAATTCATCGAGAAACACATCGGTAAAGCCCAGGTTTTGGCTGTGTTCCCGATCTCAAAAGTTGGTAAAATCGCAGGGTGCCGTGTGTTGGAAGGTGAACTGCGCCGTAATGGTAAGATCCGCCTCACTCGCGGCAGCGATACCGTTTTTGAAGGCGAAGTCGCATCACTCAAACACGAGAAAGAAGATGTGCGCGAAGTGCGCTCCGGATTTGAATGTGGGCTTGGTTTGAAAAACTTCAACGACATGCTCATTGGCGACGTTGTCGAGTGCTACAGCCTGGAAAAAACGGGTTGATCCAATCATAATAACCCGATCGCAATAACCGATCAGAAATCGAAGAAAATCATGCCATCTGGTGTTCGTTTACAAAGAATTGCCGACCGCATCCGTGAAGAAATTTCGGATATGCTGATCAAAGAGATCAGCGATCCGCGCCTGCACCAGGTCTATGTGACCGATGTACGTGTGGACCGCGAACTGGCGTATGCGGATGTTTATGTTTCAGCCGTGGAAGGCAAATCCCGCGCGGTTGAAGCTGTGCAGGGTATGGAAAGCGCCAGCGGTTATCTGCGGCGCAATCTAACCTCACGGGTGGAACTGCGCGCCTTCCCGCGGTTAAGGTTCCATTGGGATCCCACCCCGGAGAACGCCGATCATATCGAAAAAATCCTGGCGCAGCTACGGGAAGAAAAGAAGTAAATAGCAGGGTACAATGGTTCAAACCGGCGGGCTGCTTCAGGAGGGGATGCATGCCCGGCGGCAATAGTATTCAAGGAGTTCGAATTACGCATGAACGATATAAGCGCAGAAATAAATGCCAAAATAGCCTCTGCGAAAAACATTTTGATTGTTTCTCATGTACGTCCAGACGGTGATGCGATCGGCGCAATGCTCGGCCTCGGCTTGGCGCTGCAGAAATCAGGAAAAACCGTCCAGATGGTGTTGAATGACGGCTTGCCAGCATCCTTTCGCCATTTACCGGGCAGTGATCAGATCAAAAAAGAACCACAAGGCCAGCCAGACCTGTTCATAACTGTGGATTGCGCCGATTTCAAGCGCACCGGTAAGCATTTTGAGAAATACCGCAAGCCGGATATCAATATCGATCACCATGTGACCAACGAAAAATTTGGGGAGCTGAACCTGATCGTGCCAGATGCGGTGGCGACTTCGGCCATTTTGACCGACTACCTGCCGGCGTGGAACCTTACCATCGACCAGGACGTGGCTGCAAATCTGGCTACCGGCATCGTAACGGATACTCTTGGCTTTCGCACATCCAACACAACCCCAGCATCCTTACGACAAATGGCGCTGCTGATGGAAACCGGCATCAATATGCCCGAACTGTATACCCGGGCGCTGGTCGCCAGGTCATTTTCGGCAGCCAAATACTGGGGCGCAGGACTTTCGAGCTTGAAAACACTGGATGGAATTGTGTATGCCACCATGCGCCTGGCAGACCGCAAACTGGCGGGTTACGGTGGGAATGATGATGCCGACCTGATCAATATCATATCGGCAATCGAAGACCACGTTGTTGGGATGATCTTTGTTGAACAACGCGATACGGTTAAAATCTCGTGGCGCGCGCTCCAACCAGGGATTGATGTCTCGCAAATTGCCAAGTTTTTTGGCGGTGGTGGGCATAAAGCCGCCGCAGGTGCCGACATTCCCGGCAATATGCAGGAAATACAAGCGCGTGTGCTACAAACCACGCGGGAAATGCTCAATCTTTAGCGGCAAGGAGGAAAATCATGGATGACCAGGATATTAAGAACGCAATCTCAGGCGCACTAGTTATCGATAAGCCGATCGGCATGACCTCACATGATGTAGTCAATGCAGTGCGCTTTGGGACTGGTATCCGTCGCGCCGGTCATACCGGCACGCTCGACCCGCGCGCATCCGGTGTATTGGTGATACTCGTCGGCCCAGCCGTGCGGTTGAGCGAATATGTTTCGGCCTCGGACAAACGTTACCAGGCCATTATCCGCATGGGCGCATCAACCGATACCTTTGACGCGGATGGCCGCTTCACACAGCAGGCCAATACACCCTTCAACGTAACCGAAGCGCAGTTTGAGGAGACCCTCAAGCAGTTTGTCGGAGAAATCGAACAAACCCCGCCTCCGTACTCGGCGGTGAAAGTACGCGGACGCCGGGCCTATGATATGGCCCGCAAAGGCGAAGAAGTGGAACTGGCCCCGCGTAAAATTAACGTTTATCACCTGGAAGTGCTCGAATGGGCTCCACCCGAAGTGGTTGTAGACGTGCACTGTTCATCCGGCACCTACGTGCGTTCGCTGGCAAATGACATGGGCAATGCCCTGGGCTGTGGCGGATACCTGGTGGGTTTGCGCCGCACCAAAAGCGGTCGCTTCAGCCTGCGAGACGCTACTCCTCTGCGCAAGCTTCAGGAAGCTTTCCGCGCCGGAAACTGGTATCAATTCCTGATCCCGGCCGCAGAAGCATTGGGCGACTGGCCAGCCATCGAACTCGATCCGGATACCGTGGAAAATGTAAAACACGGGCACCGCATCCCGGCCAACCCGGCAGACAAACCCGGCATCAACAATCTTGTGCGCGGTGTCAGCATGGCAGGTGAACTTGTGGCGTTAATGGAGCTCGATACAGCCACCAGCGAATGGCAGCCCAAGAAGGTATTCTTTTCCTGATCCATCCTATGCACCAACTCTATCACTCCCTGGAAGCCGCGCGTCTTACCGGTACCTGGCTGACCATCGGCGTGTTTGACGGTGTCCACCGCGGGCACCAGGAAATCCTGCGCCAACTAACGGCAGGCGCCCACGCAATTGGCGCGCCTGCCGTTGTGCTTACCTTTACTCCTCATCCTGCGATCGTGCTGGCCGGGCGCGATATAAAATGCCTGACCACCGTGGATGAACGGGCTGAAATCATGTTTGGGCTAGGGATTGACGCGGTCATCAGCATGCAATTTACACACGAATTGGCCGAACACAGCGCCGAAAACTTCATGGCCGATTTGAAACGCCAACTGGGTCTTCAAAAGCTGCTGATCGGCTACGATTTTGCCCTCGGTAAGAACCGCGCGGGTAATTTTGAACGGTTGGCGCAAATCGGCAGCGAGCTGGGCTATGATGTAAATGCAGTGGCAGCCATCCGATCCGATAACGGCGTGATCTCATCGACCAGCATACGGGCAGCGATCAATGAAGGAGCTGTGGCACTGGCTGCCGCCAGGCTCGGCAGGTCCTATATGCTGAGCGGGGTGATCATCCCAGGTGATGGCCGCGGGCGCACGATCGGAATCCCGACCGCCAACGTGGATGTGTCCCCAGAAAAAGCCATCCCGGCCAACGGCGTTTATGCCTGCCGGGCAGTGGTGGATGGGCAAAAGTACCAGGCCGTGGTGAATATCGGCCTACGGCCGACTTTCACAGATGGTGAAGCAAATGTGCGCGTCGAAGCGCACCTGCTCAATTATTCGAATGACCTGTATGGGAAAACCGTCAGGCTTGAATTTATCGAGCGGCTACGCGGAGAACAAAAATTTCCAGGCGTGGATGCCCTGGTGGCGCAAATACACGCCGATATCGAACGGGCAAAACAACTTCTCTGAAGCCAAAACCCTGTACAGTTAACTAAAAAAGGGACAGCCGTAAAGGCTGTCCCTTTTGAATAGTGCCATCAGCGGTTATCCACCGTGGACAAGGCGAGGATCAAGCACATCGCGCAAGCCATCCCCGATCAGGTTAAATGAGAGCACTGTCAGCATGATGGCAAGACCAGGGAAAAAAACCAGGAAGGGGGCGTTAAAAACGCTGTTACGTTCCTCTCCAAGCATCAATCCCCATTCAGGCGTGGGGAATTCCGCCCCCAAACCGAGGAAGCTGAGAGCAGCCGCGCTGAGAATGGCGGATGCAATCCCCAGGGTGCCCTGGACGATCAAGGGCGTCAAGGCGTTGGGCATGATACGGGTGAACAAAACCCGAAATTCAGATGCACCCTGCGCCCGCGAGGCCATGACGTAATCCAACTCTTTGACCGAAAGAACACTGGCGCGCACCACGCGCGCAAAGATTGGGATCTCAACAATAGCGATAGCCAGCAAGGCATTGATCAGACCTGGACCCAACACAGCCACGATAGCAATCGCCAGGAGCAAGCCCGGGAATGCCTGCAACACATCAAGAGAACGCATGATCAGGTCATCGAGCCAACCACCCACGAAACCAGCAACAGCCCCCAGCAAGCCGCCAATGATTATGGCAAAAGTCACCGTGGAGACACCGATCTGCAGGGACAGGCGCGCGCCAAAGATAATACGCGAGAACAGGTCGCGACTATTGCCGTCGATCCCCATCAAATGCTGGGGTTTGTCGGCCGGGCAACCAAGCAGGTGGATGCAGGGAGCTTCGCGGCGTTTGCCTACCTTTAAAGGAACGATCGGGTCAAAAGGTGCAATTTGCTCTGCAAATACCGCACAGATGATAAGCAAAGCCAGCAAAAACATACCCAACTGGGCCGAACGATGCCTGAAAAGGCGCCGCACCATGATTTTATATGGATTATCACGCTGCGGGATCCTATCCGGAGATAAAACTTGAACTTCATTTTGGCTCATATTATTTCACCCGGACACGCGGATCAAGATAGGCATAGGAGGCGTCCACGATCAGATTCGTGAAAACAAAGATCAATGCAATAACAACAGAGAAGCCTTGGACAACCGGGTAATCACGGCCAAGAATAGCTTCGACCATACGGGATCCCACGCCGGGCAGGGAAAAAATCGTTTCCGTCAGCACCGCGCCGGAGAGCAATCCACCGGTTTGGATGCCGATAACGGTCACAATGGGGATGAGCGCATTACGCAAAGCGTGTTTGCGAATTACCAGCCCGTATTCCAGCCCTTTTGCTCGGGCGGTGCGGATGTAATCCTGTCCGAGAACTTCCAGCAGCGCAGAGCGGGTCATGCGGGCGATCACTGCCAGCGAAATGGTGCCGACGGCAACCGCAGGCAAAATAAGATGCTTGAGAGCATCAAACACCAGAGTGTAATTGCCAGTCAGCAGGCCATTCATAATGGCCGAATTGGAAAGCATGGCAAGCATGAAAGCCTTGATCCCGGTGGCATCCGTAATGCCCCAGGTTTTGGCCAGAGGGATGAGAGAGACACCCGCTGACAAGCGACCGCTGGGCGGTAACTGCAAGGGGGTGCCCTTAAGCACCAGCGCGAACAGATATGCCAGCAGCAAACCAAGCCAGAAGACCGGCATGCTGACGCCGATGTTTGCTCCCAACATGGTGAATGTATCGATAAAGCTGTTGCGGTTGAGGGCTGAAACAACCCCCAGAAGAATACCAAAAGTCGAAGAAAAGAGCATGGCCAGGATGGTCAGCTCGATGGTCATGGGCAGTCGCTCGCCGACAATGGTTGTGATCGGCCGGCGATCTTTAAGAGAGTTACCGAAGTCACCCTGGGCGATATTAAAAACGTAACGCCCAAATTGTTCGGGGATGCTTTTATCCAGCCCAAAACGCGCCTTAAATTCATCACAAGTTGCTTTTGTCGCCTTTTCACCAAGCATTACATAACAGGGGTCACCCGGAACCAGGCGCGTAATGATAAAAGTAACCAGCAAAATTCCAGCCAAAACCGGCAACACCAGAAATAATCTTCGGGTCAAGAATTGGATCATCCGGGGAGCTCCTGGGGTAATTAATAAGATGGGGCATGTTGCCATGCCCCATCTTATTCAATTTTGGTTCAAATTAAGGTGCGGGTTCATTCAATACCTTGCCACCGAATAAATCCTTGAAGTACTGGTAGCTGCCGGTATTGCCCTTGCGGAGCGGGTTCTTGTAGTCCAAGCCAGCGCTGAAAGTGGCGACGACATCGTTGGCGTCGAAAGCGGCGCCATTGGAGAAGCTTACACCCTGCTTGAGAGTACAGGTCCATTCGGTAGCATCAGCATTGCCGGTGCATTTCTCAGCCAGATCAGGAACCGGATTGGCGGTACCCCAATCGAAGCGGTAGAGCTTGCTGAAGATCTGGTTGCAAGCACGGAAGGAGCTGCCATCGGTCTCGTCAGCGCACATCAATGAAACGGGCTCGCCATCCTGCGAGAAGACCAGGGTGCCATCGGCGGTGGTCATCTGCGGGAAGTTTTCGTTGTACGGGCCAAGCACCACATTACCAACAGTGGACAGGAAGGCCAGGTTGGTGGTGCCGTGCGCAATAATGATGGTAGGAACGTGCTGATCGTAAAGCACATTGATCTGATCGTAAATCTTCTGGCGTTCGGCCGAGTCGCTCAAGGTGGCGGCTTTCTTGATCAGATCGACAATATCCGGGAAGGCATTACCAAATGACGGGCTGGAGCCAGCCAAGAAAACATCATACCAGTTGGTCGCATCGGGGAAGTCTTCGCTCCAACCGAGGAAGAACAGGTCCAGCTTGCCTTCACGGGATGCGGGCAGATAAACAGCCCAGTCCTGCATATCGAGCTTAACCTTGATGCCAATCTCAGCCAGTTGAGCCTGGACGGCCTGGGCAATCTTGGTAGGCTGAGGGAAATACGGGCGGGTGCGTTCGGCATAGGACAGGGTGTAAGTCTTATTGAAGTCAAACTTCTCATCGACCAACATTTGCTTGGCCTTGGCGGCATCGTAGGTGGTGCCCTTATAGCCTTCGGTGAAACCGGGCTTTACACCTGCTGGTACGAACTGGGTGGCGGCTACTGAACCAGGAGCATAAAAGTCATCAACGATCTTCTGCTTGTTGATGGCCATGGCAAAAGCCTGGCGCACTTTTTCATTATCAAAAGGCGCGCGGCTGTTGTTGATGCCCAGGTATAGGAAGTTGTTGACATGGCGCGGATAGAGTTTCAAGTTGGCATCTGCTTCGATGGTGGCCAAGTCATCCGAAGTAACTTCGGCAATACCACTGACGTTTCCAGCCTGCAGGTCGAGCAAGCGGGCGGCGGCTTCCTTGTTCCACTTCATGATGAAGGTGGTGTTGGCAACCTTTTCGCCAAAGTAAGTGGGGTTGGGAACGAAGGTGATATGATCACCGCGAACCCATTCCTTGACGATGTATGGACCGGTACCAACCGGAGCATCATTCATCTTGGTGGCATCGCCGCCGATTTCGGTCAGATTGGCCTTGGAATAAATATCGAAGGCTTCCACCGAGGCAATCTTCGCCAGGAAGGCGGGATCGGGAGCGCAGAAGCTGAATTTGACGGTGAACTGGTCAACAGCTTCAATCGCCTTGAAATTGCCACCGTAGTTACAATCGGGGGCTACCAGCTTGTCGCCTACGAATGCAGGCGCAGCGGTTGGGGGAACTTCTGTTGCTGCCGGGGCAGCGGGCACATCGGTGGCAGCCGGAGCGGCGGGCGGAGCGGTGGGCGCTTCGGTGGCCGGGGTACCACAGGCGGCCAACAGCATGCTCGCAAGTATGAGCATGGACAGCAGTACATAAATACTACGTTTCATTGGATTCTCCTCCTGAGAGATTTGGGATGGAACAATGGAATAGAGGCGCATCGGGATTATTGACGGCACCTCGCCCAGCATCCGTTTCTGGATGCTTTTAGATTATACAGCATCTTCATAAAAATCAATAAATGGGAAGTGGAATGCCAACACCGTTTAATTTGACATCCCTCAGGTTGCCAGCCCAAACACCGGGCACCTTGCTGCCGCAGGAAACGCAGTCTCCATTGGCATTTATGCGATACTCCTTTACTATATACCCCGATCGGCGCACAAGCAGGCGCCCGCAATGCGGGCAGCGGGTGTCTTCGTATTCATCCACACGACCGGGCAGATTACCGGCATAAACAAAATTCAATCCGGCCTCGCGACCGATATCCGCCGCGCGCAGCAGGGTACCCGCAGGTGTATTTTGCGGTTCAGTCATCTTGTAATCCTTGTGAAAGGCGGTGACATGCCAGGGGATATCGGCCGAAACGGAGCGAAGGAAACGCGCCATTTCAAACAACTCCTCGTTACTATCATTAAAACCGGGTACAACCAGGGTGACGACTTCAACCCACAGGCCGATATCATGCGCCTTCTGGATGGTATCGAGCACGTTTTGGAGCACCCCACCCAGGGCGCGGTAATTTTTTGCCTGCATGGATTTCAAATCGATCTTGTAGGCGGAGAGATACGGCCTGAGATATTCCAGCGCCTGCACGGTGGCATTGCCATTGGAGACAAAGGCACATAACAAACCTGCCGACCTGGCCTCCTTAAATACCGCCACAGCCCATTCAGTGGTGATGAGCGGCTCATTATAGGACGAAACAATTACATCGGCGTGCGAGCGGCGGGCAGCCCTGACCAACTCGGATGGAGTTGTCTGGCGGACCAAATTAACCGACACACTGCTGGCAGGATCGCGCAGAGCCTGGGATGTGAGCCAGTTCTGGCAGTAACCACAGTGGAAGTCACAGCCCAACATGCCGAAAGTCAGGGCTGTGGCACCGGGCAAGACATGCGAGAAAGGTTTTTTCTCGATCGGGTCCGCCTGCAGGGCGGCCACATAGCCCCAGGGTACACGAAGTTCACCATCCGAATTAAAACGAACCTGACAGATGCCTCGCCTGCCAGGGTTTATCCTGCAGCGATGAGCACATGCCAGGCAGCGCACAACGCCATCAGGTAATTCTTCAACCAGCTCCCCCCGCACGGTCATTCGATCGAGAACGCCTGCCAGGTCAGCCATAACACTCCTCCATTAATATTGACAATACTAATATAATATGAACATGATCACAGTTGCCATCCAGGCTGGCGGTGAATCCCGCCGCATGGGACAGGATAAAGCGCTGATGCCCTTCCTGGGCCAGCCGCTAATTCAACGCACTGTCGCCCGCATGCAGTCGGTGGCTGACGAAATCATCATCACCACCAACCAGCCTGAAAACTACGCATTCCTCAGGCTGCCGCTCTTTACAGATATCCGCGCTGGCAGGGGCGCACTGGGTGGTTTGTATTCTGCGCTTGCAAGCGCCAGCCAACCGCTGGTGGCAGTCATCGCTTGCGATATGCCTTTCGCCAACCCAGGCTTGCTTGCATACCAGGCCCACCTGCTGGAAAATGAAGCAGCCGATGTTGTTATTCCGCTGCCGGGGGGAGGTTACGAACCCTTGCATGCTGTCTACCGGCGCGCCACCTGCCTGCCGGCGGTGGAATGGGCCCTGGATAACGAACAATGGAAATTAATATCCTGGTTTTCCAGGGTCAAAGTACGCGAACTGACAGACCAGGAATGCCTGGCGCTCGATCCGCTTGGACAGGCATTTGCCAATGTTAATACGCCCCAGGAACTGGCGGAAGCAGAATTGAAAGCCAGGCATGAGGAATGATCAACGAATGATGAGTACAGGACAGGGTGCGTGAGAAATCACCTTTTGGCTGGTGCTTCCCAGCAGCAAGCCACCAAGCGTGCCCATTCCACGTGATCCCATCACGATCACATCCGAAGCGCGTGTGCGGGCCACGGCGATGATGGCCTCAGCCGGCGAGCCTTCGATAAGCTCGGTATGTATTTCACCCTGCACGTTGCCAACCGCCAGCATTGCGCTCTCCAGGATCAGGTTTGATTCTTTCAAGCTGGCATCAATGGCGGCTTGCATATTCGGCTCACCAAGATAGGCGGGAATAGGACCATAGGCAACGACAATACGCACAACCTGAGATTGCAAGCTGCGGGCCAGGTCTCCGGCCATTCTGGCAGCGTGCAATGCATGTTCCGAGCCATCGACAGCGAGCAGGATTTTTTCGAACATAGCGCCTCCTCAGAATTTGATCCAATTTCAGTATATATCGAATAGGGGCAAAATTCAATTTATTTTGTTCCGCTGGGATCCATCGTTTAGACCCTGATCCAAACTTGAGCAATGGCTGGCAGGGGAAGCGGCTATAATACGGCCATTGCAAGCACCCTTTCCAACAAACCTGGAGATGACCCATGACCCTAAATCTGACCAAGATTCGCAGCCAATTCCCGGCTCTCAAGCGACCGGCGATCTTCTTTGACAACCCGGGCGGCACCCAGATCGCCAGGCAATCACTGGATCGCATCAACAACTACCTGGTGGAGTGCAATGCCAACCACGAAGGTGCATTTGCCACCAGCATGGCGTCGGATGCCATCCTGGACGAAGTGCACCGGGCCATGGCAGATTTTTACAACGCCCCGGATGCGGATGGGATCGTCTTTGGCGCCAATATGACAACGCTGACCCTGCATGTCAGCCGTTCGATCTCGCGAGCATGGAACCCTGGTGACGAGATTGTGGTCACCCGTCTTGACCACGATGCCAATGTAACGCCGTGGATGCTGGCGGCGGCTGATAGGGGCTGCAAGGTGCGCATGGTGGATTTTGACGTGGAGGATGGAACACTGAAGCTGGATGACCTGCAAAAAGCGCTGGAAAACAAACCACGCCTGCTGGCAATCGGATATGCATCCAACGCGCTGGGCACGATCAACCCGCTTGAAAAGATCATCAAGATGGCGCACGACGTAGGCACGATGGTATATGTTGATGCGGTGCAATATGCGGCGCACGGGCCAATCGATGTTCAAAAGCTGGATTGTGACTTCCTGGTCTCATCATCCTACAAGTGGTTTGGCCCGCATGCTGGTATCCTGTACGGCAAGACCGATCTGCTGGAACAACTGTTTGCTTACAAGGTACGACCGGCCTCAAACCATCTGCCCCATAAATTTGAAACGGGGACACAAAACCACGAAGGCATCGCGGGAGTGCTGGGCGCGTTGGAGTATTTTGAGTGGATCGGGGAAGAGTTTGGCAGCGAACACATGGAAGGGCTGGCAGGACAGGGCTACAGCGGCCGGCGGTTGGAACTAAAGAAGGGCCTGGCTGCGCTGCGCGCTTACGAATTCGAACTCAGCCGCCACCTGCTGGAGGCGCTGCAAGCAGTACCAGGCCTGACTCTTTACGGCCAGACAGACCCGCGCAAGCTCGAACAACGAGTGGCAACCTACTCGTTCCGAATGAATGAGCTGCACCCGCGCCGGATCGCGGAGAAACTTAATGAAAGCGGCATCTATGTGTGGGATGGAAATTACTATGCCATCGGTGTCACTGAACGGTTGGGTGTGGAAAACAGCGGTGGGATGGTGCGCGTTGGCGCGGTGCATTACAACACACTTGATGAAGTGGATCGATTAAAGGAAGCATTGGTCAAGATCAGCAGGAATTGATATTCCTGGAATAAAACGGGAAAAAAGTGTAAACATGACTCACCCCAAGATTAATCTTCCAGGGTGAGTCATTGATCCTTGTATACTCAAACCTTCCTGACCCCACCACAACCCCTCCCCAGCGAGAATTGAATGAAAAAATCAGAAAACTCCCGCCGGGGAGGGGCTTTTAACTGCACCCCTCAATTCCTCGAAATCGAACAAAATGTATAGATGATAGATAAACGGGGGAACGAGTTCCTTATTGTTTGGGTTGGCTCCTCATAAGATATGGAATTGCCGCAACAGCCTTCCACTTAACATTGCCCTGAAGCCGGAATTCGACATGAAATTGATACATCCCTTTTTGAGAAATTGGAAAGCTTGTGATGGTCAGACGGGTATGGTGGAATGGGGCAGGATTAGCCGGGATCTCCAAAACGATTGGTTCGCTCTTTTCCAAGCCTGGAGAAATGGAAAATACGCGCGCCTGACCGCTGATAGGAGTCTCATCCGGTTCGCGAAGCCATAAAGATACAAGCTCAGCAGAAATCACTGCCGGCTTTTCAGCGGATGGTTCTCTCAAAGCGATCGCGGTTTCCAGGACATTCAGCAAACTAACCGATTTCGTTTGCATATCAAAGGATGCATTCTGACACAGCACCGACCAAACATGACGAATCATCAGCGGGTACTCCAATTGTTTTGCGTAAAAGTAGATACTATTTGGGCAGGCTTTGGCGAGCCGATAGGCCAGGGAAAAGGATTATCGTGCTCGGCCTGGTAGATAACTTCCACACTGGTTGTGGTTTCCGCGCGAGGCGCGAAGATTATTTCCAATTCGAGAACATCCATTATTTTTTTGATGAGTTCAAGCGTTGGATTGCCCATGGCGGATTCGATGCGGGAAATATTTGCCTGTTTTGTACCGATGAGCCTTGCCAACTCGGTCTGTGACCAGTTGCGCTTCATCCGCGCTCGCAAGACAGCTTCTCCCAGGGCGAAGTGGAGACGCAAAGCTTCCTTTCCGGAAATATATTCCGGATCATTCTTATATTGAGCGATGAATTCTTCGTAATTCATGATGTCCTTTTGTGGGTTTTTAAATAATCTTCCCTATAAAGTTTTGCTTTTTCAATTTCGGCCTGGTGGGTCTTTTTTTCCTTGTGAATGCCCTGGCATAATACTATTTTTTCGTTAAAAAAGAAAAAATAAAGTATGCGATATTGTTTATAGAGGCCAGGTATTCGCAATTTCCAAATTTTATCTTTAAGGGGTGCCACATACGGTCTGCTGAGTTTGTTACCAAATTCATTTAGAAGCACTATGATCGCATTTGCAAGGGGCAACTCAGCATGTTTATCAAGACCTGTGAGGAAATCCGAGGCAGGGATTTGCCCTGTTTGAGTTTGGTAGAGTTCAACTTTCCACATTGGGCACCCCTGAGAAAATATTTTTTGCAGCGTAAGCGCTAAATATCTTCATGCGTAACCTGTGTCAATAAAACAATTGTGCAATATTTCCGCGGAAACGCTGTTCCCTGCCGAACAGGATCAGCTGATCGGCTGATTGCTTTTCGGTTTTGCCTTTTTGAAGAATGCATGCCCAACCCGGAAGAAAAAAGCTGAGGGGAACCTTTTTTCGCTGTGTCACAAAAAAAATGATCAGAATTACTGTTTATTATACATTTTTTCAACCAAGAAAATTATAACGGTAAGCATATCCGATTTGAGCAGCTTTTCGTTCCGTATTGTTTGGGGTTACATACAAAAGGATCAGGTAATTTGACCTGGTCCTTTTGAGTGGTGAATCTAAATTTATATTGTGAATATAGCCAGGGGTCCTTAAGCGAATATGTAACGAACTACACTTTTCCCTATTGGCAAGGAAAAAGATGGAATAATTAAAGAAACAACTTTTATGGCTTTAATTCCTCGATCCAATGTACCCACTCCAGGCGTGCATCCTGGAGCGCATTGAACAAGCGCCTGTCAGCAGTCCAAAAGTTACACTCCAATGCCTCGGCCAGTACTAAATAGTAACTGTCATAAGCCGAAGCGCGTTTGAGCCGAAGAGTCCAATCAAAAGCAGCCAGGTTTTGTTCCCCATCTGCAATAAACAGGCGTAAGCCTAATGCATCCAGTTTTTCAAGCGCCTGACGCCCTTCCTTCTCAGTAATTTCTCCAAAATGGACTGTCTTAGCGATGGCAGATGTAGTTTCGTGCGCCCAAAGCGCCGGCGCAACCGGCTGCACCTCGGCAAAACTCTCCACCAACGCCAGGCAATACCCCTGTAGCGAATTGGGAAGAATGGCTTTCACCGCCACGCTGGCGTCAATGACAACCAGGCTGTTGTTCATCGTGTTTCGAGATCGCTACGAGAAGCATCCAGGATGGCATCCACATCCACCTGCTTGCCACGGCGTTTCTCAATACTGTGAGAGAGAGCGCGGGTCTCCACCAACCATTTGTGAATATCAGAGGCGCGGTCTTCGTTTTTGAGCAGGCGCTCGTAATCTTGCATACTGACCAGGGCAGCCTTTGGCTTTCCACGGGAAGTGAGAATAATGCGCTCACCGGCATAAGTGACCCGGTTGACAAGTTCAGAGATGTCTCGCTTTACTTGACCAATACTTACTTGATTATTCATATGAAAGCTCCTTAATTGCACTATCCTGATAATACAATTATACTGCAACGATTTAGAATATCAATCCGTATTTGCTCCAATCTCCTCTTCGGCTCAAAACGCAAACCAGCCAGAAACTCCTCGCAATTAAAGGGTTTCTGGCTGGTTTTTAATTTCTGTGCCCCAGGTGGGAAGTGGGGTAAAGACACAGCATTTACGGGGGGAGCGTGATCGTTTTCGGAGATGTGAGCCGGGTCAAGTGCGGGAGAATAGAAGAAGACGATACCTTTGAGTGTTTTGTCAACATTTTGCACCTTTATAGAAAAGATAATATCACGAAGCACCAGGCGTTTTTGATCGAGGGTGCCGTTTTGAAGGATGGCTATGGTCCTTTGGGCAATTAGAGCATGTTGATCAACGGTGTATTGCGCCTGGGGGCTAGCCACGCGGTTGACCTGGGCCAGTTTTGAGAGAAGGACAATTTCCTGCTGTTCGAGTTCAGTAAGTTCGCTGAGAAGCGCTCCGCCATGTCCATGAGCAGATATAGCCTTACTAAGGCGTTTTTGTTTGGCACGGTTTTTGACGAGACGAGTGTTGTAGAATGCGCGCTGTTGTTCGAGCTGGGCAATCTGGACAAATTGGGTTTGGGCGTCGAGCTGCTGGCGAGCATGGGCGATTTCCGGTTCGAGTATGTAACCGGAAACAGTATTGATTATGGTTTGTTCGAGCAGCTGACGGGGGATGCGGCGGGTAGTGCAGGTGTGCTTCCGGAGGCCGGTGCAAGCGTAAGTATCGGTGGCGGGGTGGCCACGGTATGTGGATGTGGATCCATTGATGGGTCCACCGCATTGAGCACAGCGTAAAATGCCTGAGAGAATATAACGGGAGGAAGTGCGGCGGGGATGAATTTGATCGCTTTTCGTGTGTTGGACAGCCTGATAGCGGGCCTGTACTTCCTGGACTTCATTCCAAAGCACCAGAGGGATAATAGGTGAGCAGTAGTTTTCGATGATCAGATCTGCAAATTGGAGAGTGCCTATGTAAAGTTTATTGGACCAAAAGGTGGCATAACTGCTGATGCCGGAATAGAGATGGGTAGCGTTGTTGATGGCCAGGAGAGACGCACCGGCCGCGCGCATGGTGAATGCCTGGAGAACAAGCGGGGCGGTTTCGGGATCCGGATCCCAGCGGTGGGCAATGTGGGCGGATCCGTCCCGGCGGTGGCCCAGGGTGACAGGGACACGCTTGAAACCACGTGGCGGGGTGCCAGGGATGCAGCCATGGATCTGAACCAGGTCGCGCTGGCCACGGCGGATATCGATGGAAAGATCCACCAGGTACTGGTAATTTTTATAATCGATGACGGCTTCGACGATTCGTCCAATGGGACCTTCAGGAACATCGTCAGTGAGGCTATGAAAAAGGTAGCCCAGGGTGCGGACTTCGGCACGGTAAAGAACTGGGTCATCAAGCCCGCGTGAGAACCGGTTATAAGACCAGACAATTACTGCCTTTTCAGGGACGCCATGGCGCAGAGTGTTCATCAGCAACTGAAGCTGATCTCGGTTGGTGGTTGATCCGCGCATTTCATCGATGTAAAACTGGGTGATGATCAGACCGTGGCTGGCTGCCCACTCGGCCAGGCTGTTTTGTTGCTGCTGGGTGGAGAGCTCCTGCGTTTCATGGCCGGAATCACGCAAATAGGCTAGGATCTGGCTCCCGGGAGGCAGGCTGGCTGGAGGAGGGTTAAGTTTGAAGGGGGGCATTATTCTTAATCAGATAGTAAGACGTGTTAACTGCGTATTTTTGGCTTTGGCTTAAATTGAGACTGACCATTAATTAATGCATAAATGTTTCACCCCACTGATTATTTACATAACGATTGTAGTAGTGGAAAGATTATTTATCAAGCCTGGTTGGGTTGTTCTAGTATAGGATCTTGAATTGAAAATATCTTCGTGTGGAATCATAGATTCCAACTTTTGTATTAATGGTTGAGCGTATGGATCGTCATGTTTTGGAAAATAATGAACACTTAAGAAACCTGAATTATCAACGCTAATGAGGCCAATATTTGATAAAACAAAACGATCTATTTGCTTCAGGGCCGGTTTCAGGCTGCTTCGATCCAAAACGACAAATGAAAAATTGGCAAAAGCCCGATATTTATAAGCCTGCACGAGTGCTCTTTGCCAATTTGACAATTTCATTTCAAATGCGAATGATCTGATCACCTGGTAGTCCATATCGCTATTCGATAAATTAGCTATAACCAGATCCGGTATCCCAAATAAACCCCTCGGTTCAATATAAGCAATTGTCGGGTAAACCAATGAGTCAACAAAATTCTTTAGAAACGAACTTTCAATTACTTTCTGAAATAATTGTGCCTCTGTTAAAAATGACATCAGGCAGCCCTCCATCCTTTATGATTTGCATATAAGTTAGCCGCTGTGATCCATGTTGGTATATGAGATCCATCATTGCTCTGATCCAGAACAATCCCGGCTTCTTGCAATCGTGAAAAGTTTCTCCAAGCATGGGCTAATAATTCTGAAACAAATTCATAACGATTGCGGCCATCTACGTTACCAATTAACTTCATTTGTTCTGAAAATACCAAAAAGAAGTGTTTATACAACTCTGGTTTTAAAAAATGCCACCGATATGTTGGTTGAAACACAGTAGCATGATAATGGTTTTCATCAAAAAAATGTTCTCCCATAACCCTTCTAATCGGCAAGACATAGTTGTATTCTATCCATTGTAGCAGTTGAGACACATAAATTCTCGGATTTGGCCCACGAACTACCCCAGGTTCCCTGATTTCGAAGTTCCTGATATTGAACATACGCAAGTTTTCATAGGATCCAATGGCAATTGCATTTGGATCAGCTATTGAAAGCAAAATGGATTCGATGTTCTGAAATCCCAAAAGAACATATAAATCATTATTTCTTAGTGCATCAATGAATTTGAGATAAGCAAGTAAAAATTCAATATCTTTTAATTGTTTTTGCCTGGGATTTATATCCGTAATTAAGTAAACGCCGGAAATTCCCTGGATGCTTGTTATCCAGTTCAAAAGATCCGACGCATAATCCTCATTTTTTACCATGTTGTCATTCAAAACCAATTGTAATAAAACGGGTTTACTGTTTGAAGCAGACTCCAGGGCATTAAGAAAAGGCGTAACAAAGAGCCGATTTTGTTGCTCAATGAATGATGGCGGCATACCAGTCAAATATCGAGTTGGGATAATTATCTTGTTAAAGTTTGAATCTATTTGAAATCTGACACATCGTTCAGCACATTCCTCGCACAATTCTTCCCCAAATTCATTGGTTTGGAAGCCGTTTGCAACCCTATCCGGGAAAAAATCATAAGATGAAAGTGCGCGAATTTGAGTATTGGGGAGGAAGAATTGTGGATCGAAGATTGATATATTTTTGATTTCATTACTCAATCCCAATACATCATTTCTTTCCATATGGGATGGGGCCAAAATAAATCCATCTCCAACCCTGTCATCATTGTAACTATCAAAGTTCCAGTTTTGCCTAAAACCAAGTTGATGATAAATTTCGATCGCCATTTTATAATCCCTCCAGGCATAAATTAATCGCGTTGACCAACAATTCTGTTTTCCGAAATCGCATATATGGTTCTTTACCAAGAAGCCTGTTAGCCAAGGGTTTGATCGATGAATACTGATCAGTGTCAAGAAATGATTTGAACCATTTGTTTTCAATAATATTGTTCATAATATCAATACCACTCCCAACCAATTGTGGATTGAAGGGATGAAATCCGCCAAGCAGCAACTGTACCAGGATAATGCCTAAATTAAACTGATCAGTTCGTATGTCGATAATTGCTTTTCGGTTCAATAATTGTTCAGGAGCTGCATATGGGGGAGTTGCAGGTCCACTCAGGGCATATGTTTTCGTGAGTGATTCTTCATCAAGTAAACGAGCAATCCCTAAATCAATAATTTTCGGGGATCCATTCGATGTTATTAATATATTGTCTGGTTTTAGATCCCTGTGAACAATATTCATGCTCCAAAGTATTGATAAACCATTTACTAATTCCCGGAGCAACAAAACTGCTTTCCGCGGTTCAACATATTGATTTATGCAGTCAGATAAAGGCATACATTTCACATATTCTTCAATTATCACAAATCGCTTACTATCCAAGACATCGAATTCGTGATTCTTTGGATAATAGGGCGAATCAATTCCTCTTAGTGTTCTTACTTCCCGGGAAATCCGCTCCAGCGTTTGCGGAGATGTATATATTCCGATTTTTAGAACAGCCTGACCATAAATTGGATGGGTAAATAAAAATACGGACTTCTGTCCACCTTCTTTTAAGAGCTTTGCATCTTGATAAGTTGTGAGAATGTCACTAAATTGATCTGCAATGCTCATGGTATTTTCCTTAGTAGCATAATTTTAATGGCGAGTCAGTAATCGATTGGATTTAACAAATTATTGAATATATGTTCGAGTTACCATCCTCCAAAATAATTTGATTTTATAATCCTAATTATTTATAATTTTCCATGGGGGTAAGTCAATGTATTTAATCCAACCAGGCCAATCAGATGTAGATCTTTCTGAATTACCTAAATTTTGGTTTTCCCATTCTGCCAATTCTTTCAATTCATCATCTGAGAGTGAATTGTTATAAGTATCAATCATCTTTTGATACCACTCCATGTTTTTGCCTGAAAGTGATGGAAAAAATGTCATATTCTTCGATCCTAATGAAAACTAAGTTTGCTTGATTTATTGCACCAGTTCTTTCATTTGCAAAGACTGGCGATATTCCGGAGCATCTGGCATGCGAACAATTTCAACCGGTTTCTTGAAGTTTTTTCGAATTACATCCTCAATTTCATCCAGCGACGCATTGAAGAATTCACGCCGGTAGTTGATCATGTTAAGCCTGCGGTGTTCAAAAGCTTTGTGCAAGGCATATTCCAGGGCGGGCGCATCATCACTGAAGATCGTGGCATGAATGTCAAAATCGAAGGGGACCGAGGCATCGCCCAGTTCATCCACCCGCTCGGTGGGATCAAAACGACGGGTAACACCAATTTTGTAGATATTCTCACCGAACGAGCCAATGTTCGAAATGATGTAAACATATCCAGCCCGGGTATTTTTCTCACGGTTGAATACGTCCAGCTTGTCTTTTTCAACATCAGTCAGGTTCTTTTCTAGCTTTGACTTTTCTTCCTGGAGCATGGCGGTTTCGGTATCAGTTTGGGCTTGCGCCAGGCGTTCATTGACAAGTTCGAGTGCCTTGACAAAGTGACGTTCTTCCTTCTCAATCTTGTTTTTCAAGTCATCAATTTCGCGTTGTAGTTTGGCTTCTTCACGCATTTGCTCTTTGAGCCGTTTTTGCTCTTCCTTCTCTTCTTGTTTCTTTATGGCATACTCATGACAAAGATATAGCTCTTGCATTTTACAATTCAAGTATTCATGCGTGATACTGATGGACATTCGTTCATTGAGTTTATTCAGGGTTTCGAAGGCTTTTTGGATCTTCTTTTCGATGGATGCTACGTTATTAAATTTGACATTAATGATGCTGGCATCGCACTCGTTGTTGAAGGAACGCAGGGTCAATTTCATGTAATCCTTGACCATGCGCTCTCCCAGTTTTCTATCGTTATTCACGGTCCAGTTTTGAGATCCAACAATAGCCCCTCCTCCCTTCACCATCAGATCCTGTCTGGAACGAATGTCATCGAGGCGAGCCTTATATTCTTCTGAATTTTGAAGATCATATTTTGGCTTGTAAACTCCAAAAGATTGGAAAAGGATTTCATCATCCAACACGATGATCTCCTTTTTACGTGCTTCAATCTGAGCATTGAGATCAGCTATTTGATTTTCAAGCGCATCCTTTTTGACTTTGTATTTTCCATCCAGCTGCTGGATGGCTGTAATCCACTGGGAATGAATCTTTTCCTGTTCGGCCAGGACAATTTTGACCTGGTGATAATCCATGCCACCGATCTCCGACATAGTGCGTTTGAGTTCAGCCAATTCCTTCAAGGCTTTATCGCGCTCGGCTTTGATCTCATTAACTTTGAAGACATCTGTAATTGACATGGACCCCTCCGGAATTGAATGATAGTACTTTTACTTATGATGCTTGCATATTGAGCCGGGACTGGCGGTGGACCAGGATGAGCATTGAATAAATGCCATAGAGTGGAATTGCAAGAAGAAATTCGGCACGATCTAAAGAGGCACCGATCAGACTGGTTATAAGCACGATGGTCATGCCAAATAATGTGCTCGCGATGACATGCGGGGTGCGCTGACGGCTGGGGGTTTTAATGTGCAACCAGGAACTTAAATAGAAAATCCCCCGCCGGAAAGATTGGTATGTCAGTAATGCACGCAGGTAAAGTTTGTAATGATGTAGTAGATCAGGATCCAAGTGTGACATTTCTCACTGGGTCGACGATGAGAAACGCCGACGTTTGGCTTGTTTTTCCCCAAGCATGTATAGATAATCTTTGGCTTGTTGTTTGAGATCCGGCTCCAACTGGGCAACCAGGGAGTCTATTTCGGCCTGGTCCGGATCATCGGTTGTGATCGGCAGGAGACCTGCCTTTTCATAGACGGTTTTGAGGGGGATGCCGGTGGACGCAGATATCGCACGACACATTTCCACACCAACTGATTTTACAGACATTGTGAATAGTTTACTAACGGCAGCCGTTGTAACAAAACCGGTGCGGGCAATATCCGCCTGAGTAATATTCTTCTCTCGCATCACTTCATTGAGCCAGTTAACGAAACTTAACAAAATGTCAACCATATTCAACATTATCGCCGAATCTTCCATGAATGCGGTTACTCATTTACTAACCATAGTTGACAAATTGTACAATTAGCTTATAATATTGAATGCAGTTAGTAATAAATCAACCGCAAGACGGTTTCATCATAAGGAGCATCAATGGAAGATAAGAAATATGACTTTGCGAAGGTGAGTGTGCGACCTGCAACCAAACGCGAGATTGATGTGCTGGCAGCCATGCGCCAGCGTCCGGTCTATGAGCTGGTGGCAGAAATGCTCGAAGTATGGAAACTCTACCAACTTGTGAGCCCCGACGGTCAAAAATTATTTGACCCGTCCGGCGAACAAACTGAACCCAAGGCGTGATTTTGGCAAGACCCCTGGATGTTGATCTGCGCATTGAATTCGTACCCCTGCCGGCAGAAAAAAAGGCAGCGTGGGAATACGCGATGAGCACGATAAATGAATTGATGGACCAGGCCATTCGCGAGTTGGTGGCTGAGGGTAAGTTGCAGATTGATGAGCAATCTATAACAGAATATCACGTCAACGCCGCGGGCGGTTGACCGAATCAAGTGGAACTCCAGGAAAGGAGATGTGGAATGAGCGACGTTCTGGCGAATTTCAAAGTGTATTTGGGCGAACATGGGCGCAGTGCCCGGACTGTGGATGCGTACGTGCTTGATGCCGGGCGGTATGTGGCCTGGTGCGAGCGGAATTATGGGCAGGAATGGAACCTGAGCATGCTGAACCGCAGCGATCTGCGCGATTACCAGGTGCAGTGCAGGCAGGTGGAGAAGGTGGCGGCCGCAACGTGGAACCGGTATGTGGCCAGCCTGGCAGTATTTGCATCCTGGCTGGAGGTGAACGTGAAGGACGCCGTAGGGCGAGCTGAAGCACAGAAGCTGGCGCCTAAAAGCCTGACCTGGCGTGAATACCTGAAGCTGAGGCTGGTGGTGAATGAGGCGGTGCGGACCGCAAGAACTGAACCGGCACGGATCCAGGCGATAAGGGACCGGGCGGTGATCGCACTACTGGCGGATGCTGCATTGCGGGAAGGGGAAGTGGTTGGGCTGCGGGTAGATGACCTGGTGTTGGGGGTAAGGA
>Ga0172368_10001896_pt1 | contig 27594 bp, 22 predicted proteins | sample Lak11m_FD_114540 | JGI IMG/M metagenome (GOLD analysis project Ga0172368, IMG submission 114540) | Freshwater microbial communities from Kabuno Bay, South-Kivu, Congo - kab_022012_11m | ecosystem: Environmental > Aquatic > Freshwater > Lake | place: Democratic Republic of the Congo: South-Kivu...
CCCGGAAACTCCCACCGTCCGCCCTGGTGCGTTCCGGCAGGCCGCCGCGAAAGCAGCACGGCGCCGTCACGCTCAAGATACCCGAGGACGACGGGAGTGTACCATGCTCGATTATTCATGTCTATCATACTTATTAAAACAGTCGGTTAGGTGGGTCGGCGTCTGCACGATAGCTGAGCAGGGTGTGTCCTGTTATTCGACGGGTCGTTTCGCTCTCCTGCTGAGTAAAGAATCCCGAATCCCAAATCACACGCAACCGTGATCTTTCAGTGATTGCGTTGCGACAATAGCCCGGTAAAGTAGTAATGTCAGCCTTCAGACGAAAGGCGCAACACGATGTGGAGAAAGGAGACGGGTATGAAACGATGGCAACTATGGGGAGCCGCGGCGATAGCCGCTGTGATGGTGATGATCGGCGCGTTGTCGATCGCCTTCGCGCAGCCGGAGATGGCCGCCAATAACGGCAACGCGAACGCTCCCGGCATGCGCGGGGGCGGTGGGCGCGGCATGGGGCCGATGGGCGGCCCCATGATGGCCGGCGGCCCGCGGCGCGTGGTGATGCACGCTGACGACGGCAGACTGTATGTACTGGAGGGCAACAAGCTGGTGAAATATGACGGCGCCACATTGAAGGAACAGGGTACGGTGACGTTCGCCGACAAGCAGAACGGCAATGCGAATGCCGACCGGCCACAGCCGCCGTTTGGCGCTGGACCGGCGGATTTTCTCATCAACGGGAATGACGTGCTGCTGGTGGCGGGCGATACCTTCTACCGCATCGACGCCGGGACGATGAAGATCGAGAAGCAGATTGCGCTGCCTGTACCGGAGGCCGGCGAGGGGCAGCCGCAAGGCTTGCGGCCGCGCATGGGCCCGCCGCCGCAGCTCGAGCTGGGCGGAAAGACGGTATTCGTCATGAGCGGCAACCGGCTCTACAGCATCGACATCGCCGCCGGCAAGGTGACCGGACAGACCGAGCTGGCGCTGCCGATGGGGCCGCCGCCGGATGGCATGGGACCGGGTGGTCCCCAGTTTGGTGGGTAGGTCGATCCCTGGGAGCGCCGGCATCTCCTGCCGGCACGATCCCGAGCCCGTTTTCGCCTTGAGTGCCTTTCGAGGACCGGCTCTCGGAAAACACTATACTTCGAAAACGGGCGCGGGATTGTGCCGGCAGGAGATGCCGGCGCTCCCAGAAAAGTGCCTTTCGGGAGCCGCCACTCGGAAAACACTATACTCCGAAAACAGGTGCGTAATCATGCCGGCAAGAGATGCCGGCGCTCCCAGGATTATGTTAAGATAGGCTATGGCCGTGAAGATCTTACTGGTTGACGACGACAGCGACCTGGTCGAGGGGTTGCGCTGGTATCTGGAGGCTGCCGGTTATGAGGTGACGGTGGCCGGCGACGGCAATGCGGCGCTGGTGCAGTTCCGCGGGATGCGGCCCGATGTGGTGATTCTCGACATTATGATGCCGGAACTCGATGGTATCCAGGTCTGTGAGGCGATTCGGCGAGAGTCCAACGCCTTTATCATGATGCTTTCCGCGCGCGAGGGAGAAATCGACAAGGTGCGCGCGCTGGAGCAGGGCGCGGATGATTATGTAACCAAGCCGTTTTACGCCTCCGAGCTGGTCGCCCGCATCAAGGCGCTGCTGCGCCGGACCGGGCGCGGGCAGCAGGCGGCGCCCAACCTGCGCTGGCAGGGGCTGGCGGTCTTCCTCGACGAGCGGCGGGTGACGGTGAACGATGCGGAAATACCGCTTTCCACCACGGAATTCGACCTGCTGGCCGCGCTGATGAACAGGCCGCGCGTGGTCTTCTCCCGCAATCAACTCGTCGATATCATCTGGCACGATGAGGCGTTTTACGGCGAGCTGCGCCTGGTGGACAACCACGTCTACCGCCTGCGCGAAAAACTGCTGCAGGCCGGGCTGCCGTCCTGCCCCATCGCCACGGTTCGAGGAGTCGGCTATGCGTTTCGTCCCGAGGATTAGCCTGCGCGCGCAGTTGACCATCGCCTTCCTCGTGGTGATCGTCCTGAGCTGGGTGTTGAGCTCGGCCACCGCCTATTACGTCATCCGGCAGGATTACCAGACCTTCCGGCAGCGCATTCTAACTAATGCCGGCGAGGATGCCAACCTGCCGCCCCCGCCGCGCTTCACCTGGCGCGACGTACTGCTGGGCCCGCAGCGGGTCTTCACCCGCGGGCTGGACCGCCCCCCGGGACCGGGTAGGATGCGGCGTTTTGATAATTCACTGCCGCCGGGTATGGGCCAATCGCCGGAACTCAGGCCTCCGGCCATTGGCGAACCTTCCGGACCGGCGCCCGGACAGGGTTTGCCGGGATCGTCCGGCGCCGCGGGAGACTCGCTGCTGCTCTTTTCACGCGTCGCCATCGCGGTGGCGCTGGCGCTGGTGGCCGGCGCCTGGCTGGCCTGGCGGTTCCTGCGCCCGCTGTCCGAGCTGTCGCAAGGCGCGCGCATGTTCCACGCCGGCGTTTTCACCCATCGCATCCCGCTGCACGGCGGCGATGAGTTCAGCGAGCTGGCCACCTCCATGAATGAGATGGCCGATCGCGTCTCACGGCAGATCGCCGACCTGGAAGCGGACGGCAAGCGCCGCCGGCAGATCCTGGCGGACGTCGCGCACGAGTTGCGCAACCCCGTGATGACCCTGCGCACGATGAGCGGCGCGCTGGAAGAGGGGCTGGCCGAAGACCCGGAGCGCCGGCAGCGCGCGCTGTGCTCCATGGTGCGCACCTCCGACCGCCTGTTCCACCTTGTCACCGACCTGCTCGAGCTGGCCAAACTGGACCTGCGCGAGCTGCCGCTGCATCGCCAGCCCGTCGATCTGCATGAGCTGCTTGCCGCCAGCCTGCAAAGCCACGCCGCCGCGGCACAGCAGGCAGGCGTCACCCTGCTGCCGGTGGAGGGACCGGCAATTACCGCCCGCGTGGATCCGGACCGCCTGATCCAGGTTATCGACAACCTGCTCGATAACGCCATCAGCTATGCCGGCCCCGGCGCCCGCGTGCGCGCGACGCTGCAGGACGGCGATCCCCTCCGTCTGGTCATCGCCGACACCGGCCACGGCATCCCCGCGCGCCACCTGCCCTACATCTTCGACCCCTTCTACCGCGCCGACGCCGCCCGCGCCTCCGGCGACGAGCACAGCGGCCTCGGTCTCCGCATCACCCGCGCCCTCGTCGAAGCCCACGACGGCACGCTGGCGCTGGCCAGCACCGAAGGCAAAGGCACCACCGTCACCATCACATTGCCGAAGTAACCCCTGGGACCGCAGGCGTCCCGCGCCTGCCCTGATAGAGCCGGTAATCGAACCAGCATCGTTCTACTACTTCATACCTGGTAATAGGACGAGCACGGTTTGGAAGCATAGCGACAGCCGCGCGCTTGTACCAAATCATAGTGCACGGCTCTCTTCGAAGCGAATTGGCATTATAACTTGATACCGAGTATGCGGCTGTCGCCATGCTTCCATACGGTGCTCGTCCTGTTAACGGGCATCAAAGAGATGGATGGCACTGGTTCTCCCACCTGTTCCCACAGAGCAGGCGCGGGACGCCTGCGATCCCAGTGGTAAAAACCCGTTCACTCAATACCGATATATCGCCATTTCACTATACATATCATCCAGCACCAACAGCCGCGACCCATCAGGAGAGAAAAATTGTTGATCATAATCGAGCGGCGCCTCGAAACGGCTTTCTCGATCAAACGGCAAGGAAGTGAGCGTGTAATAATCGGGACTTCGATATTTGGCGGTCATGACTAGTAGCGTCGTATCAGGTTGCCGGAGCACTGATAAACGGATACGACCGGCATAGGATTTGGCGAAACTTCGTGCGATCAGTTTGTCGGACCAACTGTGAACCGGAGTTTCGATTAAGGCATAATGCCCATCCGGTGTCTGTGCCAGCACGGTGCGAGCCCATCCGGAAAGCTGGGGAAATGGGTTGAGACGCTGTTGCAACATCAAGGCATGCCGGTAGTCGGTAACCAGCGTTTGAAATGGCTGCTTCAGGTTCTTTCCGGTCAGGCTGCGATCAGCAACCACCAGGATCGGGTGGGGGGACGGCTCCGGGCAATAGAGCAAAACCCGTCCATCGTTGCTGATCAACAGATCGATGACCTGGCGCCCGGTAATCGGACCGGCTGCGGTGATCGGTAGGGACCGGCGCCAGCGCGTCTTCCCCTGCCCTCGGACCATCACCTCCAGGCGATCCGGTAAAAAAAGCGCGCATCCAAGTGACTGCCCATCGGGAGAGAAACGGACCAGCGCCCCGCTGTTATGGGCCGTGCGTTCAGGCATCGACGCTTTTGCATACGCGAGGGCATCAGCCGATATCCAGGTCTTGGCATATAAGTCCAAGGGCCAGGAATCCATCGCGAGTTCAATGCGTTGCTCAGATGCCGGGAACTGATCGCGCAAGTGCCCATTCCAATCGTAGATACTGACGCTGTATTTGCTGATCGTCGCAAAACCTGTTCTGGACAGGTCACCAACCCTGTCGCACCGAATGCGCGCCACGCCCTGCAAGCTGCTGTGTGGAGTCCGCCACCAGAGCCACCCTCCACCACCGAGTAGGAGCAATATTGCGAAGAAGAGCCAACCCCTGATGCACCGTTTTCTCATCGCGACCTCCTGGTGTCGGGACTTACCCATAACATACCATAGTATTTATCACCTCAGCCCTTCCGGCCACTCCGCCAGATACACCCCGTGCTCCGGGCCGAACCATCCGGCGTTGAAGAGCACACCGCTGCCGTCCTGCAGCACGAAGGGGTAGGGGAAGTAGCCGGTGTTGATTCCTTCCGGATTCGTGGTCGGGTAGCTGCAGATGATGTGCTCGTTCCAGCCATCCTTCAAGGCGGCCACCTCCGTGGCGTAGAACTTGTCGAATCCCGGCCCGCCGCCCTGGACAATCCAGCGCGAGTCCGGCGTCATCTGCATGTGCCCGCCCCAGCGCCCGGGCGGATACTTCGCCGCGTAGTCCTCGCCGGTGCGCCAGTCCAGCGCGGAGAGCCACCAGTCGAAGGGGAAATGGTCGAAGGGAATCGTCGGGTCGACCGGCTCGCAGTTGAGGTAGCTGATGATGCGGCTGCCGTCCGGCGCCCACACGTAGTGGTCGCGGCATCCCCACATGTCCTTGGGTCGCGGGGCGTTTTCGTCCAGCTTCACCGTCTCCTCGAAGCTCCCGTCCAGCGTGCGGATCGTCGTCACCTGCTCGACGTCCCGATGCGGCGACGGCCAGCGATCATACGTGTATATATTCGGGTCGGTCGGGTGGCCGACCATGTGGCTGCAGAAATAGCCGTTCGCTTCCATCACCAGCTGTGGCGCTTCCCCCGCCTCCAGCAGGTAATGCCGGGATTGCACGCGCTCGGTATAATGCTTGCCCTGGTAGAAGAAGGCCAGCAGCCGCCGCCCGTCGCACAGGAAGTTCAGCGAGTTGAACGTCCAGCCGGGCAGCGAGATGGACGCCAGCACCCGCCCGGCCCGCATGTCCCACAGGATACCGCGGGTTTCGTCTTTCTCGCCTTGCACCAGCGCGGCCATCTGCGTCTCATCCCAAACCTCGAGCACCCCGTGATCCGGTGGTCCGAATGGTTCCGCCAGGCCGGTGGTCAGGTCCAGCGCAAAGGCGGAATGCCGACTTGTCGGATCAATCAGCTTTCCGTCATGCAGCAGTACGGTGCGCCCGCCGTCCAGGAAGCACCGGTACTGGTGATAAAAAGTGCTCCACATGCCGGGAATGCGCGGCAGGTTATTCGCCCACACGCGCAGCACCCGCGCGCCGGTATCCGGGTCGGTCCAGCCGTCGAAAACACGCGCCGCCCGCGCGAACAGGGTCTCACTCATCGCAGCTCTTTCGGCCACTCGGCCAGGTATACGCCGTGCTCGTCTCCGGGCCAGCCGGCGTTGAAAATCACCCCGCTGCCGTCCGGCAGTGCAAAGGGGTACGGGAAGGGATCGGAATTCAGCCCCTGCGACACGGTAGTCGGGTAGCTGCAGATGAGGTGTTCGTTCCAGCCATCCTTCAGCGCCTGCAGGTCGACGGCGAAAAGCTTGTCGTACCCCGGCCCGCCGCCGCAGAGGATGTATTTCGAGTCGGGGGTCATCTGCATATGCCCACCCCAATGGCCTTCCGGATATTGCGCGCAGTAATCCTCGCCGGTGCGCCAATCCAGCGCGGAGAGCCACCAGTCGAACTGGAAATGGTTGAAGGGCGCGCTCAAATCCACCGGCCGGCGGTTGAGGTAGCTGACGATGCGCGCGCCGTCCGGCGTCCACACATAATGGTCGCGCACGCCCCAGAAATCGCCGGGCCGGGGAGCATGATCGTCGAGCGGCACATAATAATTTATGCTGCCGTCCACCTTCGCGATCGATGTCACCCCCGGGATATCCCAGCGCGGGGTCGGCCAGGCGTTGTAGGCGAACAGGTCGGGGTCGGTCGGGCACCCCTGCATATGGTTGCCGTAACTGCCGTCCAGCTCCAGAAAGACGGTTGGCTCCTCGCCGGGCGCCAACAGGTGGAAATGCGTGCGGCAGTATTCATCATATGGCTTGCCCTGAAAGTGCGACACCACCGCGCGCCGCCCATCGGCCAGCAGGATGCCGCCGCCGTTGCGCCATCCTTCGTCGGGAGCCAGCGACGCCAGCTCGCAGTCCGCGCGCAGGTCATACAGGACTGTCTGCGCCCCGCCCTCCCGGCGGCGGCCCAGCAGGGCGGTATATGTGCGGTCGTTGAGGTCGCCCACCTGGTATCCGGCCGGAAATGGATCGTCGATGGCGCCCGTCGTCAGGTCGACCAATACCGAGGGGCTGGAACCGTCCCGCGCCTGCTCGCGACTCTGCCCCTGTCGCAGCAGCACCCGCCGCCCACCATCGAGGAAAGGCTGTGTCTGGTGGTATGGGGTCATGAACCGCCCCGGAAACATTTCCACCCCCGGCGGGTTGACGCGCAGCACGTGCGCGCCCGTGTCGGGATCGGTCCAGCCGTCGAAAACGCGCGCAGCCTGCTCAAAGAGCGATGAACTGTGTTCCGTGATGTCGGATAAACTTGCTGAAGTGCCTGTCATGGTATCGTTCGTGGGTTCCTTTCGTCGCGAGACTTACGATGTGCTTCCCGTAGCTTCGCGATATAAACCGCTTCCCCTGCCGGGAATCGCAGAAAATATAAAAGGTAACCGTTCAGGGGCCTGGCTCATGCTCATGCTCACAAAGCCTCGCACCCAAGTGAGCTTCATAGAGACAATGAATTTCGAGCTCACTAAGGTGCGAGAAGGATTTTTCGAGCATGAGCATGAGCTAGACCGCTAAACGGTTGCGTATAAAGATCGGCTGGGGTAATTTCATTTCCCGGCCTTCCGGTACCGGCAAAAAATCGCCATCAGGCATTCGCCGCATTTCGGCGCGCGGGCGGTGCATTGCAGGGCGCCGAAGTCCATCAGGGCGGAGTTGAATTCCCATGCGCGACCCTTCGGCAGCACGCGCTCGGATATTTCCCACAGGCGGCGCTCGACCGGCCCGGAGCGCGGGTTGCCGGCATTGACGAAGATGCGGAAGAGCACCCGCCGCACGTTGGTGTCGAGGATGGCCGCATCGGCGCCGTGGGCGAAGCTGGCGACGGCGGCGGCGGTGTAACGGCCGATGCCTTTAAAGCGCTGCAGTTGCTCCGGCTCGCGCGGCAGTTCGCCGCCGTAGTCGGCCACCGTTTCGCGCGCGATGCTGTGCAGGCGCAGCGGGCGGATGTTATAGCCCAACCCCTTCCATGTCGCCGTCACGTCCTCGACGTCTGCATCGGCAAGCTCGGTCAGCGTCGGATAGCGTTCGAGCCATTCCTCATACTTCGGCGTCACCCGTTCCACCTGCGTCTGCTGCAGCATCATCTCGGACACCAGGATGTGGTAGGGATCGACGGTGCGTCGCCACGGCAAATCGCGCCGGTGCTCGGCGAACCACGCCAGCAGGGCACGCCGAAAGCGCTGTTTATTGGGTAAACGAAAAATCGTGCGTACAGTCATCATCGGTAGAATGATACCCGACGAAGAGATGGAATTCAACAGGTCGATAACTTGACAGTTCCGATAGTAAATTTGATAATGAATCCCAACAAGCCCGTGCCCGGCCCACGGCAGACTCAGCAGTGGGCCGCGAAGCAACCGGGCGCGGGCGCCGTGCCCCGTGCATCATCACGGTATATGCCGAAAAAGGGAGGAATGTATATTGCGTACCGAACGCATTGACCTGCCGCAAAACGAACTGCCGGACAAATGGTATAACATCGTGCCTGACCTGCCGCGCCCGCCCGCTCCGCCACTGCATCCGGGCACCGGGCAGCCCATCGGCCCGGCGGACATGGCGCCCATCTTTCCGATGGGGTTGCTGGCGCAGGAAATGAGCGCCGAGCCGATGATCGAAATTCCGGACGACGTGCGCGAAGTCTACAAGTATTACCGTCCTACACCGGTATTTCGCGCGCGCAACCTGGAAAAGGCTCTCGACACCCCGGCGCACATCTATTACAAGTATGAAGGCGCCAGCCCGGCGGGCAGCCACAAGCCCAACACCGCTATCCCGCAAGCCTTCTACAATAAAGTGGAAGGCATCAAGCGCCTGTCCACCGAGACCGGCGCCGGTCAGTGGGGCTGCGCGCTGGCCATGGCCTGCTCGATCTTCGACCTGAAGTGCAGCGTCTATATGGTGCGCATCAGTTTCGATCAGAAGCCCTACCGCCGCGTGATGATGGAAACCTGGGGCGCGGAGTGCTTCCCTAGCCCGAGCATGAAGACCGAGACCGGCCGGCGCGTGCTGGCCGAGCAACCGGACACCCCGGGCAGTCTGGCCATCGCCATTTCCGAGGCGATGGAGGACTGCGTGCAGCATGAAGACACGCACTACGCGTTGGGCTCCGTGCTCAACCACGTGATGCTGCACCAGACAGTGATTGGCGAGGAAGCCATGAAGCAGATGGAGCTGGCGGGCGAATACCCGGACATCGTCATTGCTTGCCACGGCGGCGGATCCAACTTCGCCGGCATCAGCTTCCCCTTCGCCGGCCGCAAACTGCGCGAGGGCAAAAAGACGCGCATCATCGCCGCCGAGCCGCAGGCGTCGCCCACCCTCACCCGCGGGCCGTATAAATACGACTTCGGCGATCTGTCCGGCATGACGCCGCTGCTGCTGATGCACACGCTGGGCCATGGCTTCATCCCCGCGCCCATCCATGCCGGCGGGTTGCGTTATCACGGCGCCGCGCCGCTGGTCAGCCTGCTGCTGGACGCCGGCGTCATCGAGGCGCAGGCCTTCCATCAAGTAGAATGCTATGAAGCCGCGGTGCTCTTCGCCCGCACGGAGCGCTGGATTCCGGCCCCGGAAACCTCGCACGCCATCCGCTGCGCCATCGTCGAAGCGGAAAAGTGCAAGCAGACCGGCGAGGCAAAGACCATCCTCTTCAACTTCAGCGGCCATGGCCTGCTCGACCTGTCCGGCTACGACAAGTTCCTGCACGGCGAGCTGACCGATTACGCCATGCCAGATGCAGACTTGCAGAAGGGGCTGGCCACCTTGCCGAACATCCCGTCGCAAGGGTGAAGCGATGAAGTGATGACAGGATGTTATGGCGAAAAGTACCCCCGGCGTTCCGATTTGGGAGCGCCGGGGGTACTGTTATGCCAGACCAGTCAAACATGTCCGACTGGTCTGACTGGTCCGATATCCAGTAAAAAAACCGCCGGAGGCATCTCCTCCGGCGGTTACGATAAACATCACGGTTCATGCCGTTCTTACTTTTTCGCTTGCAGGTTTTTCTCTTTCAAGGCGTAGGAGAGCAGCACGGTGCGGGAGGCGAGGGCGACCGTCTCGTCATCGCCGGCGATGCGCTGGCGCACTACTTCGCGCACTGAATACGCTTGCAACAGGTCGAAGCTGGCCAGTGCCGTCATCGCCGCCGCTTTGACACCGGGGTCTTCTGTGCCCAGCGATGTCGCCAGCGTGCGCAGTTCGCCGGCTGCGCCATCGAGACGGCGGTCAGCGATCATGCGAATGGCCGCTTCGCGTACACTGAGGGGACGCTGCTCGTCCCGCATGATCGTCAGCAGCGCGGCATCGGCCTTGTCGGCGGGCAGCACGTTCAGGCTCTTCAGGGCGGCCAGTTGCTCGGTTTCCTTCCCGGACAGCGCCTCGCTGACAAAGGCCGCGCTCTCCTGGGTGGGCAGCGCGCTCAACGCCGTCAAGGCCAGCGGATAGTAGGGTGTCTCTTTGGCCTGCAGCATATGATTCACCAGGGGCCACCCTTTGGGCTGGCCGATGGCGGCCAGCACGAGCGCGGCACGCTCGCGCACGCCGGGCAATGGGAACCGCAACTGCGGCATGAAGCGCGTACTCACCTGCTTTGACTTGCCCAGCTCTGCCAGTGCACTCGCCAGCACCACGCTCCGCTCGGGGTCGGCGTCGTCGAACAGCTTGAGCAGCTCGGGGGCAATGCGCGGATCGCCGACATTGCCCAGCGCCTCGATCGTCGCGTTGACGACGCCGGCATCTTCATTATAAAGCACCGAGCGAAGCACGTTGAGCGCCTCTTTTCCACCGGTGCGCCCGATCAGTTGAATCGCCGGAATCAGATCGTTGGGAGGCCAGTTCTCACCACCGGCGAGCACCTGCGTGGTCAGGACATTCAACGCCTCCGTGTCGCCTGCCTGCGCCAACGCAATCAGCGCGGTATTGTGACCGTTGCGGAAATCATCCATCAATTTCCCGCGCAGCACGGGAATAATCAATGCCGGATCGTCATCATGCCAGTAAGACGCCCAGGTCAGATACGACGACTCCGCGTCACTGACTTTCCCCTGTTCGATCATGTCATGAATGAGCGATTTCGTGGGGAATGGCGCTGCCTGCGAAGTGTCGGCAGCAACCGTGGCGTCCGCCGTGCCGGTGTTGCCGGTATCGTCTATCGTCACCCCAACTTCGTCGTCCGCCGCGTAAGCAGGGACAGCCATCCGGAAGGTCTGGCAGAAAAGGGCGCATCCCACGGCCAAGGACAGAACGACAAACCATCGTGACATTGCAGTGTCTCCCTTTTGCGTTGAGCATTCGCTTACCTGTTTCGCCGCCCTGTTGTAAATCTCCTCCTCGTGTTGAAAACTTCGTCGCTAAATTTCATTTCCCACGGAAGAGGATATTGCCGGTGACGGGCGAATAATGCCGATGACGCGTAACGTCAGTGCCTGTCGCCGTGAGCCTGATAACCGTCCCATCGCCACATGCATACGGAAGTGACAGGACCGTGGAATCGCCCCGATTCCGTCGGGGCAGGAGGTAAACAGGGATGCAGCTACTTCAATTGTTACAATTGCCCACGAGTGGAGGCGTGACGATGGTCGTCGCGCTGGTTGTCGTCATCGTTATCGTCATCTTCATCCTGCTCGGCATCATCGCCAACCGCTGGGTGAAGGTCGGCCCCAACCAGGTGCTGATTATCTCCGGTCGCCGGCGCACGGTGCGCGGGCCGGATGGCCGCCCGATGGAGATCGGGTTCCGCCTGTTGCGCGGTGGCGGCACCTTCGTATGGCCGGTCGTCGAAATGGCCGAGACGATGTCGCTGGAGCTGATGACGCTGGAGGTGAAGACACCGGAAGTCTACACCGTGGTGGGCGTGCCCGTCCAGGTGGACGGCATTGCGCAGATCAAGGTACGCAACGACGATGTCTCCATCCGTACCGCCGCCGAGCAGTTCCTGAGCATGGGCGCCACGCAGATTCGCCAGATCGCCCTGCAGACGGTGGAAGGCCACCTCCGCGCCATCCTCGGCATGCTCACGGTGGAAGAGATTTACCGCGAACGCGACAAGTTCGCCCAGCGCGTGCAGGAAGTCGCCGCCAGCGACCTGGCCAACATGGGCTTGCAGATCGTCAGCTTCACCATCCGCGACATTCGCGACAACCAGGGTTACCTCGACGCCCTCGGCAAACCGCGCATCGCTGAAGTTAAGCGCGACGCCGTGGTCGGCGAGGCGGAAGCCAACCGCGACGCAGTGATCCGCTCCGCCAAGGCCAACCAGGAAGGCCAGACGGCGAAATACCTGGCCGACACGCAGATCGCCGAAGCGGACCGAGACTATAAAATGAAGCTGGCCGAATACACCGCCTCGGTCAATAAGAAAAAGGCGGAAGCGGACCTGGCCTACGACCTGCAGAAGTACCAGACCCAGCAGCTCGTCACCGCCGAGCAGGTGAAGGTGCAGGTGGTGGAAAAGGAAAACCAGATCACCGTGCAGGAGCGGGAAATTCAACGGCGCGAGAAAGAGCTGACGGCGACGATCAACCGACCCGCCGAGGCGGAGCGCGACCGGATTCAACTGCTGGCCGACGCCGAGCAGTACCGGCTGCGCAACATCGCCCTCGGTCAGGCAGACGCCATCAAAGCCACCGGATTCGCGGAAGCCGATGCCAACAAGGCGAAGGGGTTAGCACAGGCGGACATTATCCTGGCGCAGGGGGTATCGGAAGCAACGGCAATGGCGAAGAAGGCCGAAGCCTGGCGCTCGTATAACGAGGCCGCCGTGGCGCAGATGTTCATCGAGAAACTGCCGGAGATCGCCAGCGCCGTCGCCTCGCCGCTGGCGAAGATGGAGAAGATGGTGGTGGTCAATCTGGGCGACAGCAAAAGCGGCGCCGCCAGCAAAGTGACCGCGGACATCACCCAGATCATCGGCCAACTCCCGCCGGTGCTGGAAGCCCTCACCGGCATCAAGCTGGACGAGTTGATCAAGAAACTCCCCGGCATGGGCGGCGAGTCGACTGTGCCCGTCAAAGCCACGAAGACGGTGACCGAAGTGGTGGAAGCCACGGCGCCTCCCACGCCGCCGGAGAAGCCGAAAGAGAAATAAGCACACTCAAAAACCACTCGCCGGACGAGCCGGCGAGTGGTTTTTTATATGGACGAGTGATAAGTGAGTAGTGAGTAGTGAGTAGTGTCCATTCCGGTGGTTGAGTAGGCAGGAAAGCGGTGCGGTTCTTTCCATCGCTCCCGCGCCGTATCGAAACCACCTCTGCGGCGATACTCCACCGCACGGGAGACAGCACCAATACGCGAGGTGGTTTCGATACGGCGCGGGAGGGATGGAAAGAGACGAGTAGGCTCACTAGCCTACTCAACCACCTTACCGGGCGATATTCACCACTTGCCACTCACCACTTACCACTTACTATTTACTACTCACCACTCACCAAACACTCAGGGGGTTGTATGCGACAGGCTATCCTCTTCTGGTTGATCGTCCTTCCCGGCGTCCTTGGTGCATGCGTCTTCGGCTGGTTCTCGTTGCAGGACTTCACGATCTTGAAGATGTATTTTGCCAAGTATGAGCAAGTCATTCAGCATGCGCCGAACGCGACGGCGCTCCTGCTGGCCGAAGCCAACCAGAATATCTACCGCATCAACGTCTTCGCCGACGGCGTGTGGACGTTGCTCTGCCTCATCTACGCCGCCATCGGGGCGCATGGGCTGTGCCTACTGCCGACATCGAACCGGCGGCACAGCGGCGCCCGGCAATCCGTTGCGCAATAAACCGGCCCTCTTCGATTAAATCTTCCTCAAGACCCGCGGGATACTGACTGTTCCTGCAAGTTTCTGGTAGAATGAACGATATCAGCAGTCGGATTATCCTGGAATTCATCGGATCCACGCCGACGATGCGATACCGTGATTCAGCGCCGGATCGTGGAAGAGATTCATGCTACAGGTGTAAAGTGCTCTTTCCCCGTCCGAGAAGCTCCTATCTTCGGAATCGCATCGATACCGGCGCCGGAAGAAAGGCCGTCCATGGCGGATACCGAATATCTGCGCATTATTTATGAAGGTGTCACGCTCTGGAATCAATCGCGCCAGATGTATCCGGGGATTAAACCGGACATCTCCGGGGCTGTCTTGCATGATGTCGATCTCACCGGTGTGGATTTCAGCGCGACGAATCTGCACAAAGCCGATCTGCAGCATGCCATTCTGGCGCGAGCGAACCTGGAGGAAGCGAACCTGTCGGAAGCCAACCTGCGGAATGTCGATTTGTGGCGGGCGAATTTGCGCGGCGCCAATCTGGCCGGCGCCAATCTGCAGGGCGCCATTCTCGCCAGCGCCACGTTGATTCAGGCCCGTTTGAGCGGGGCTGACTTGCGCGGCGCGATTCTCGTAGATGCCAACCTGGCGAATGCCAACCTGGAGGGGGCGATTATGAAAGGTTTTCGTCTGCAGTTGCGGTAATGTGTAACGGCAGTACCGAGCGAGGTGGGGATAGTGCACGCGGACTTGAAAGGGCATAAACCAATCCATCGGGCCGTTCTGGAGAACGACCTGGAGGCCGCAGCACGCCTGCTGGCGAAACGGATGGAGATCGACCTGCGGACGGATACCGGGCAGACGCCGCTCCATCTGGCAGTCAGCCGAGGGTCCACGCGGATGGTGCATGTGCTGCTGGGTTACCGGGCGGATGTCAATGCCCGCGACCACCAGGGTCAGACGCCGCTGCACGTGGCCGCGGCGCGGGGAGCCGCCAGCCTGCTGACCGACCTGCTGACGGAAACGGGCGGGGATATCAATCTCTCGGATGTGCTGGGGAACAGCCCGCTGCACCTCGCCGCCGCGCACGAGCATACAGAGGTGATGGATGTCCTCCTCTCGCGCGGCGCGCGGATCGATGCCAAAAACCAGAATGGACACACGCCACTGTATGAAGCAGTCGCCCATCAAGCGGTGAAGGCGGTTGAGCTGTTATTGGACAAACATGCGACGGTCAACGAAGGCGACTCCTTTGCGCGCACGCCGCTGCACCTCGCCGCGAAGTCCGGTCTGAAGGATATCGTCACCCTGTTGATCGATCATGGCGCCCGGGTGAACGCCGCGGACCAGTTCGGCAGCACGCCGTTGCATGAGGCCGCATTGCGCGGGCAGCTCCGGGTGGCGGCCGTCTTGCTGCAGCATGGCGCCGATCTGGAAGGTAAAGACCAGCTCGGGCGCACCCCCCAGGTAGCCGCCGCCGCCAATCGCCAGCGCGAAATGGCGATGCTGCTGCAGAAATACGTGGAGCACCGGGCCGGGCAGGTGAAGCCGGTCGCGCCGCCTCCGGCACCGGCGAAAATCATACCCACGCCCACTCCCCCGGTCAGAGTCATCATTCCGCCGCAGGCCATAGTCGCGCCACCCCCGGTCAGAGTTATCACTCCGCCGCAGGTCCGAGTCATCCCGCCGCCAGCCAGAATCACCCCGATGCCGCCGGCCAGAGTCACTCCACCGCCCGCGCCGGCCAGAGTCACTCCACCGCCCGCGCCGGCTGCACCGCCCGCGGCCGCGCCTCCGCCGCCGTATACGGCAGCGCCGTCTCCACCGCCATCCGCGGCGGCGCCGCCTCGGATGCCGTCCGCATCCGTCCCGGTCACGCCCTCGTCGATCATTACCGAGGCGGAACCGTCTGCGCCGGAGGGTTTGCATAACCTCGATCGGCTCCGGCAGCAACCGCGCTTATTCGAGGAGATTCTTGACGCCATCCCGGATTATCTGCTGCTGGTCGACCGCGATCTGCGCTTCACCGGCGTCAATCGTCAGATGGCCCAGGCGCTGGGTCATGCTCGGGAAGACTTCGCAGGGAGAACATGGCAGGATCTCGGGCTGCCGGCGGAGTGCATGTTGCCGCTCGTCGAGCTCTGCGCCACCGTCTTCATTACCCGGCAGGTGCAGCACGGCACGCTGACACTGCCATCCCGTGAAGGCGCCCGAGAGATGACCTGCCAGTTAAGCCCGGTTCACCGGCCCGACGGCGAGCTCGCCTGCATCCTCTGTGTCGCCTGGGACCAATCCGATCCGCAGGCGGGGGGAAGACCGGTGATGCGTGAACCCGACCGGCAGGATAACGCCCAATCCGCGGCGTTGGAAGCCGAGATCGCCTGGCTGCGTGACGAAAAGGCGGAAATGCAGCGCACGATCGATACCATGCAGTCCGGCGAGGAACGGTTCCGCCGCCTGATGGAAGCCGGTTCGGAAGGCATTCTGTTGACGGAGAACGGCGCCATTCTCGATGCCAATCCTCAGATGTCGCTCATCACCGGATATCAGCATTTCGAGTTGATTGGCATGCATGTGCTCGATTTAATCCAGCCCGAATACGCCGACCTGGCCTGGAAGCATATCGAATCATTCTCGCGCCGCCCTTATCGCTGCTATTCCGTGCACAAGGATGGCGATCCATTGTGGGTAGAGGTGCTGGGGAAGATGTTGTCCCTGCACGACAGCCGTGTCAGCGTGGCAATCATCAGGCCAATTGACGATCCGCCGCAATCTCTTCCCCCGGCGCGCACCGAGCATCATGATGGCGCGCAACTATCCGTCCCTCCGGGCGATGCCGGCGCCGGCTGATTTCGGTGATCGTCCTCCCTTTTCCACCTCGGTCTCTGCTCCCCTGCCGGCATAGGCGTCACTTTCCGTTTATCTTCGCCGAAGGGCTTCGCAACCTGGCAGAGTTGTGTATAATTGGATGATATGCCCAAAATCCTGATTGACCATCCCACCTGGCAGCAACTCTCACAGCCAAACCTGGATCAGTTGTTGAGCGGGGAATACTGGCATCAAGTATTCGACACTCATCATACGGTGTGGGATGTCCTGCGCCCATTGCTGGTGGCGGCTGCGGTGCGGGTGGTGACGGTAGCCGTCATTTTACTGATCGCGCGAGTGACCGCCGGACTGATCCGCCGCTTTATCCACCACGCATTTACCACTGTCGCCAAGCGCAATGATCGCGAGCAGCGGCGTCTGCATACCCTGGAAGGCCTGCTGTCGTCGGCGTTCACGTACTTGATTTATATCATCGCCCTTGTGCCGATCCTCTTCACCATCGGCTTCACCTGGAAAACGCTGGCGGCGCTGTTCGCCACCTCGTCGGTGGTGCTGGTGGCCATCGGATTAGGCTCGCAGAAGCTGGTGCGCGACCTGGTGAACGGCCTGTTTATCCTGGGCGAAGGCCAGTTCGATGTGGGCGACTGGGTGACCATCGGCGCGGTGACGGGGCGCGTGGAGGAGATGGGCTTGCGCGTGACGCGGTTGCGCGACGAGCAAGGTCGGCTGTATATCATCGCCAACGGCGATATCAACCAGGTCTTTAACGCTTCACGCGGGTATATAAAGCTGAATCTCGACCTGTCGCTGGAGCGGACACCGGCGCGTGATACCTCATTGCAGACGATTCGCGGGGCCGCAGCGGAGGTGCTGGCTGCGCATGAGATTCAGGTTGACGAAGACAGCATCACCCTGCTGATAATCGGCATGGATGCGGCAAAGATTACCGTGCGCCTGACGCTGTGGGCGCCGCAGCGGTTGCTGTCCGTCATCGAGGATGAGATTCGCCGCCGGCTGCTGCAGGCGCAGGAGGCGGAGACGCTGGCGCTGGTATAAAGCTCGTTCGGCTGTCCCCCGGACGATAAGAAGGATGAGTAGTTATAAGACATAAGTGAGGTAATGGCAGAACCGGGGGCACCCCGCGGGAGAAAAGCTGTCCGGGGACTGTCCCCGCAGCTAATGCCCGGCTGTTAAAGACCAGTGCTGCTGCAGGGACTGTCCCCTCTGGCATCACCGGTTGTGAAATTACCTCAAGTAATAAGTGATAAGTGAATGAGTTGTAATTTTGAGAATTATGGGAGTAATGGGAAGAAGGCCCAAAGCCGGATTGATCCGGCGTCTTATACTAGCCCGGCCTTTGAAGGCCGGGGCGGGCCGTCGGGCGAGAGCGCTGGTATTGGATTGCGGGTAAAGCCCGTGTTAGGTTAACAGTCACAGACTTCCCATAAATCCCATAATATCCACACATTACCATTGACTACTCACTACTTACTACTCACTTATCACTTATCACTTATCACTTATTACTTATCACCGGTTTCCAGGCAACGGGCACGCTGATCGCAGCGGAACTGCGTATTCGGGGCACATCACATGACGGATATTCCGGTCGAAATCTGGCAACTCGTGCGGGATGAGGAAGGCAAAGACGCCAAATACGTCCTTCTGCTGCGCGATGAGCGCGGGCGCTTTCTGCAAATCCTCATCGGCGTGTGCGAGGCGGCGGCCATCTGGGTGCGCCTGGAGCCGGAGCAGGCCGTACCCTACCTGCGCCGACCCTGGAGCCATGACCTGATGCAATCGCTGCTCGAGCGGCTCGGTGCCAGCCTGGAGCGGGTCGTCATCGACAACTTTACCGATGATACCTTTTATGCCACCCTGCACCTGCAATACCGCGAACGCGAGCTGGTGGTGGATGCCCGTCCCAGCGACGCCATCGCACTGGCATTGCGTCTGTTCGCCCCCATCCTGGTCAACGACGAGGTGATGGATGAAGAATCCATCCCCCCGGGCGCCAACGAGGGAGGGGAACCTCCGGAATCCTGGGAAGGCCCAACGTGAAATAACCTCTAGGTCTAACCGATCGGCATCCGGTGATTCACTTCATGGCGTGTAAGCTGGCGCGCTATTTGCCGGTCGAGGAGATCCCCGATCGAGAAAGACACCATCATGACGACAGCGAGCGAAGTGCATGTTTTGCGACTTAGCGTATGGAACAACACCGGTCTGTACGGCGCCTGGCCGGTGACGGGCGGCGTGCCAATCGCAGCGGGGCAGGCTCCCGCCGGGAGCCTGTTTATCCTGCGTGACGCGTGGGGCGCTCTCGTGCCGCTCCAGACCGCCGTGCTGGCGCGCTGGCCGGACGGCAGCGCCCGCTGGGTGCTGCTCGATTTCCAGGCGGATGTCACGTCCAACGATATCCTCGATTATGTGCTTTCCTGGGGCGTGGTGGACTCCCCCGCGCTGCCTGCTGCCCTCGTGCGCCACAGCGAGGGACCGGCGGCCGGCCTGGTTGCCGGGCAGGTTGCGGTCACGCAGGCGAGAGATGCCTTGCTCGATATTGCCGGGCGCTGGAAAGTTGACTTCGAACTGACCGACAGCGCGGGCCAGGTGTGCCATGCCGTCGTTGAGTCCTTCGACATCGAAGTGGCGGGACCGCTCAAAGGCACGCTGGCACTGCGCGGAAACTTCCTCTCACCGGACGGCCGACGCCTCTTCCAGTTCCGCCTGCGGGTATCCGTTTACGCCGGTCTCTCGCTGATCCGCCTCGAGCCTATGATCCTGGTGGACGCCGACCACGGCATCCTCCAGCCGATCCGCAGCCTGAACCTGTCGGTTGTCTCACGGGACGATGCGCGCAAGACGGGGGGGTGCCCGGGGTGTGAGGGGGCAGCAGCCTCCGGCAACGGCTGGTTCCAATGTGATGACCGGAACTACCGGGTCAATGGCGCCGCGAGGGAAGGTCATGCGCCCGGCTGGGCGGCTATCCAAAACCAGCAAGGCAGACTGTGTGTGGCCGTGCGCGACTTCTGGCAGCAATGGCCCAAAAGCCTGGAGGTGTCGCCGGCTGGGTTGACAGTCGGCCTCTTCCCACGTTTCGATGAAGGCGATTTCGCGCACATGCAGCCCTGGTACAAGCACCAGTACCTGTTCGATGGTGAGTGTTACCGCCTTCGCACCGGGCAAGCCAGGCGCTGGGACCTGTGGCTGGACCTGGAAGGTCGGGGGGCGGCGCTGGCGGCCATGGCCTGCGCGCCTTTGATCCCCTCGGCCGACCCGGCGCAGGCGCTCGCCACCGGCGTGTGGGGCGATATTGCGCCGGCCGGCGCCCCGGAGATGCGCGAATATGACGCGTGGGCGGAAAACCTGTTCAACGCGTATCAACATGCCATCGAGGTGGACCGCGATTACGGGGCGATGAACTGGGGTGACTGGTTCGGCGAGCGCGAGGTGAACTGGGGCAACCACGAATATGACACCACCAATCAAATGCTCATGCAGTTCGCGCGCACCGGCGACCCGCGGTATTTTTATGCCGCCGATGCCGCCGCGCGCCACTCCACCGAGGTTGATACCGTTCACAGCGTGAATCCGGAGCTGACGGACTACTTCCTGGCCTGCACGCCGATCAAGTATCCCGGCTTTCCCCCGCGATCCGGCATGGTGCACGCTCACTCGCTGGGGCACGTCGGCAGCTTCTATCCCCTCGACCGCATCGAGGAATTGTTCGTCGAGAAGCAGGTCGAAGGCGACAACCCCCACCCGCACCTGTGCCTGGAGCCGTTCCATGTCTGCCATATCTTCGTGCAGGGCACCGTGCGGCAGTATGGCCTGACCGGCGATCCCTTCCTGAAGGAGACGGCGCACCGCATCTGTGATAACCTTGCGCAGTTGGTGGAGGACCGGCAGTTCGAGTTCATGAACGACGATCCGCATTGCGGCCGCACCACCGGCTGGCCGCTGCTGGCGCTGGCGGCCGCCTACGAGTTGGACGGCGATCCGCGTTACCTGCGGGCGATGAAGACGCTGGTCGACGATGCTTTGGCGCAGCAGGATCCGAACTGTGGCGGCTGGCTCTACTCACTCTACCCCGGCCACTGCTTTTGTGTGAAAGCGAAGCACGTGGGCATGGCCGGCTTCATCACCTCCGTGCTGGTGAACGGCATGAGCCGGTATTACCGGTTATCGGGCGATGAGCGCCTGCCGGCGGCGATCGAGCGCGCGGTCACCTTCCTCAACAACGACACCTGGCGGGAGGAATGGCATGATTGGCGCTACACCTCCTGCCCGGCAACCCCTGCCATGGGACAGGCCGGCGTGCTCGTCATGGCCCTGGTGAATTCCGTCGGTATTACGCGAAATCCCGAGCACCTGCGCATCTTGCGTCTCGCCTGGGAGGCCAAGTTCAACCGGTTGCTGGCCGCGCCGATCCAACCTGGACTCGGACAGGGCAAGGAGTATAGCAGTACGATGTATGGCTGCCCGGAGGCAATAGCGCTGCTGTCCGGCGAAAAGGCTCCACAAGAGGTATGAATGCCATGAAAACCATCATCTGCCTGATCGATCCGCATCCGGTGATCCGCTTCGCGGCGCGTGAGTTGGCGCGCTGCCTGCGCAAGGCAACGGGGGAGGCGATCCCCATCGTCAAGCAGCCTGACACCGCTTCCGGCGCCGTGCTGCGGTTGGGCTTGCTCGATACAAGATCAGATGACGACCGCATCCGCATCGAGCAGGAAGGCCAGGGCTACCGACTGGAAGGCGCCAATCCGCGGAGCGTGCTGTTTGCCGTTTATCGCTACCTGTATGAACTGGGCTTCCGCTGGATTCGACCGGGCGCGCGCGGTGAAATCATCCCGCGGCTCGACAACCCGCTGCGGCCGGGCATCTGTGTTGATGAAACCCCATCGTACAAATATCGCACGATCTGTATCGAAGGCGCCGCCTCGCAGCGCCACGTCACCGACCTGATCGATTGGCAGGCCAAGCAGGGCATGAACGGCTATTTCGTTCAATTCGACCTGGCGCGCGGCGCGGGATTCTGGGACCGCTGGTATGAGCACCATGATAATCCGCACCTGCCGAAAGAACCCTTCGACCTGAAAATGATCGAGAAAGCCGTCGTTGCTGCCATGGAGAAGCGCGGCCTGCGCTTCGAGAGCATGGGGCATGGCTGGATCGATGCCGTGTTAGGAGACGAAGCGCTAAGTTCGGACGCTAAACAACTCGCATTGCTCAATGGCAAGCGTGAGCCCGGCGGCCATCTCTGCTACTCCACCCCCGCCGTGCGGCAGGCGATGGTCGACAAGATCGTGGCCTACGCCGGCACGCATCCGAACGTGACCGAACTGCACATCTGGCTGGCTGACGGCTCGAATAACAACTGTGAGTGCGACGGTTGCCGGGAGATGCGCCCCGCGGACTGGTATGTGCTGCTGCTGAACGAAGTGGACGCCGCGCTGACGGCGGCCGGGCTGGCGACGAAACTCGTTTTCCTCATCTACGTGGATCTACTCTGGCCGCCGGTTGAGCAGCGCCTGAATAACCCGGAGCGCTTTGTGCTGATGTTTGCGCCCATCACGCGCACCTACCGAGAGTCGCTCGTAGAGGCGCAAGGCGATGAACCGATGACGCCGTTTCTGCGCAATAAGCTGGACTTCCCGAAAAGCACCGGGGGGAATCTCACCTACCTGCAGGCGTGGCAACAGCTTTTTCACGGCGACGGCTTCGATTTCGATTATCACCTCATCTGGTCGCCGTATCGCGATCTGGCCCAGTTCACGCTGGCGCGCGTGCTCCATCAGGACATCCGCGGGTTAGCCTCGCTCGGCCTGCAGGGCTTCAACAGTTGCCAGAATCAGCGGCAATCCTTCCCGCACAACCTGGGGATGGACGTGATGGCCCGCACCCTGTGGAATGCGCGCGTGCCATACGGGCGGATCGTGACGGAGACCTTCACCGATGCATATGGACCTGACGGTCTGCAAGCCGCGCGCTTTTTCCAGCGCATCTCGGCATTGGCCGAGCCGTTCTTTGAGCGGATCCATACCGGCAATGCCGACCCTGGATGGGTCGCCGATAGTCTGTTGAATCTGCCGAAAATGCGCGCCCGAGTGCGAAGGTTCCGGAAGGTCGTTCGCCGCAACCGCGCGGCAACCGCCGGCGCCGTGCAGTGGTCCTGGCGCTATCTGGAGATCTATCTGGACTTCATGGACCGATGGATTCCCGCCGTGGAAGCGTTCCTGCGGCACGATCCGGACTGCCGGGCGCGCTACGAAGCCGTCTTCGACTATCTGCGACGCAAAGAGGCGCTGGTTCATCCGGACCTGGATGTGTTCGCATTCATCAAAGTCGCGAAATGGTATGTGTATGAAGGCGAGCAACCACCGGACTGAGCGCTATAACTGAGAAGCTGAATACAACGTGACGCACCACTACAACTTATCACTAATTACTACTCAACAAGGACACCACCCATGGCACTGGCAATCATCGGCGGCACCGGTCTGTATGATCTGGGCAGTCCGGCGAAGGCGGAGGTGATGATCACGCCGTATGGCGAGGCGGCGTTTTTTCGCGCCGACCTCAATGACGGTGAGGTGATCTTTCTCGCCCGCCATGGCGCCGGACACTCCGTGCCGCCGCATCGGATCAATTACCGCGCCAATATCTGGGCACTGCACGCGTTGGGCGTACGCGAGGTGGTGGCCACGCAGGCGGTGGGCAGCCTGAATTCACACATGGCGCCCGGGGAGTTCGTGCTCCTCTCGCAGTTCATCGACTGGACGAAAGCTCGCCCCGCCACCTTTTTCGACGGTGCCGACGACGTCGTATTGCACGTGGATGTCACCCAGCCGTATTGCCCGCGCGTGACCGGCGCGCTGGTACAGGCCGCTGCGGCGACGCAGGGGGCAGGCACACCGCTGGACGGTGCTCTGCACCCGGATGGCGTGTATGCCTGCACCGAAGGCCCGCGCTTCGAGACGGCGGCGGAGGTGAAGGCGCTGCGGCTGCTGGGCGCGGATGTGGTGGGGATGACCAACGTGCCGGAGGTGGTGCTGGCGCGCGAGGCGGGATTATGCTATGCGGCGATCTGCGTCGTCTGCAACTGGGGAGCGGGCATGACGAATACCCCGCTCACCCAGGCGGAGGTGCTGGGCATCATGACCGAGCGCGCCGATGACCTTCGCGAGCTTATCACCCGCTTTACCGCCATCCCGCATGACGGCCTCTGTCCCTGCGAAGGTCTGGGCTTCGGGCAATATCTTCCGCGCCTGTCCTGATCTCTTGACCACAAAGACACGAAGACACAAAGACCTAGCTAAAATCTTTGTGTCTTTGAATCTTCGTGTCTTTGTAGTCAAAAGATGCGTGTCAGGCTTTGCTTTCCGCGGCGGCGACAGGCGCCGGGGTTTTAGATTCCGTTTTCGCTGCGGGGGCGGCTTCTTTCTTCTCGCCTCCGTTGCTGTCGTTACCGCCATTACTCCCATTGCCGCCGTTGCCGTCACTGCTGTTATTACCGCCGTTGCCGTTGTTCTTCGCAGCGTTATCGGTGACATACCAGCCGGAGCCTTTAAAGATGATGCCGGCGGCGTGGAAAACTTTGCGCACGTTCCCCTGGCATTGCGGACAGCACAGCGCCGGCTTTTCATCGGCGCCGTGGCGCACGTCGAAGTGATGATCGCAATCGGTACAGGCATATTCGTAAATGGGCATCTATAGTCCTCCGACAAATACAACGGGCGGGTGGGGAACCCGCTGGCATTTCACGTCATTATTATAGTAAAGGCGTTAGCAGTTGGCAAGGCACAGTGCTAATCCGGATCGCCTCCATTCACGGCGGGCTGCCGCGTGCCTCCCCCTCATCCCCAGGTGCGGCGTCTTATGATTAACGCCAGCTCTTTCTTACTCTTACTCTAAAATATTGCTATTGCTCTAAACAGCCTCCTCGCCATCCTACAAGCCTCGCGAGTTATCGTCCTCGTAAGCCTTGCGGGGATACAGCAAAGCTGTTTAGAGCAAGAGCAATATTTTAAAGCAAGAGTAAGAAAGAGCAGGCGTTAACCGTAACATAACGCCTGCCCCCGTGAACGGTTACCCGGATGGAAACGATTTACCCCCTTCCATGTGATATTTCACCACAGAGGTGGAATACCCGATATGTCGGGGCATGGACACACGCTGTGCTCCTGATCGTCGCCAGGGGTCGCCCCCAGACCTGCGCAGCAGTTCGCGGCCCTGGCAAACGCGTAGGCGAATGACAGGGGGATTCACGGATGACCATGATGACGTCGGCGTCGAATGAAACGCTGGCGAAGGTACTCGAACACCTGCAGATGCTCCCGGCAGCGGTGCTGCGGGGATTGCTGGCTTCCGCCGGTCAACAACAGAAGTGGCTGGGCGAGGTTGCTGCGGAAACCGGCGCGCTCAGCTATGAGGAGATTGCCCGGGCTATCTCGCAGGATGCGCGCATTCCGCTGGCCAATCTGCGTAATGTCTCGCCCAACCTGATCGCTCTGTCAAAAATCCCGGAAGATGTCTGCCGCCGGTTCAGCATGTTGCCGTTGAGCGTAGAGCCGGGCGCGATGTCGCTGGTGATGGGCGACCCCTTCGATGAGGAGGGGAAACAAATCGCGTGCAATTACGGCGGTGAAATCACCGTGCATGTCACGCCGATGGATGAGCTGCATGCCGCCATCACCGCCTGGTATCAGCGCCTGACGCCGGATGCCGCGACCGGCCTCAGTGGGGGCGGAGCTTCCAAAGCACCTCCGCAGATTACCGCTGAGTCGATGCCTCCCATCGGCCCCAATGCCCGGCAGGAGGGCGATGACTTCATCCTCGAAGACCTGCTGCGCATGATGTCGGAAAACAAGTCTTCCGACCTGCACCTGGCGGTCGGCTCGCCGCCGCTGATGCGCATACACGGTGAACTGACGCCCATGCCGTTCCAGGTGCTGCAGCCGGCGATCTTGCAGCCGCTGGTTTATGGCATCCTGACCGACATCCAGATCACCGCTTTCGAGCGCCACTGGGAGCTCGACTTTTCATACAGTCTACCCGGCGTGTCGCGGTTCCGCGTGAATGTGCACAAGCAACGGGGATCGGTGGGGGCGGTGTTCCGCGCGATCCCGTCGGAGACACCAACGCTGGACAAGCTGCGCATGCCGCCCATCATTCGCGAGCTCACCCTGCGCCCGCGCGGGCTGGTGCTGGTAACCGGCCCCACCGGCTCGGGCAAATCCACCACGCTGGCGGCGATGATCGATGAGATCAACCGCACCATGCGCACGCATATCGTCACCGTCGAGGATCCCATCGAGTTCATTCACAACAACAAGATGAGCGTCATCACCCAGCGCGAAGTCGGCTCTGACACCGAGAGCTTCGCGACGGCGCTGCGCCACGTATTGCGCCAGGACCCTGATGTCATCCTCATCGGCGAGATGCGCGACCTGGAGACCATCACCGCGGCATTGACGGCGGCGGAAACCGGCCACCTGGTTTTCGCCACCCTGCACACGACCAGCGCGGCGCAGTCCATCGACCGCATCGTCGATGTCTTTCCGGCCCATCAGCAGGATCAGGTGCGCACGCAGCTCGCCAACGTGCTGGAGGGCATCGTCACCCAGACCCTGCTGCAGAGTTTGGACGGCAAAAGTCGGGTCTGCGCGCAGGAGATTCTGATTGCCACCTCGGCTATCCGCACGCTGATCCGCGACAACAAGGTGCATCAGATGCCGAGTGTCATGCAGTCGGGCGGGAAATACGGCATGCAAACCCTCGACCAGTGCCTGCGCATGCTGGTGCTGGAGAAAAAGACCACCCTCGATGAGGCCATCGCCAAATCATCGAACTCGGATGACTTCAAGGCACTGCTCGCGATGCAATGATGTTTTCCTCTGACGCTTCGCCTGGTCGACAAGAAAGCATATAATGGGAGCCAGACTGCCCGTAACGCGGGCAACCATTCGAAAAGGAGAGGATTCACATGGCAATCACTGATATGCTGCTGACGGAGTTCGACATGGAGATGGCCAACACGCGAAAGGTGTTGGAGCGCGTGCCGGGGGATAAGCTCGATTGGCGTCCGCACCAGAAATCCTTCACCATGGGCGAACTGGCCGGGCACCTGGCCAATATGGCGGGATGGATGATCTATACCCTCACGACCGACTCCTTCGACGTGATGCCGAACGGCCAGCCGATACGCATGCAAGCATTCGAGTCGGTATCGGCCATGCTTGAGGCCTTTGACAGTAATGTCGTAAAAGGGCGAGCTCTCCTCGCCGCGACCACCGATGAACAGCTCCTGCAGCCGTGGAGCCTGCTCGGCAACGGGAAACCGTTCTTCACCATGCCCCGCATCGCCGTGCTGCGCAGCATGGTCTTCAACCACCTCATCCACCATCGCGCCCAGTTGCTGGTCTATCTGCGCATCAACGACGTGCCGCTGCCGCCAATTTACGGACCGACGGCGGATGAGGAAATGATGTAGCAGCTTATCGCTACTTCGTCACGCCTGCTGATGGAATGCAAACGGGAAGGATGGAAGGATGGAAGGATGGAAGGATGGCAGGATTGCTCATCTGAGCCATCCATCCTTCCATCCTTCCACCCATCCAATCTTCCATCCTTCCATCCTTCCCCCCATCCAATCATCCAGCCTTCCATCCTTCCATCCTTCCTTCCAGCGTGCCGATTTTCGTATAATCTGTGAAAAGGGACGGGCTGCGCCGGGTCGAAGAATAGCTGTCATGTTCAAAGGCTTTTTCGATCGCGTGAAGGACGTGTTCCGCCGCAGCGAGATTACCGAGGAGCTGTATGAAGACCTGGCGGACTCGCTGATTATGGCGGACGTGAGCGTGCATACGGCCAACCTGCTGGTAGAGAAGCTGCGCGAGGCAGTGCGCCGGGGCGGTGTGAAGGATGTAGACAGGGCGTATGCGCTGCTGCGGGAGTTGATCGCCGGCATGTTGGCGCAACACGCGCGACCGCTGGCGGAGCCGGCGCAAAAGCCCGGGCTGGTGCTGGTGGTGGGGGTGAACGGCGTAGGCAAAACCACCTCCATCGCGAAGCTGGCCTACCTGCTGAAGAATAAACGGCGCTCGGTCATCATCGCCGCCGGCGATACTTACCGCGCGGCGGCCATCGAGCAGCTCGAGCTGTGGGGCCAGCGCATCGGCGTGGA
>Ga0172368_10001899_pt1 | contig 27573 bp, 25 predicted proteins | sample Lak11m_FD_114540 | JGI IMG/M metagenome (GOLD analysis project Ga0172368, IMG submission 114540) | Freshwater microbial communities from Kabuno Bay, South-Kivu, Congo - kab_022012_11m | ecosystem: Environmental > Aquatic > Freshwater > Lake | place: Democratic Republic of the Congo: South-Kivu...
CACCTGCACCAGCTACAACAACGCCACCACCTTCTACAAACTCTCTACCTAAATAAGTATGAGAATAAATAAATTCATAGCTAGTCATACTCCATTTTCTCGAAGAAAAGCTGACGACTTGATCAAAAATAAACGTGTATTCCTAAACGATAAATTAGTTGATCAAATGGGCGTGGAAGTAGATCCAGAAAACGACACTATAAAAATAGATGGAACTCCAATAGTGGTAAACGAAGAAAAAAACTTATATATCGCACTAAATAAGCCTGCAGGATTTTTGTGTACCAGAGCGGAAAATCTAAATAGAAAAACAGTGATGGAATTAATCCCGAAAAGAAAAAATTTAAAACCAGTAGGAAGATTAGATAGAGATACAGAAGGCTTAATATTGTTCTCAAATGATGGAGAATTTATATACAGATATACTCATCCGAAATACGAACTCGAGAAAGAATATTTTGCGGAAGTAGAAGGAGAATTAACTCTTCCAAAAAAATACATACTTGAAAAAGGCATAGTTATAGAAGGCAAAAAAACGGCTAGAGCAAAAATATCCATAATAAAAAAAGGACCAACTTCTACAACTTTAAAAATAATAATTCACGAAGGACGAAAACGCCAAATCAGAAAAATGTTTGATTTCGTATATTGTCCTGTAAAATACCTACAAAGAATACGAATAGGGACTATTACTCTTGGAAATCTTAAAAATGGAGAATTTAGATACCTAACTAACACTGAACTAAATGCTCACTAGTATACTTAGCATATATATAGCATCTATTATTCAAAAAAATATTGTTGAAAATATTGGACTTCCGCCAGAAATAGTAAAAATAGCTACCGAAACAGCTGAAGATCCAGAAAATTCTACAAGTTTACCAACAAAAAATCCTTTAATGATTAAGCCAATAATAGAGGCTAAATCATCATTAGCAATGGATATAAGCACTGGAATGGTTTTATATGAAAAAAATATTCACGATAGACTTCCAATAGCAAGCATCACAAAATTAATGACAATAATGATAACATTGGAGGAAAATAATTTAGAGGACGTAGTTACAATCAGCAAAAATGCCGCAAATACTGGAGGAACATCTATGGGATTAAAGGCTGGAGAAAAAATAAAAGTTAAAGACTTATTAGAAGGCGCGTTAATTCAGTCAGCAAATGACGCAGCAATTGCACTTGCCGAAAACAACGCAAAAACAGTTGAAGAATTTACTAAAAAAATGAATAAAAAAGCTTTAACTCTAGGACTATTAAACACACATTATTCAAATCCAGCAGGACTGGAAGACAAAGATAATTATTCTTCTGCATATGATTTAGCAAAATTAAGCAGATACATTTATCAAAAACAATTCATAAAACAAGTAGCGAGCACAAAAGATACAACAGTGACATCAGTAGGTGGTGATTATACACATAAATTAACATCAACAAACGATTTACTTGGAAACAAGTATTACAAAGTAAAAGGACTAAAAACTGGCACTACAGATGCAGCAGGATTATGCTTGATCTCGATAGCGGAAAATGATAAAGGAAATGAGATACTAACAATAGTTTTAAATAGCCCATCAAGATTTACAGAAACAAAAATAATTATTGATTGGATATTTAGAGCTTATACTTGGCAATAAACATGACACCAACAAATATTAATGACACCATTGAGAACTTAACATTAATCCTAGGATCTAGCCTAGTGGCGTTCGTAGTCGCAATTGTTTTAACTCCTTGGTTCACAAGACAATTGATAAAGTTCAAAATAGGTAAACAAATCCGAGACAATGCCATATCAGGAGAAAAATCTGAATTATATTCATCTCTTCATTCAAAAAAAAGTGGCACACCAACAATGGGCGGCCTTTTGATTTGGGGAACAATTTTAATAACAGTTTTATTCTCACGATTACTTTCATATCTTGGAGTATTTAATTATTCATTACTAAATAGAAAAGAAACTTGGATTCCATTATTCACATTAGCAACATGTGGAATTCTAGGAGCAATAGACGACTATCTAAACGTAAAAGGAATTGGCAAAACAAAAGGATTAAGCGCTAAATTAAAATTATTTTGGCTAACACTATTCGCAGCAATAGGAGGATGGTGGTTTTATGCAAAATTAGGATTTAGTTCCATTGCAATCCCAATTCCAGGAGTAGCGCCAATAGAAGTTGGATGGGTATATATTCTTATATTTATATTTATAATAATCTCATCAGCAAACGCCGTGAATTTCACGGATGGACTAGATGGATTAGCTAGCGGTCTTTTAGTATTTGCATTTGGAGCATTCGGAATAATCGCATACGCAGAAGGAATGCTAATTTTAGCCACATTATGTGCTGTTATATGCGGTGCAGTATCAGCCTTCCTATGGTTCAACGTTCCGCCAGCAAAATTCTATATGGGAGACACTGGATCACTAGCACTTGGGGCAACACTTGGAGTGATAGCAATGCTAACAGATCAAGCACTTACTTTACCAATAATTGGATTTATATTTGTTATAGAAACACTATCTGTAATCATTCAACTTTTCTCAAAAAAATTCTTCCACAGAAAAGTTTTTTCAATAGCTCCAATCCATCATCACTTCGAACACAAAGGTCACGCTGAATTCACAATCGTAATGCGATTTTGGATAGTAGGCGCAATCTTTGCTGCATTTGGAACAATCCTTGGTTTAGTAAACATAATCTAAGCCACTAGAATATATTCGTACCAACTATTAATCTCCAAGTCCAGGAGGAAGTTGTTTATCCCCAGTAACAGTAATTCCATATTTCTGTTCGACAACAGCCGGAACAGTTATAGCTGTTGAATTTTTATCTTCTTCAAGAGCAAGATTCAAAATATCAATCTGTTCTTGCTTAGCCTGAACATCAGCATCTTTAGAAACATTTGTAATATAATTTTGTAATTCTCCCACTTTACCAATGAGCTCTTGTTTATCAGCAGAATCCTTTTCAGAAATTGAATTTACCAAAGTTTCTACATCCTTCATTTCTTGTTTTGAATTATCAATAACTGTTTGAGCAACCTTAGCTTCTCCACTATTTTTAACATCTTCAGCAGCAGCAACCTTTTCAGATAATTGTGCTATTTTTTCCTTCGCCATCTCAGACTTACCTTCAGTTCCTAAAAGCATAGCCTGATCAACAACTTCTTTAGCCTTATATACAGGAGAATCAGGTAAAACCAATCCTAAGTCTTTCTTGTGTTCCAAAACCTTATCATCAACATATTTCTTCAATTCATCAGCATATTTTGGATCAGTATATTTTACTTCTTTAACTGTCTTATAGAACTTTTCTACTTGAGTTGAAAAACCTTTCATAGCATTGTTTATTTCAACTTTATCAGAATCTGTGAGTGTAGGATCAGTTAATTTCAATTGAGCAGCAATGAAATTCTTTTCAGATAATTCAAACTCTTTTTTCTGTTTTTCCAAATCACTCAAAGACAAGAAAACAGAAATATCTTCACCTAAAGAATTGTTAAGTTTAATATCTTCCTTCGAATTTATTCCCATACTCTTCATCTTTGCAACCAACAAACGTTTTTCAGTAACCAACAAATAATCTTTATCTTTTTGTAAATTATCTTTTACCCAAACAACAGATTTCTCTGCTTTAGAAAGATTTTTTACAACAATATTATCTTTAACTAAAGCTTTCTGGCCACTAATAAGATTGTCGGAAACACCATCTTTTTTTACATCAACAGACCTGTTGAAAACTTTTACTTCAACTGCATCATCTTGAAGTTTTACATTGAAAGCTGCTTTTTTCGTACCTGCGTAAACGTCTTTTGCATGAACTACAAATGCTGCATTATCCCCTACTAGATTCACAACCTTTGCCCAAACTTCTCCAGATAAAAGTGAAACCTCAACATAACTATCAACAATTTTTTTCTGCAATTTACTAATAACAATCTGTGTATTCGAAGAAAGTCTACTTACACTATCATCAAAATATCTAATAACTGCGTTTCCATCGGCTCCAGTAAGAATCTTATCGTTCTCATAAACATACATTCCATTATAAACAGATACAGTTTTGCCATTTCTTTCACAATCAACCTTTCCAGAAAAAGAATCTATAGTTGAAAATGTTTCAGCTCTAACGACATTAGTATCAATTCCAACAAAAGAGAACATCCCAAAGAAAAGCGCAAGAATTATAGCGCTACTTAAAAGCTTCTTATTGAAAATAAACAGATTAGACCAAAAGAAACTTCTTTGATCCAAATTTTCAGCTTTTGCAAAAACTCTTTCCTTCATCAAAGCCTTTCTGCTTGGACTTAAAACTGTATTCTCAACAACCTTTTTGATGTAAGCAACAATTCCGGCAAGCCCTATTGGAAGAATCTCTTCAGATGGATTTTTTATGCTAAAAAGAATGCTATTTTTAAGCATTTCTTTTTTGTGATCATCCAGAGTTGGAGTAGTCAAATGTGAAATTGACATTCCAAGCCTTTCAAGTTCTTTTTGTAATTCTTCATTTGCCATACACTTCATTAAACGTCATTTTTCAGCTTTTGTTACACTAAAATTAATAGGAGACACCCATTTCCTTGAGTTCCTTTTTTAGTGCTTTAAGCGCTCTAAATTGTAAAATCCTTAAACTACCTTCACTTTTACCAACAAGTTCAGCGATTTCAGGATTAGAGAACTCATTTATAAACTTATAAATAATAACATCCTGATACTGTTTTTTTAGCTTAGACAAAGCAATTTTAAGAGCAGCATTATCAAACTTATCTTCGACTACACGAATTGGATTATGCTCTCTTGTGTAATCAGGCATCATTTCGTCTAAAACTTCCATTTCCTTATCCTTAGTAGCCCTGTAATGATCAATAACAAGATTGTGAGCAATTCGAAAAAGCCATGCAGAAAAACTCTTTTGCTTTGGCTTATATTGCCTAATATTTTCCCATGCTTTAAGAAAAACATTTTCAACTAAATCTTCAGCATCATCATTTTTCACCCTATAAAAAACATATCTATAAATCTGATCTATAAAAAAATCATATATTTTAGAAAAAGAGTCAGTATCTCCATCCTGAGCCAATACCACCAAGCTTTCTATTTCCTCTTTATTATTTTTCATTTCCTCTTTAGGCATTGAAATAAATTATATCCGTGGTTAAGGATACTACATTAATATTAACGCGAAAGTCAAAGTTGTGTTACTACTTAATTTGTTCACAGCAACGTAAAACTTCTGCCTTACTCCCAATATAAATTGGCGTTCTTTGATCAAGCTTTTCAATCTTCTTATCCAAAATTCTTGTATTACCATCACTACTTGCTCCACCAGCCTGCTCAACCAACAAACTCATTGGAGCACATTCAAAAAGAAGACGAAGCTTTCCATTTGGAGCTTCACTATATCCAGGATAAGCAAAAATGCCCTTACCCTTGAGAAGAATTTGATTAATATCTGGAACCATTCCACCGGAATATCTCAAGGTGTACTGTTCACGACACCAAAAATTCACCAAATCCAAATAATCTTGTCTCTCTAAAGCGGCTCTCAAATTTCCAGGTGCAAACATTTTACCTTCACCTATAGTGATATTTTCATTAGTCATGATAAATTCTCCATCTTTATTCAACAAAAACTCATGAGTACCCTTTAATGCAGTCAAAACAATCGTTGTTCTTGGACCATAAACGGCAATTATAGCTCCGACCTGATCACTACCTGTAAGCCCTACAAAACTTTTTGTTTCATATATTCCAAAAATACTTCCTACTGCAAGATTCACGTCCACAAGAGAAGACCCATCCAAAGGGTCATAACAAATCGCAAACTTTCCTTCCCCTATTTTAATTTCAGAAGGAAGCTCTTCAGAGGCAATGAGTCCTATATTTGGATTTTTTCTACACTCCTCCTGAACAATTCGATCAGACAAAACATCAAGCGCCAATTGTTCCTCTCCATAAATATTATAAGTACCAGCTTTTCCAGTACTAGAAGTCTTAATAGCTTCCGCAATTTGTTTAATTGCACTAACTAAACTTTCCGCTACAGTAAAGCCTTCTTTTGTTGTATTAATTTCCCTAAGATAATCAAAAATTGTTTTCATGAAAGTAATTTTTAATAATGTAAGTAGAAAGAGATAATAAAAACAATTTCGCGACATTCGAAGGCTTTTGAACTTAAATAGTAGCCCAAAAGCGGATTAGTTGAGACTCTCATAATTGGCTACTATTTTATCAAAAGCCAAGATGAGAGAAATTATTTTTAACACCTCTTTCTAAATACTATTTTACAAACCACCTAAGTAAATCCATTACTCTACTTATATATCCCCACTCATTATCATACCACGCCACAACTTTTATATAATCTTCATTCAAAACTTTTGTAGAAAGCAAATCCACAATTGAGCTTCTTTCGTCACCTCTAAAATCAACAGAAACAAGTTCTTCATCAGTAGTTCCAAGAACTCCACTCAACTCCCCTGCTTCATATTTTTTAAACACATCATTTATTTCTTTCTCAGTAGTTTTTTTAGAAATCTTAGCAGCAAGATCAATGCAAGAAACAGTAGGTACAGGGACTCTAAACGCCATTCCATCCACTTTCCCCTTAAGATCAGGGATAACTCTAGAAATAGCCTTCATGGCACCTGTAGTCGTAGGAATTATCGACTCAGTAGTAGCTCTAGATCTTCTGAAATCATCTGGATTTGAATTGTCTAATAAATTTTGAGTATACGTAAATGCATGGATAGTCGTAACCATTGCATTCTCAATTCCAAAAGCTTCATTTAAAACTTTAAGAACAGGAGCCAAACAATTCGTAGTACAAGAAGCATTTGAAATTACTTTAAACTGAGAAGGATCATAATCTTTTTCATTTACACCCATCACAACATTAGGGATTTCAAGTTCTTTACATGGAGCAGTAATCAAAACTTTCTTGGCTCCAGCTTTCAAATGTCCATCGACATCAGCCATAGTAGTGAAATTTCCAGTAGACTCAATAACCACATCTACATCATGTTTAGCCCAATTCACGTCAGCTGGATTTTTGATTTGATATACATAAATAGTTTTTCCATCAACAATCAAATTTCCATTTTCAACTTTTATATCTGCATCGCATTTTCCATAAAGAGAATCATGTTTAAGAAGATAGGCATGAGAATCAACACCAGCTCTACTATTGATAGCAACAACCTCAATATCATTCGATTTCAAAGCTAGACGATGAACCCCTCTCCCAATACGACCATAACCATTAATTGCAACTTTTATTGACATATAAATGAAATTTTAAAAATTACTTTATATAAGAAAGTGCCTTGCCGCTGCTCAAAAACCCTTCTCTCATCATCATAGAAAGATGCTCTGTGATCTTTTTTTCAGCCTCAGTAAAATCAATTTTGTCCCATTCAGCTTCAAATTTATCCAAAACTTTTCTTAAAGGTTTAGAGTTTTCATCGGCAAACTTTTGCATTCTCTCAACCAATTCTTTTGGGAAATATTGAAACCAAATATCTGAAAGAGAAGTAGCATAGTTAAATTTCCTAGCACCACTTTCTACACATTTACTAAAATTTTCAGGAAGAAGTCCACTTCCTCCATGCATAACTCCAAAAACCCCTAAAGGTCTTACAGTATCACAAATTTCTTTTATTCTATCGTAACCAATAATTGGAGCTTTTAAATATTGCCCATGACCATTACCTACAAAAAAGGCTAATGCATCAGGCTTAACCATCTCACAAAGTTTTTTACAATCTTCAACTTTTGAATAATATTGAGAAATATTTTGCTCAACTTTTGGATCAGCAAGTGCATCAGCATTACCAATTTCTCCATCTTCAACTTCAAGAGAAATTCCAAGTGGATGTAATTTCGCTACAACTTCCTGACATTTTTTTGCATTTTCTTCAACTGGAAGTTTAGAAAGATCCACTTCAGCAGAAGAGAATCCAGCTTCAATAGTTCGAGTCACACATCCATCAACATCTTTTTGAATATGATCATGGTGTAAACAAACCGGAACACTATATCCATACTTATCAATCATTCTCTCTATAGCTTCACATGCTAAATCAGAAAGTCTCGCCGGAAACATATTGCAATAACCAGCTTCACTTTCAGCAATTTCTAAAATAACAGGAGATTTTTCTTGCCATGCAGCCTCAAGAACTCCATTAAGTACAAATCTGCTTCTGATATTACAAGCAACTACTCCAAATTTTTCTCTGTCTGCAACAGAAAGTAGTGTTCTCAAATTAGAAAAAGTATATCCACCTTTAAGCACACGCACATGAGGATTGTTTTGTTTTGAAAACTCAGCAATCATAGTGATAGAGGTTAAGAAGTTAGGTTTAGACAAAAATGCCCTAGCCGCCAGACTGGCAAGCAAGGCAACATTACAGTATTCAAAATTCTAGTGTCAATAAATTTCCCAAGCCCTAACAAATCATCATTTGACACACAAAATCTTTCTTGTGAAACATCTTTGAGATTATGAAACTAAAACTATCTAGAAGCGATTGTAGACTCACCTTTTATGTAGACCATTGATCTAGGAGAAGTCATTTTCTTCACTTTTACTGAATCTTGAATATATTTTAGTGAACGTACGTTTGATATTTGCATAGCCTTAACCTCACTCTGAGTAACTAAAGTGTTGTGTTTGAAATCAAGCATACTCAACTGATATCCTTTCGTAACCTGACGAGTTGAAAACACCAACGTTACAACAGTGATCATAATAACAAACAAAACAAGTGATCCAAGCACTAAATAAGGCCCAAATTCAAACTTGTCCATCATTTTTTGGAACAAATTTCTTTTGTAGATATTTCCCCTATTTAGGATGAGTTGAGACATATATTTTTTAGAAATGAGTGAGTTTAAACTTCTCGCAATTTTTCATAAGCTCTTAACTTTGCGCTTCTAGATCTAGGATTTTCTTTAACTTCTACTTCACTAGGTATTACTGGTTTCCTTGTAACCGCTTTCACAATTGGATCTGCGGTAACTTGATAAATTAATTTTTCCAAGTCTTTTTCTTCCGGCCTTTCTAATTCTTTGAAGAAATGCTTAACGATTGTGTCTTCAAGTGAATGATAAGAGATAACAACAATCCTTCCCCCAATTTTCAACATCTCTATAGATTGCTGTAACGCCTCCTTTAAAACGTTTAGTTCGTCATTCACCTCTATTCTTAGAGCTTGAAAGACTTTAGTCGCCGGATTAATTTTCTTTTTTCTTTTGGCAGGAATGATTTGATCAAGGAAAAGTGAGAGATCTAAAGTAGATGTAAAAGGTTGTGTTTTTCTACGTTCACAGATTTTTCTAGAAATAAAACCTCCGAATGAATCTTCACCATATTTATAGAAAATCCTCGCTAGATCCTCTTCTTTGTAATTATTGATGACAATTTCAGCAGTCAGACTTCCTCTTTGATCGTATCTCATATCTAAAGGACCTTCTTTTTGGAAAGAAAAACCTCTATCTCCTTCGTCCACGTGCGGAGAAGAAAGTCCAAGATCAAATAAAATTGCATCAACGTGTTTAATTCCTACCCCAGTAACACTAGTTTTTAAGTATCTGAAGTTCTCGTGAAAGTATGTTATTTGTTTTTCGTGTTTTTTTAGTCTTTCTTTTGCCTCTTTTAGATTCCGGTCATCTTGTTCAAACGCGTATAAGTGTCCAGTTTTTCCTATCTTTTCGACTATAATTTTACTGTGACCACCGAGTCCAAGAGTGGCATCAATTACAGTCATCCCTTCTTCCAAATTCATCAACAATATAGACTCTTCTTTTAATACAGACTTATGCTCCATTTTGGCTTCGGATAAATGATTCTAGCTCTTCAATCTCTTTCACTGTTCAAAACTTGTGTACGAAATGTGTATAACTTTTTTACACTAAATAGCACTTTCTAGAATAGGAGATTAATAAAACAACGTCAAGCCAGTAAATACCAAGACGGTACAAAAAAGGTAGTCACGAAAGACGCCAGTCACATAAAACCGCGCACAGTAAACAAAATCCAGCCATTTTTTTCCACTTGAACAAAAATAAAGTTATTACATTTTAATCATTGATCAAAAAAATGCTACAGTTTACTAATAATTAGCAAAATCTCTTACAAAAAAATCATTTATGATGTTTAATAACGCCCAGCAAGTAAACAAATATATGCCAAAAGAACTTATAGTATTCTTTACATCAATGATTCCATTTGTAGATCTAAAGTTCGCAATACCATTGGGCATGAAAATGGGTTTACCTGCAATTACTACAGCTATATATGCAATAATAGGAAGCATTATTCCGGGAATATTAATACTTCTATTTTTAGAACCGCTTTCTAATTTCTTTCGAAAGAGATCCAAGCTAATAGACTCTTTTTTCACCAAGCTATTCGCAAAAACAAGAAACAAGCACCTAAAAAACATAGAAAAATACGAAGCTCTTTTTATAATACTATTTATTATAGTTCCACTTCCAGGAAGTGGGCCAGGAGCAGGAAGCTTAATAGCCTTTGTATTTGGAATCAAATTCTGGAAAGCTGCCTTGATGGTAACTATTGGAGGAATTGGATCAGGAATATTAGTAGTGAGCAGCGTAACATCAATAGTATCACTATTTAATTTTCTAACTTAGATAAATATCTCCTTGTCTTAATATAGACATTTCACTCCCAATAATTTTCACAATCGTAGAAGGTTTATTTTCGCTTAACGGTCCTCCGTCCACAACCAAGTCAATGTAAGATGCCTTTTCACAAAACTGTGACATATCTACAGAATAAAGCGGAGGTAAACCAGAAACATTTGCACTGGTAGTTGTAACCGGACCACCGAAATTTCTTAACATTTCAGAAGTAAATTTATCGCTAGATAATCTAATAGAAACAAATTTTTCACCTTCATTGAAAAACTCAGGCAATGCCAACTTTCGAGGAACAATTATAGAAAGTGCACCAGGCCAATACTTCTTTGCAATATTTCTGGCCAATTCAGAAAATTCCCCATATTTCTCAGCCATTTCAAAACTATCAACCAACATACTAAATGGTTTATTTTCCTCACGACCTTTTATTGTATAAATTTTGCTTAATGCATCTTCGTTAAAAATATCCGCAGCAAACCCATAACAAGTCTCCGTAGGATGCATAACAACTCCCCCATTCCTTATAACATTTGCGGACTCTATAGCCACTCCTTCTTGTTGTATTTGAATTGTCTTCATGCCAAAATAATTACAATAAATTTAACAAAAATACAATGAAAGAATCTTCAAAAAATGGAAAATCTTTAAAAGAACGCGCAAAAGAAGGTAGCCTATCCAAAGAAGAATTGGAAAGCATAAAAAAAGGAGTAAAAAGAGCCGAAAGATTAGCATTCGCTCTTGATACGGCAATGATAGATCCGATTCTAGGTTTATTTGAAATTGGAGGAGACGCGGCAACAGGACTAGCAGGATTATATATAGTATATGAGGCACAAAAAGCAGGAATGTCTAACTGGGAATTAGCAAAAATGATAGGCAGACAAGGATTAGATTTCTTAGTTGGAGACATCCCAGTAGTCGGAGATATTTTTGATTTCTTATACAAGAGTAACAAGAAAAACGCCGCAGCATTAAGAGCTCATTTCGAAAAAATTGAAAAGGAATGCATGAGAAAAAACATTGCAGAATTAGAAAAAGAAAAGATAGGAACTGAAAAAGGAACAGTAGGAAAATTAGATAAAATGAAAAGAGCTCAACTCAAAAGTAAAATCAAAAAATCCTAAAATTACATACCAATTCTTTCACGTACCGTTTTTAGAACATCAGTCAATCTCCGTGACCCTGAAGATCGTCCTATAGATGAAGACGCCTTAGGTCTATTAACATGATGAGAGGCGGCCTGAGCTTGTACAATAAGAGCAGAAACCCTCTCCCAGTCTATTTCCGAATGAGGAATACTCACAACTTCTTGACTTCCATTTCTCCTACCATGAATAGTTCCAGTCACTCTTTCAGGACGATCTATTCCAACATCCGCAAAAAACTCTTCAGGGGTTCCATAATGAGAAGGAATAGTCACAGTATCTTGTTCACTATCATCAACCAATTCATGACCTGGACAATCATCTACAATTCTATCTCCACTCATATATTTTTTTGATTAACACCTAAGGATTATATTTCTATACTATTTTTATTTAAATGTCAAGACTTAGCTAAAAATAAATTACAGCAACCAGACTATTACATTTTACTATGTGCAACAAGATTTATTCAAAAATCTTGAAAAATATAGTTCCATACCTTTATACTGCCACGCGAAAATCAATCCTTTAAATAAAACACCATGAAACTAAAAGTCGCAATCAACGGATTCGGAAGAATCGGCCGTGAAGTTTTTCGCATCAACCTAGCAAAAAACTATTTTGATGTAGTGGCAATTAATGACCTTACAGACTCAAAAACACTAGCTCACCTGCTTAAATATGATTCAAATTATGGAGTACTTTCTAACGAAGTAAAAGCTGGCGAAGGCGAATTTTCAGTAGATGGGAAAACATACAAAGTCCTAAGCGAACGTGATCCGGAAAAATTACCATGGAAAGACCTAGGAGTTGATTTAGTAATCGAATGCACAGGATTTTTCACAGATCGCGCAGGAGCACAAAAACACATTACTGCAGGTGCAAAAAAAGTAATCATCAGCGCCCCAGCAAAAGACGAAATCGATTTCACGGTAGTTCTTGGAGTAAACGATAACGAATATGATCCTACGAAACACCACATCATTTCCAACGCATCCTGCACTACAAACTGCCTTGCACCATTTTCAAAAGTTTTACATGAAAAATTTGGAATCGAAAAAGGACTAATGACAACAATTCACGCATATACAAACGACCAAAATATCCTAGACCTTCCACACAAAGATTTACGTAGAGCCAGAGCAGCAGCGCTTTCTATGATCCCTACTTCCACAGGCGCAGCAAAAGCTATCGGATTGGTAATCCCAGCTCTAAATGGAAAACTAAATGGCCTAGCAATTCGCGTACCTACACCAACAGTTTCAATAGTTGATCTAGTTTGCACTGTAAGCAAAGAAACTACAAAAGAAGAAGTAAACGCAGCATTAAAAGCAGCTTCTGAAAACGAACTAAAAGGAATAATGGGGTTCTCTACAGAACCATTGGTTTCTATTGATTATAAAGGCAATCCTTTGTCTTCAATCGTAGACGCTGAATCAACTCAAGTCATTCAAGGCAATCTCGTAAAAGTAATGTCATGGTATGACAACGAATGGGGTTACTCAAACAGAGTAGCAGACTTGATAAAAATGATCGGCGAAAAAGCATAGATATTCTAAAAGTAAGCCTATCGACGACGATCTAGAATTCCGTAAATGCTAGAATAAAAATTAGCACCAGTTTCAACGAAGAAACCGGTTATTATTCGGCCAAAGATCCACAATTCTTACTCTAGTACACTTCCTTCAAATAACATTCTTCACAATAAACACCCCCATTTCTACCAGAAAACACCTGTTTCCCACATTTCAAACAACTTTTTGCCTCAAGTTGAACAACAGAATATGGTCTAGCCAAAGCAAAAATCCTACAACCAAAACACCTGTCAGGAAGAGCAAGCCCCATCTTTTCATAAAAACTTTTCTCGGCCTCGGAAAACTGAAGAACCCTTTCACATGACACACATTTTCCTTCTCCAAAACTACCTTCTGCCTTTTCAGCAGCCCTTGGGAAATACAAATCAGCTATCGTCTCCTCATAGTAAAAAGGTGACTTTTCAGGATCAAAAAATTCTTCAAACAATTCACTATCTTTCAATTCCTCAAAAATCTTATGCTTCAATCTATAATATTCATCCTCAGTATATTTTTTATTAAAAATGCAAAACTTTCCCCTCTTTAAACTAATACAACCCAAACATTCATTACAATCATCGCAACTTTCAGAAAAATATATATCATTACATCTATTACAACTCATAGTAAAAGCACATCTATAACACCATCCAGGCTGCAGTAAATTGTAACAAAGCTCAATTTTTCCACCAACAACCGCATCAAAAGAATTTATATCTTCAGTTCCTCTCAAAATATTTTTACTATCACGACACCCATCAGAAAAATAAATCTCATTACAGTCCTTACATCCAACTAAATAATCACCAAAACAATTCTCACAATTTATCTTGTGAGAGGCCTTTACAATAAATTTTTCTTTCAAGTTTTCGAAATCTCTTTTCGCTCTTTTTTGGCCCTCTGGTTGAGACAAATCATACTCTGCAATTTTCTTTTCATACTCTTCTTTTGAATATTTTTCATTCATAAAAAAGTATTCTTTGTTCCTCAAATTCCAGCACATAAAACAATTTCTGCACCCCTTACAATCAAACAAAAAAGCGCTATCCGAACAATTCTCACAATCCTTTGAAAACTTCAAATTATATCCTCGACTACAATTCACACATTCACACAAAAGCTCAGATTCAATACAAAAAAATGAGTTCGCTGAGTCTTTCATTCGAACAGCCCTATAACATCCAATTAGTCTCTCAGATTGAAAAACTTGGAAACTAAGATAACAACTTTTTGAATCAAAAATCAGATGCGCATATTCACTATTTTCTGCGCCAACACGATTCGTACTAGGACGAGGAACCTGTTTTGAAAAATTCCAATATTGTTCAAAAAACGGTTTACTCTCATCATAGGAAGTTTCTGGCAAATTCCACTCACCACTCGTCCAATATTCCTTTTCATAAACCGGAAATTTTGTTCCTTCTTTATACACAGAGATCATTGTTTTCCCAGTAGCATCACATTTTCGCTTATAAATCTGACACTCATTCTGCCAAGAAAGTTTTCTCTGCCAACTACAAAGTCGACAATACTTCGGATGAGAAACATCGTGAATCTGAAAATATCTCTGATCATTCTCAGGAATTTCAAATTGTGTGCCGCATAATTTACAAGTTTCCATAATGATTTTTTTAGATCCTAGAACCATATTTTATGCAGCTTTTAAAAAATAACCATTTAAGTATAAAACAAACAAAACAAAAACTCAAAAATGGCTCACGCAAAAGAAAAACATGGTGTCAATTTTTCTACTACAAAGTAGAATTCCACAACATCTGATATTGAATAAGCTTTGCTTTCGCAAGATCAGGAGAATCTATTTTGAGAACTTTTATTTTATTTTCTGAGTCCTTATAAAAATTTAAAAACGAATTTCCATAGAGATACGAAAACTCCATTGGATAATCACCATTTTGAATAAATTTAGTCTCACGTCTTTCTAGACGATCTCTTGTAGATAAATCTCTAGACACATCGGTTTCATCAAAAATTAAAGCAGAAGCATTATGTCCTTTTTTAATTCTAGTCTTGATAAAATCGTTCTCAATCTCAGGTCCAAAAAAATTCATCACAGCCCCAAAAGACCCAACACACCAAATAGAATCATCAATTTTATATGGAATATTTAGATAATAATCAGTCAAAGAATTCCCTTCAAAAATTTCAGTTTCAACTGGAATCTGAGAGAGTTTACCAAGTTCAGAAAATTTATCAGAAATCCTACTCATCTTCCTGCCTTTATTGGCAAATTCCTTAGAAATTTCATTCAAAGGAACTGCAATATAAGAAAGAGGATAACTTCCTTGAACATAAGAAATAAATCCTTTAGTAATAAGAGATTCGATAATTTTATAAACTCCAGCGGAACTTAAATGTGTTTTTTGTCTAACCATAGCGGCATCCAAGGTTCCATCCTGCAAAAAAATAAGATAAACACTTACTTCACCAGAAGTTAATCCAAATAAAACCAATGACTGCTTTATGTAGTTCTGTATATTCATTCAACATAATTACAGGGCTCAACTATCACACAAAATGCCAAATTAGTCAAGATGCCTTGAATTTCTCAAGTTAGCAAACTATAATGTTCACTGCTAATACCATTACTTATGTCCGAAGAACGTAGAAAACAAGTACTAAAAGCCATCGTAAAACATTTCATCCAAACCGCTGAACCGGTAGGCTCTCAGACAATTTTGGTAAGTTACCAATTCAAAGTCTCACCTGCCACAATCAGAAACGACATGATGACACTAGAAGAAGATGGATTTATTTTTCAACCACACACATCCGCAGGAAGAATTCCTACCGACAAAGGATACAGAACATTTGTAGATGAAATGGCGGACTATGAAAGTGCAAGAATTCAAGCATTAACAATACTAAAAGACCTTCAGCTCCAATACAACGCAGAAAAAGTTCGCGAACAACTTTACGACTGTGTTTCTTTGCTAGCCAGAGCAACAAATTTGGTAAGTTTCGCAACAACACCAGACAATCCTCGCACATTTTTTTTGGGAATGTCTAATGTTATGAGACAACCTGAATTTGTAGGAGATACAGTTCACGCAAGTGAAGTGATGGAAGTTTTAGAAAAAAGTGACAACTTCGTAAACACGCTTGCAGGGTTAGAAGTAGATAACTCGGTAAAAACATTTATCGGAGATGAAAACATCCTTCCTCAAACTCAAAGTTGTAGCATCATAGTTACAAAATATGAAAAAAATGGATTTGAAGGATACATAGGAATATTAGGTCCAAAACGCATGAATTACCCATTCAACATAGTGATTTTGGAAGAAATCAGTAAATTACTACATAAATAATTTCTTAGATGACAGACCAACACAATTCAAAAAAAGACGATCATAATTCTCATGACAATAAAGGCGAAGTAGATTTAAAAAAGAAGATTGAAGAAGCTCAGAAACAAGCTGCTCAAGAACATGAAGCAGAAAAATCATCCAACACAGAAATGGAAAAATTAAAAACAGAACTTATTGAAATGACCGAAACGGCACGTCGCGCCATGGCAGATTTACAAAACCTACGCAGAAGAAATGATGAAGAAAGGCTTGATACAATTTTAATGGCAAATTCCGAACTTATAAAAAACTTACTTCCGGTAGTAGAAAATTTAGATCGTGCAGCCTCACACATTCCAGAGGGTGCATCTGAATGGTACAAAGGAATAGAGATGTCCATAACAGAACTTCACAAAGTATTACTAAACTTAGGACTTACCAAAATAGAAACAGCTGGAAAACCTTTCGATCCAAACTTTCATGAAGCATTAGTTCAAACTTCTGGAGAAAAAGATATGGTAATAGAAGAATTTGAAAGCGGATATATCTTAGGAAGAAAAGTGATCAAACACGCAAAAGTTTCTGTAGGAAACGGCGAATAAATATTAACTACTAATAATAACTAAAAATGAATAGATCAGAAGTATCTCCAGAAAGATTAAAAGCTCGAAAACGTGCAGCAGTAGAATATGTCATTCATGATAATATTCCATATATTGCAGCAACAGATAAAGCCGCAGCAGAAACTTTAGCAAGACAAACACTAGAAGACACATCGAGCTTGGAGATAATCCAGATTTAAAGCCAAGTTTAAGAGCTAAATGTGAAGAACTAGGAATTAATCTTAATTAAAAATAAACACCAAAAACTATGGAAAAATTTACTTACAAAGTTACACTTTTTACTCACGAAGTTGAAGTCTGCAAAGAAATGATTTCATACAAAGGGAAAACAATTCCAGGAAATCTAATAACGGGCATCGGATTCTCATTTGTAAAAGTAGGACAAGTAATAGCAGGACAATTATTAGGAGGAGTAGTAGGCGCAGCAATTTCACAAAAAGGATTTTCAGCAGGAGGATTAGATAAAGATATCACAAATCTGCCAGACGCATTTGGACAAATGATAATCACCTACTCCGAAGACGGAAAATCACAAAAAGTGTTACGCATACCGGTTTCATCAGGAGACGAAAATTGCAAAAGAATGCTTACAACAGTGGCAAGCATATTCCAAGATAGATTCGTAGGATTTGGCGGACAAGCATTCGTAGAAAAAGAATTAAAAATTTCACAAAAAGTAGCCTACATAATAGTAGCAGTTATCATAATAACAATTGTAGTCATCGCCATTGTCATGGGATCATTACAAGATAGCGGAAGCGTATCTATATAAAATTACTTATCTACATTCAATATCATAGAAAAAATCTTTGCCCCCTTAGCGTAAATAATAGGCAAAGACATTTCGGCTTTTTCCCCAACAATAATGTTTTTCGAACTTGAGTAATATAGGTATGGGAAATACCAATCACTCTCGGTTTTTATATCCTTAAATAAAAGCATAGGATTTTTCTCGGGGCTTTTTAATTTCAAATCTGACAATTGACTTTCATTCGCTTGAAATTCCGTATATTGGCTAATAAGTATTTTTAATAATTCAGCTAAATTTATAATATTTTTAGGCTTAAAACTACCGTCAGGATAACCATGAACAATTCCAAGTTCACGAGCAATAATTACATGAGGAGCATAAACATAATTAATATTTATATCAGAAAAAGGAACTGATTTAACTTTTGTTTTATCAAATTCTTTTAACTTTTCAGGATATTTGGTTGAGACAATCCATGCAACAAATTCACCCCTCGTAATCTTATCCAACGGCCTACAATAATTTTTTTTATTTCTTTCAATGACTGGATAATTATTCATCGACAATAAATTCTTAATATATACATATTCCTCAGTATTCACATTTAAATCTTCACACTCACTTACTGTAGTTTTTATAGGTTCGACTACAGGATCTTTTTCTTTTTCCTTTTCTTTTTTTTGAATTTTCGAAGTTTGAATTTTTGAAGGCAAGAGAACTCCTCCACCAAGAGAAGGCGGAGCGCCAAAAAGTCCATAAGATGAAAAATGATTGGTAATACAAGTAACAGTATGTGCACTTGTATTAACAACACATCCGTCTAATGCATTCCAATCTTCCCCATTTGAATAAAAAATTCGTAAAGAATTTTCATCTATTGTAAGTATATCAACACCAGCATAAGACATCGTTATATATAAATTTTCATCGAAATTTGTAACTTCAGTTCCAACTCCAGACAAAGCCCTAAATTCATAAATATAATTTCCTATAGGTAGATATCCGGATGGCAACACAGTCTCAGATAAAACCTCACTGTTATCCAATTGCATTATTTGAAAATAATTATTTGTATCGGAATATCCTTCAGGGATTTCAATAGTTACTCCGGTACTGTTTTCATTAATAAGCTGAACAGTTCCTCCACCATCGGAAGAAATAACTTCCGCCTCTGTTTGAGCTATTATTTCCGCATTTCCAGTGCATCCACCTGTTGTAAAACTTGATACACCACTTTCAGATTGATCACTATTTGCTCTAATAGATTTCACTTTATAATAATATGTCGTACAAGAAATCAATGAAGATAACGGAACAGAATGAGAAGTCACACGCGTTTCAGTATCAACCTCATCGGTGCTCTGACTAACATCAAAAGAATTACTTAATCCATATTGAACCTGAGATGAAGAAGCTGTATCTGTCGTCCAAGTAATTGTAGCCCCATCGCTTGTAATATTTGCATAATTAACATCAGATATTACAGGAGGAAGATCTCTTGTTACAAATTCAACATCACTTCCATAAGCATTTCCTATGCCATTTGTCGCATAAGCACGAACATGATAAGTAGTGCTCGGAGTAAGTCCAGTAAAATCTCTAGTAAATTCTCCAATCCCGGTACCGGTAGTAGAACAATCACCAGAAGAAGTTGTGGGGTCAGGCAAAAGCGAAATACAAACTCCACGAGCAGTCACGCTATCTCCTCCATCAGAAGTAATATTCCCTCCACTACTTGCAGACGTAGTAGTAATAGAAGACATAAAAGTTGTAGTCAATGTGGGAATTACTGCATCTACGGTTACAATTTGCTCAACACTCACCGCAGGATTATATGTAGAATTTCCTTCTTGAGCATAAGTAATTGTTGTCGTACCAACTGCAACTATAGTAGCTGTCAATCCGGTGACTGTAATAATCGATTCATTTGAACTGGTGAGAGTTATAGGAAGTCCTGAAGTAGATTCACAACTAAGCTCAAAAGGAGCTCCACCATAACTTCTCGTAGTAATTGCAAGAACATCAATAGTTTGATCAAGTTTTTCTCCGGTACTAAAATCCCAAGATGTAGCATCTGAAATCCCAGCAAAACTATTTCCGTCACCATCATCAAAAGCTGTCGCATCAATCTGAACATAATATTCAGTTTCACTCAAAAAATCAGCAGTTGGATTTATAGTAATAGTATCCGTTCCAGTTCCGGTTACTTGCCCGGACAAAACATCAATTGTTTCAACAATTGAATCATCAGAAGCTTTTTTTATCACAATATTTCCAGTACCCACATTTACAACTTCAGCAAAATTTATAGACAGATTTGAGGTTAATAAAAATCCTGTACTTTCATCTGAAGGAGAAAGAGTCGGAGCAAAAGGCATTTCTACCACTTCAAAAACTTTTTCAGAATATCCCCCTGAATAAGTGAAGCTTATTTTTCCGGATTCATTTGCCACCAAAGTATAGAGAACAACTCCACCAACTCTTACTTGATAAGACTCCCCCGCTCGCAAATCACCAACAACATGATCAGTTTCCATCGAGCTATTTGGACTAGATTCAAGCCATTTTTTATAATAACTATCAGATATATTCCAAGTATCAATCGACACATCCATAAATTCACTATAATCATCAGAAACCCATCCTCCAGACAAAGTAACACTCAAATCCGCAGTCGGACCACCAGTAGGAGCAGTCTTGTATCTATATTTTCCATCAGAATAAATTCGTATAGATCCGGTCGTATCTATCTCATCAGTTCCAATAGTATAAGGCGGCTGATATTCATAAGCCCCAATATCTGGAGTTCCATAAATTGGGTTACCTTCAATATCGGTAGTAAATCCAACATCTACTCCGGCATCAATCGCAGGAGATGTACTTTGTAGATGATAATCCGAAGCTCCAATAAACAAAGGATCTGCCACCAAACTTCCGATATTATCAAAATTTGAACCAAGAGCAAGCCACTCAGCCCATGTATGATCAGTCTGGATATCCGTCCAATAAAAAGTAAACTCATTTATCAAATTGTGATAAAGATTATTGCCGGCATAAAAATTAACCATAGCTCCATCATCAATACCGATATCACGACTATATCCATATACGATATTATTTTTTAATTGCACCCCTCCGGATTCATCAACACCATTTGCATATGCATACAATCCAGCCATACGATTAGTGCTACTGGTATTAATAACAGTATTGTTATACATAGGCACATTCTTAATCCCCTTTGCCCCAGCAGACACACTAGTTACAAGCCCTTCACCAACACAAACACTATTAAAATATCCACCGGAAGTATATGTCATCCCATTACCCAAAAAGAAAACACAAGGACTGCCATATTCAATCATCCTAGAAACAGTAGCATTTATATTATATCCAATATTAATACTGGCATTAGCGCCAGTCGCAGAACTTGGACTGTAATAACGATAACCATAGATAGTTCCATCATGAATATTGACACCATCTATCATATTATTCCAAGCACCTGAAGTAACAGACCCGATACCAACATTATATCCTTTAGTTGGATTTTTTATTGTAAAATTGGAAATTTCCGCAGCTCCAACAGGTGTCCCTGAAGAACTTATTCCAACAACAGTTATGGCAGTATTAGCTGGATCTACTACACTTAAATCAACAGTAAAATTAGTGAGAGATGGAGCCGGTTGATTACCAATAGAAAAAACAGGCTTATTCAGAGTCGAATCCGTTGCAGTAACACTCCCCTGAAAATCTACATCCCAAGCTCCAGGAGTTGATACCTGAAAAAACACCCCTGACCATTTATTTATAGTCGTAGTGTTATTAAAATTAATAACACCTCCAACATTAGCCGAATTCGCAAGTAAATAATATCCTCCGATATCGGTTATATTTTCGGTGTTTCCGGTTGAAATCAAAGTAACATTTAACCCATTGGGATACCACATAAGCCCAGCACTAGCATTAGTCATCCCATGAATATCAACATCATTGTTCAAAAAGCTAAAATTGGAATCAGCGGCAAGCTGAGCAAACCTAGAAGCCCCATAAAAGTCAATCGTACCGTTTTGGAATACACCGACAATATTCCCATAAAAAGCCATTGGTCTCACAGCATCAGCAGGCTCATAAATAGTCGAATGGTCTATTACGATATTCGATAATCCGGTCCCATAGTAAAGATCATAAGTTTTTGCGTTTCTAAAAGTACAATAATCCAAAGTTACATTTGCAGCTGAATTAGCAAAGAAGAACACATTAGCATCATCATCCAATCCATCAAAAACAAATCCGGTTATAGATACAACTGCAGTTCCAGTTTTACGCGCAACATTTAATCCTGACCCCGAAGCGGAATTTGTTATTATCACAGTTCCATTCCCATCAATCGCAACCCAATTTAGCTGTTTTGTAAAAGTAGGAGTTGCTTCATTGTATGTGCCAGTAGAAACATTTATTGTATCACCTGCCGTAGCTCCAGCTTCTGCAGCGGCAATAGTTGTATATGTACACCCCAAAGCGCATACAGTTTTTGTATCAGCAAAAGCGTGTCCAGCCAACAATAGAAATAAAAAACCAGCAAAAAACAGAGAAGGGATAACCCTAAATATATTGCAATTAACATTAACAACAACACCTTTGAACATGATCACAAGAGAGTAAAACTAATTTTTTATTTTATTAATGAGAAAATAATATCATAATCTACTAAAATAAAGAATATAAAACCTCAATTTTTAAACAGAAACAAAACTATCATAAAAATTACTCTTGACCATCTTTTCTTAGCACTCTATAATATTGAGTGCTAATTAATTATTTTAACCAAAATTTATATGGCAAAAGTTATAGGAATTGACCTTGGAACCACTAATTCATGCGTAGCCGTGATGGAAGGTGGACAAACCACTGTTATCCCAAACGCGGAAGGAAATAGAACAACTCCTTCAGTAGTTGGTATAAAAAATGGCGAACGCCTAGTAGGAATAATCGCCAAAAATCAATCTACTACAAATCCGGACAACACTATTTATTCCGCAAAACGTTTCATAGGTAGACAATATGAAGAATCTACAGAAGACATAAAAAAAGTCCCATTTAAGTGCGAAAAAGGTGGCAATGGCGAAGTGGAAATAATGCTAGATGGGAAACAACGCAGACCTGCAGAAATCTCTGCTATGGTTCTTCAAAAATTAAAAGAAGATGCTGAAAAATATCTTGGAGAAAAAATAACAGAAGCGGTAATTACAGTTCCTGCATACTTCAACGATTCTCAAAGACAAGCCACAAAAGATGCCGGAAAAATAGCCGGACTAGAAGTAAAAAGAATCATCAACGAACCAACAGCTGCAGCCCTAGCATATGGCGCAGACAAACGTGGAGGAGAAAAGAAAATCGCAGTTTATGATCTTGGAGGAGGAACATTTGATATCTCTATCCTTGAAATTGGAGAAGGAGTTTTCCAAGTAAAATCTACTAATGGAAACACACAACTTGGTGGAGATGATTTCGACAGAAGAATAATGGACTGGTTGATCGGAGAAATTAAAAAATCACTAGGAATAGATATTTCAAAAGACAAACTAGCACTTCAAAGAATCAAGGAAGCTGCTGAAAAAGCAAAAATAGAACTTTCTACAGTTCATGAGGCTACAATATCACTTCCATATTTAACTTCAGACGCAAGCGGACCAAAACACTTTGAAGGAAAACTTTCTAGATCAAAAATGGAAGACTTGGTTGAAGATTTGATCGAAGCAACTGTAGAACCATGTCGCAAAGCCATGGACGATGCAAAAATCTATGCAAGTGACATAGATGAAATCCTTCTAGTAGGAGGAATGACAAGAATGCCAGCCGTACAGGCAATGGTAAGAGAAATATTTGGAAAAGAACCAAACTGCTCAGTAAATCCAGACGAAGCGGTAGCTGTAGGTGCTGCGATACAAGCTGGAATTCTTTCAGGCGATAGCACAGTAAAAGACATCCTACTTGTAGACGTGATTCCACTTTCAATAGGTATCGAAACTTTGGGAAGTGTAAACACTATATTGATCGAAAAAAATACAGCTATTCCAACTTCAAAATCTCAAATTTTCTCAACAGCAGCCGACAACCAGACTTCAGTAGAAGTACATGTTGTTCAAGGAGAACGTCCTATGGCCGCTGACAATAAATCACTTGGTAAATTTGTACTTGATGGAATTCCTCCATCACCACGTGGCATTCCACAAGTAGAAGTAAGCTTGGATATCGACTCAAACGGAATATTGAATGTAAAAGCTACCGATAAAGCTACTGGAAAAGTTCAACACATCACTATCACAGGAAGCTCAAATCTTTCAAAAGAAGATATCGAAAAAATGAAGCAGGAAGCTGAAAAACACGCCGAAGAAGACAAGAAAAAGAGAGACATGATTGAGACAAAAAACAAGACTGAATCATTGATCTTCCAAACTGAAAAAACATTGAAAGACACTGGCGATAAAGTTTCAGATGAAGTAAAAAAACCAATTCAAGAAAAATTAGAAAAAGCCAAAAAAGCCCTAGAAAACAAAGACGTCGCAAAAGAAGAACTTGAAAAAGCTTATACAGAATTGAGTGATGAGTTACAAAAAGTCGGAACAGAACTTTATAAAGCATCTCAAGCAAATGCAAAAGCTACCCCGGAAGGAACAGCCACAGATGACGGAGTAAAAGTTTACAACACCGATGAAAAACCTGAAGATAAAAAAGACGAACCAGTAGAAGCTGAAGTAGTAGACGAAAAAGACAAGAAAAAAGAGTAATAAAGAAATAAAAAAGACCCCAACCGTAAGGAAGGGGTCTTTTATTTTATAATTTTTTAACCAAGCATATTACCACTAGGATCTGCATCCCAGTTAGCAGTAGGATCTACTCCAGTTCTTCTCTTCGCAAGATCAGCTCTTTTTGCAGCCATCTTCTCTCTAAGAGCAGCTACCTCGGAATAATACGCACTTTTATCTTCTGGAGATTTCAAAGAATCTACAAAAGCCTTATCCTGAACAGTCAAAGTAGCATAAATCAAAGCCTCCTGAGCAGTATCCAATTTTGGAAATTCACTTTTAGAAGCTTCATTATTATTAGGTACCGATAGATTTTCTTTTGGAGCATCTCCAGTCTTTCCCATATAACTTTGTTTTATTAAGTTACTAAATTGTACCACAAAATAAATAACTTTTAAAGAGTTTTGATGCAGATTCCCTCTCTTTACGCAGTGATTAAATTCAAGTATATTTCTCCTGCCTTAATAAATCATATGATTACATTAGATTTAAAAAACGCGATAAAGGAAAAAGAAATCTCCAAAAAAGCTAATTTAATTAAAAACTTTCTAGATAAAATAGAAAAACGAAAACAAGGTTTTTATAAAGTCCTAGACGACAAAAACGTCATCAAAGAAATCAATGATTTCACAAAAAGAGTAAAAGGCAAATACGAAGACATTGTAGTACTTGGGATAGGCGGATCAGCCCTAGGCACAATTTGCCTACAAAAAGTCCTTCGTCACCCAAATCCAGCGAGAAAACAATCTCCTCATTTACACGTACTAGACAATATCGACCCAACAGTAATAAAAGCTGTAGAAGAAAATATAAATCTAAAGAAGACCCTATTTATTGTGATTTCAAAATCTGGAGACACAGCAGAAACATTTGTCCAATATCTATATTTCAATCAAAAAGTTTTAGATAAAAAACTAGATCCAAAAAACCATTTCGTATTCATTACTGGAGAAAAAGGAATGTTTAGAACTCAACTAAAAAAAGAGAATATTCCTACATTCTCAGTACCAGAAAATGTAGGAGGAAGATTTTCAGTGCTAACAAATGTTGGCTTACTACCAGCAAAATTAATAGGTATCGATATTGAAAAATTACTAGAAGGTGCAAAAGAAATGCGCAGAAAATTCTTATCAGCATCGATAAAAGAAAATACACCTTTTCGCTTGGCACTCACTCAATACTTATTAGAAAAAAAGGGCAAAAAAATAAATGTACTATTCCCCTACTATGATGAATTCTCACACCTAAATAACTGGTATATACAACTTCTCTCTGAATCAATCGGCAAAAAAGGAAAAGGAATAACTCCTGTTTCAGCAATAGGAGTAAAAGATCAACATTCACAATTACAACTTTGGAATGAAGGACCAAACGACAAATTAATTATGTTCCTTGAAGTAGAAAAATTCAAAAATGACATGCTAATTCCAAATCACCACAGAAACATTCCAGAATTAAAGAAATTCTTCAAAAAACAATTCAGCTTTTTGAATCTAATGAAACTAGAAAAACAAGGAACAGAAGCATCTCTAACTCACCATAAACGTCCAAACCTTACAATAAAAACAGATGAAGTTTCAGAAAAAACACTCGGAGAATTATTAATGCTATTTGAATGTTCTATTGCATTCCTGGGTGAATTTTATAGTATAAACGCCTACAACCAACCTGGAGTAGAGTTAAGTAAAAAAATCACAAAGCAATTACTGCAAAAACACTATGCTTGAAAACATTCCAAAACTAGGCGAATCATTAAAAAAAGATCACATTGATTTCCTAGAAGCATTCGCAAAATCATGCAGAGCAACAATAGTTGAAACATTAAAAAATTCTCAGAGCGGACATCCAGGAGGTTCACTTTCATCACTAGATTTCCTCTCACTTCTATATACATTTATCCTCAGCCAGACTGGAGAAAAGATAGTAATATCTAACGGCCATATTTCTCCAGCAGTTTATAGCGTACTTGCAGAAATGGGATATGCATCAAAAGAAGATGTAATAAATACTTTCCGAAAATTCGGATCAATATATGAAGGACACGTAACAAGACATGTTCCAGGAATTTTCTTTGGAACAGGGCCATTAGGAGTTGGCGTATCGGCAGCCTCTTCATTTGCATTGGCTGAAAAAATGCAAAATTCAAACAAGAAAGTTTACGCATTAGCTGGCGACGGAGAACTTCAAGAAGGACAAGTTCATGAAATGCTTCAATTCTCAGGACATTATAAATTGAACAACTTAATCCTATTCATCGACTACAACAAAGTTCAATTAACAGCGAGCTTAAAAGAAATTCAAAACATAGATATTAAAAAAATATTCGAAGCTGGAAACTGGAAAGTAATTCAAGCAGATGGACATGACTTCGACTCAATGTGGAAAGCATTAAATGAAGCACATCAAGAAAAAGAACATCCAGTCCTAATTCTAGGAGATACAATCATGGGAAAAGGTGTTGAGTGCATGGAAAAAGACGGAAGAGATTTATTATCAAAATGGCACGGAGCTCCACCAAAACCAGATGATGCAGATTGCGAATTAAAAAAACTCGTACTAACAAATGAAGAAAAAGCTGAAATAGAAAATTTCAAAAAATTCATTAACTGGCATCCTGAAAAAAATGAATTTAAAGAACTGCTATCCCCTCTTGATATAGATCCAGGAACACCAATTCTATACGGAAAA
>Ga0172368_10001901_pt1 | contig 27534 bp, 25 predicted proteins | sample Lak11m_FD_114540 | JGI IMG/M metagenome (GOLD analysis project Ga0172368, IMG submission 114540) | Freshwater microbial communities from Kabuno Bay, South-Kivu, Congo - kab_022012_11m | ecosystem: Environmental > Aquatic > Freshwater > Lake | place: Democratic Republic of the Congo: South-Kivu...
GTCTTCTCTCCTATAAGAGCCAATATCCTGTAAGCCATTCTCTTGGTCAAGCCAGTCTTCGTAAATACCAAGCCTATAACTAGTGAGCCGAATATGAACAAAACAGAGGGGTCCATGAAATCCCTAAAAGCCTCCTTGGGCGTTCTGATCATGAACAACGCCTGAGCCACCCCAATCAATAGACTCGTAACCCCAATAGGAATGACCTCAAATACCCACCAAGTGCCGGCCAAAAGGAATACGGCTAAAGCCCCTTTACCCTCCACGCTTAGGGAAAAATGTTTGCCCATAGGATCAACTGCATCCGGCCATGGGCTAGAATAATAGACAACAAAAAACAACCCGACGCCAGTCAACATGGCTACGAGTCTGCCCCAATTTATCGTTATTCCAGCAGAAGGAACGGTCGTATCTGCACTCATGACATCGAATCCTCCCTAACCTTTCTTCCCTGATTCATTCTTCAAACCCCGCATGCCCGCATTCTCGAGGCAATCTCCCCGAACACATCGGATAGCCTAAGTATTCCCACTACCTGTTCTTTACTTTTTACCAGCAATGACTGATTATGCCCAATAATGAGTTGATGAATCGCTTGATTGAGCGAAGCCTCGGCGTCGATCAGTTCGCCTTCTCCCGGCGAAGACACTAAATCCCCTACACGCAAGACGGAAGCCTTGCGGCATAAATCGTCCAAAGGTCGCTGCCATAGTTCATATCTGTCGATAATGGAACGCAAAAATTCAGAACTCAATCCAAAACCAGAAAAATGTTTCAAGTCTCCTATTTGTTTATATTTTGGTTCAAGACTCCTGAGTAAGTCCCATTGGCTTAATTTACCCACTATAGCCCCGCTCACATCTTTCACCAACACGGCGCGATGTCTGTAACCGTGTGTATCATACTTGAGTCTGCTCTCTTCGAGCGCGTACACCGCTTCACTCAGAGTGGTATCCTCAGATATAACGGCATATTCCTCGAGTGGCACCATCAGCTCCTTGACTTTCATCGTTTCCATATCTTACCTCCAGCAAATCAAGGCCTTTCCCTGTAACCTTCACGGACTAGCCGGCTTCCCTTTAGCGAGACCGTCCCGCCGCAAGTGGCGCTCCACATCCTGGTTACAACGTCAAACCATACGGCAACTCACCAACCTCTACTTTGGACAATGCGCTCGACCTCAGCATTCTTGATCCGCTGCTCGTGTTCGGCCTTGCGCTGTTTAGCGTTGCCGATCTTTTCAACGAGGTCTTTTGTGTCCGTGGGTTTGATCAAGTAGTCATACGCTCCTAGTTTCATCCCCTGGATAGCAGTATCTACGGTTCCGTGGCCGGTGAGCATGATAACCTCAGTGAGAGGACGCAGGCGTTTCAACTCTCTTAGAGTTTCTGTGCCGTCCCTGCCTGGCATGACAACGTCTAGTATGACTACATCTACGTCTTGCTTCTCTACGAAGTCGATAGCTTCGTCTCCAGAATAGGCAACGTGAACCACGAAACCTCTTGTATCGAGTCTGTTTGATAAAATCTCAACAAATTGCTCCTCATCGTCCACCAAGAGCACCTTCGTTTGCATCAGACTTCTCCCTGCAAGAATGCTAATACAGTATTGATACTGGGCGATCTGCCAGGTTGGCGTTAGTCGGTGAAGGAGACGCAATGTTTGTGCCAAGGGGTGAGTATAGTTGTTATGGTAGTTTGGTGGTCAGTGGGCGGGCCATAAAGTCTCAATATGTATTAGAATGACACAATAAGGTGATTCGAAATGAAACAAAAGGGAACTAAGAGTCAAACCTTCTCACTCAAATAACTATAACGCCGCTCAACAGTACCGTTCCCAACCGCTATCTCCAACGCCCTGCGACTCGCTATCACAACCGACAAGGAGCGAGCCCTCGTGATCGCCGTGTACAAAAGGTTTCGGCGTAATAGCACATAGTGCTGCGTCGCCAACGGTATGATCACCGCTGGATATTCGCTGCCCTGAGATTTGTGTATGCTCACCGCATACGCCAGAGAAAGCTCATCGAGTTCGCTCACGTGGTACCTAGCCGTGCACTCATCGAAGGATACGACCATCTCCCCCCATTCCGAGTCATAAGAAACAATTCTACCTATATCCCCATTATAAACATCTTTATCGTAGTTGTTTCTCAACTGCATCACTCTGTCGCCGACTCGAAATTTATTTCCTCTGACAGGCTGTCCCTCGGGATTGACAAGCTCTTGGAGTTCTTTATTCAAATTCTCCGTTCCAAGGATGCCCTTGTGCATAGGGCTGAGCAATTGGATGTCGTCAGCGCGTGACAAACCAAATCGATCTGGGATACGTCGGGCAACCATATCTTTGATAGCATGAAGTGCTTCGTTGGGGTCTTCGCGCTCGATGAGATAGAAATCGCTGTCTCCCGAACCGGATGCGCTGATTACCGGCATTTGGCCTTGATTCACCAAATGGGCGTTCATAACGATTTGGCTGCGAGACGCCTGACGGAAGATGGTGTTGAGCTTTACTACGGGGACGCGGCTGGATCCTATGAGGTCGGCCAGTACATTGCCGGGTCCCACGGAAGGCAACTGATCGGCGTCGCCCACAAGGAGCAGGGTAGCCTGGGGACTCAGGGCGTCGAGGAGGTGATTCATGAGTCGTAAGTCCACCATGGACGCTTCGTCCACGATGACGTAGTCCGCATCCAAGGGCCTTTTGCTGTTTCTCAGGAAGCCGCTTGTTCCGGGGGAATATTCGAGCAGTCTGTGGATTGTGCGCGCCTCTTTGCCGGACGAGGCTGTCAGCCTCTTGGCTGCCCGCCCAGTAGGAGCGCAGAGCAGAACGCGAATATTCTTAGCTTCGAGTATCTGTGTTAGGGATTTTAGAAGAGTTGTCTTTCCGGTGCCAGGACCTCCCGTGATGATAAGCATCTTCTGGCGAATGGCCTCTGCCAGGGCCAACCTCTGCGCGTCGGAGAGCCCTATATTGATGCGGGCCTCTACCCATTGAATAGCGGGGTCAATTTTTATGCTAGGAAGCAGTCTAGCGCTCATAAGGAGGCGGTTTACCTTTGACGCCACGGCATTTTCCGCGGCGGCCATGCCAGAGGCGTATATTCTGTCCTCTTCTATGGCTATGAGTCCATTTTTTGCCAAGCGAGTCACAGCGGTCTCAATAGTCGGCATGTCAATATCGAGCAACTGCAACGCCTTTGCCAGGAGTACGCTCCTGGGATAAAAAACGTGCCCCTCGGCTTGCGCTGTGTCCAGGACATGCAAGACGCCAGCACCGGCGCGGAGGGGAGACTTCATGTCCATGCCCAGGCTTCTGGCCACCTTATCAGCAGACTTGAACCCTATTCCCCTAATATCAGTAACGAGTATATACGGATTTTGAGACACTATTCGGGGCGAGTCGGCACCGTATTTTCTAAAGATCTTAAAGGCGTAACTTGTGGATATGCCGTGGCTTTGAAGAAACAGCATCACGTCCCGAATCCCCTTATGCTCTTGAAAGGCCTTCGAAATCCTTTCTGCCCTCTGCTTCCCTATGCCAGGGACCTTGCGAAGACTCTCAGGGCTCGTCTCTATAACGTTCAATGTTTCTTCCCCGAACATCCCAGTTATCCTACGCGCTATCTCAGGCCCTATGCCGGGGACCAATTTGGATGAAAGATATTTTTCTATGCCGAGGACCGTGGAGGGGGCCTTTACATGTACCTCGAAGAACCGAAACTGTTCGCCGAACCGCGGGTCGAACTCCCATCGCCCCTTCAGAAGCAGTGTTTCTCCAGGGTGAGGCTCTGGAACAAATCCTACAATAGTTACGGTATCCCTCCTTCCGAGCAGCCCTATTTTCCCCACGAGGAAGTCGTTGTCAGGCCGAGAAAAGACCACGGAATCCAGCACCCCTTCCATCGTGATCGTTTCGTCGTTGCTTGGGGTATCTGAGGACGTTGACATCATGGAGAACACACTCTGTAGAAAAATACTCTCCCGTTATGCAGGCATGACCTCATTGAACAGTCTGAGCACAGGGCAAGAGGGCGTCGAGTGAACTGCAAATAACGGATGCTCCAGGTCGAAACTTTGTCAGCTCTTGCAAATGCTATCAGGATATTCCCGCCGAACCCGGTGATCCTCAGCCCGCCTGTGAAATATATCCCATGCGCAATTTGGCGGCGAGATTGCTTGGCTTAACTCCCAATGACAGAACCGCTCGTCTATGACTCTGATCGCCCGATGCGTAGCAATCCTATTTGATTTGACGTTTCCCTTGGTGGTCAATATAGTATCATTATAGGAGCTGAGTCCAGTGTGTCGGAAGTTGAACAGTCCACCGAAAAATATATGTAGGCCCGCAGGTTCTTGAAGGACGAAAGGTGACGCGTCTTTGTCGCTCCTCGTTTATGAGTCATACCATTCCGGAAGGCAATTACCAAAAAAAATAACGGGGACTTTGCGTCCCCGTGATTGAGAAGGATCGAGAATGTGTCTGTAAAGATTTACCGTTCGTTTCGGATGCCTGCGACGCCTACCTGAAAGCTAGACCCCAACTCAAAGACCGAGCCCGATTCCTCCAGTGAAGCTCCCTAGCAAGTTCGAGCCTAAATCAAATATTGGAAGGCCACTAAAGATGCTGTTTGCCGCATACGGAGCCGCCGGCACACCATAAGCTGGAGCGACCATCCCGACTCGCGCAGGCCTTGCTGCGGCTGCGTAAGCGGGTCCGGGGATAGGAGGATAGGGTCCCACTGTATTACCGCCCAAAAGGCTTCCAACCACTAGAAACGGCAATGCGACAACTCCTCCGCACATGCCGGGAAATGGCGCATCACCCCAGTACGCGCACGGATTGCCTGCCACGGCATACCCTCCAGGGCCGCAAGGCGCTGCCACATTAACAGCAGTTGGGGCGCCGCCCGCTAACGCCCACGTCCCAGTCATCACCATCGCTGCCACGAGCAAGATACGTCCGACTCGTTTTCCCATTACACCCTCCTTTATTAGGACAGCTTTTTACACTGCAAAAGTGTGCTAGATCAGGAAATACTTTAACAAATATTTCCCTGAAATGTCCTAAGGCGCCAGCTATCATGGTATAAAATGTGTGTCAAGGAAAAAATACTGATGTTCACTGGTTAGATTTCATAAAGTTGTTGGGAGATATTTTTCAACTGTAACATTCTGTAAATACACCATGTCCTAGGTCAAAAATGCCGGCAACAAAATTACGCCCAAACTAATCGCCTTAGATACTAGCGTCTTCGCATCCATTGAACCTCCCTGGCTTCCTCCGCAGGCACAAGTGCCCGCAACTACCGCCTTAAAGATCATCTGGCGAGTCGTGAGCAACGTGATCCTGGTGGACAGAACAAAAGGATAACACAGGACGATTCATGCGGATCTCCGTCCATTTTCGAAAACCCGTGTACGATCAATTGTCCCAGATTCTAAGACTGCGCTTTTGACAGAGTGTAAGAACTGCTGACAGCCCCTCTGATACAGGGTTCAGAGCTAACTGGTATTCTTGTCATAAACTCATGGGTTTTGCCCGCAGCCGCACTGAAGGTCATTGGCATGGTCGTTGCTCTTATTTGGACGTGAGAATACCTTTATTAATTACACCAAGTGGACATTATGATCTATTCAAAGACAAAGTACAAAGCGCTCGGCAGGGACATTATCATAATGTCACTCTGCTTTTCTATCGTCCCCATGCTGATCATTTCGGTCACCCTTTATTATAATTTTCAATCTGCGTGGTCAGAGACGGTCACGGATGCCCTTCGCAGGGCATCTCAGAACGTGAAACGAGCCCTTGTGATGTTTTTGGACGATCAGTGCGCTCAGCTCCTCACTATCGCGAATACACATGTTTTGTCATCTTTGATGGATGAACGGTATCTCAGCGGGGTGTTTGACCTTATAAGGTCTCGTTCGAATTCTTTAGTGGATTTGGGTGTGATTGATGATCATGGCGCGCACTTAGCATACGTCGGTCCCCATTATGAAGAACTCAAAGCCGTCAATTATTCAAATGAAGATTGGTTTTTCGCCGTTATGGAGAGGGGTGTTTTTATCAGCGACGTTTTTCCGGGATTTCGCAAGATACCCCATGTGATAATTGCGGTGGCGAGAAGAGAAGGGGGGCAGACATGGATACTCCGTGCGACTATCAACACAAGTCTAATTGACAGCCTTGTGCGAGAAGCCCGTCTTGGAAAAAAAGGGGATGCTTTTATCGTCAACAGCGATGGTATTCTTCAAACAGCCTCCCGTTTCCATGGTTCTATACTGGCACGGGCCACCTATCCCGATTTAGACCTTACAGGGGAATCTACATTGATGAGAGCTTCTATTTCGGGGGTTGAAACCATTTTCACGGTTGCCAAAATAGACAATCCTAAGTGGACATTGGTGGTCATCGCACAGGCATTTGAACAGATGGGCCCATTTGTCGATGCCCGTTTTCTGGCATGCCTTAGCCTCATTATGTGCATTTGCGTAACGGCCATAGGGATAGTATGGGTCGCAAGAATACTGGTCAATAGGTACGCGAGGCAGGAGATAGAGAAAGCCAAGGAAAAGGAATTGCTTATCCAGTCAAGCAAGATGGCGGCATTAGGAAAAATGGCTGCAGGAGTAGCTCACGAGATTAACAATCCGCTACAGATAATCAGCGACCAGGCAGGATGGTTGAAAGATCTGTTGAAGGACGAAGATTTAGCAGGTAGCAAGAGTCTTTCTGAATTCAGGGAATGCGCCGCCAAAATTCAACGAGCAGTTGACCGGTGCCGGTCCGTCACACACCGCCTGCTGGCCTTTGGGCGGCGTATGGAGCCGTCCCAGGAATCTGTTGTTGTCAATGAAGCCCTTCAAGAGGTTATATCGCTAATTGAGAGCGAGGCAGCGCACAGAGGCATTCAGGTAATCACGGATCTTCAACAGGACCTTCCGGTTATCACGACTGACAAGAAGCAACTGCAGCAGGTTTTTCTCAACATCCTTGACAATGCCGTTGAAGCTGTTGGTTCCAGCGGAACCGTCACTGTAGGAACTCGCTTTCATAAAGGTGGGAACGACAATATTGTCATTAGCATCGCGGATACCGGCCCAGGGATTCCAAAAGCAGTTCAAGGACGAATCTTTGATCCATTTTTTACAACGAAAAGCACAACCGGCCAAGCCGGGCTAGGCCTTTCAATTGCGTATAGGATCCTGGAGAAGCTGGGTGGGACTGTCAGTGTTGAAAGCGAAATTGGGCACGGCTCGACTTTTGTTATTACTATTCCTTCAAAGTGCGAAGCGAACATAGCTTAGATCTTTTCCTGGGATGACTTATGTCTCGTTCCATGATACTTGACCGCCACTTAATTGACGGCTATGTAAGAAAGCTATCGAGCAGTGGAATAAGAGGCGGCATGTCACTGGCGGAAGGTAACCTTGCCATTATAATTGTGGGGATTGTCGCCGGGGCCTATATGGCCTGGAACATAGGGGCGAATGACGTGGCGAACTCCATGGCGTCTTCCGTGGGTGCGGGCGCCATTACGCTCCGACAGGCTCTTGTTCTGGCAACCATCCTAACTTTCTTGGGTGCGGTTTTTGTCGGGTCTCACGTGGCCCAGACGATTCGCAAGGGGATTATATATTCGCAGGTCATAGGCGACATACGCGTCATCCTTCTGGGACTTCTCGCGGCATTGCTGTCGGCTTCATTGTGGGTGTGTCTGGCAACCTTTAAGAACCTACCCGTTTCTACTACCCACTCCATTGTAGGGGCCATGATAGGCATCGGCCTGGCAGGCGGAGGCATTCAGGCAGTAAATTGGTATCAGGTGCTTACCATAGTAATTTCATGGGTGCTCTCTCCGTTTCTCAGCGGACTGACTGCCTTCGTCCTGTTTCGTCTCATCGATCGGTTCATTCTGTCAAAGATGGAGACGGTGGCTGGCGCTTTGAAGACTACACCGGTCCTCGTAGCTTTAACCGTTTTTGTCATGAGCGTGTCTCTGTTCCTAGACACACCGCTCGGCAAACGGCTTGGTATTGAGGGGCTTTCAGCATTCGGTTTACCACTGGTCATAGGTCTATGCTGCTTTCTGGTCACAGGTGTGTTGCTGAGGATTGCGGTTAGCCAGGGCAGATTCTCCCAGGCAGAAGAGATATTCAGGTACCTGCAAATCGTGACGTCCTGTTACGTAGCCTTTGGAAACGGAGCCAACGATGTTGCCAACGCCATGGGACCTTTGGCCGGAATATATTTTATCATAGCCCATGGTACGTTATCCGAAACCGCGCCGGTTCCCGTGGGCATGCTTGCTTTCGGCGGCTTGATGATTTGTATAGGTATTTGCACGTGGGGATATCGCGTCATCCAAACCGTAGGTTTCAAGATAACTCACCTAACTAGCATACGTGGTTTTACCGTGGAATTTTCAGCAGCGTCAGTCATCTTGGTTTCATCGGTCCTTGGACTCCCGGTTTCCACCACGCATGCCGCGGTAGGGGCCTATGTAGGTGTTGGCTTGGCACGCGGCATGGAAGCCTTGGACGTGAGTGTGCTCTGGAAGATCATGCTTTACTGGCTGATTACTGTACCAGTGGCGGCTGCTACGGCTGTCCTTATTTTTCTTTTCCTCCAAATAATGTTTTAGAGAGGTAGGTCATGAGAATCCCATTAGTAAATATGTTGAGAAGGTCTCCTCTTGAAAACACCCTGCGGCATGCACAAAAGGTGGCTGAGTGCGCGCCTATTTTCGTCGAAGCCGTTGAGAGCTATTTCAAGGGAGACAGGGATCGCTTCGAACTGAATAAAGAGGATATTCGAGACATCGAAGCAGAGGCAGACAGGATAAAAAGGAACATCCGATCCCATCTGCCTCCTTCAATACTCCTGCCGTTCTCGCTACCAGCATTTTTCTCGTTCGTGCGGGAGGCGGACAAGGTAGTGGATTGCGTCAAGAATTCGCTTTACTGGATGTCGTACATGCGGCTTGTCCTGCCTGCTGACATAGAGCGGGACTATATCTCCTTGGTGAGGTCAGTGGGAGAGTATCTCGGCCTGTTGCCTAAGTTGGTGAACCGCGCTCACACATACTTCGAGACGAGAATGGAGTCTGATCGGCAATTCGTGAAAGAGGCGGTACGAGAGATACGGCATAGGGAAAATGCTTCCGATGACATGGAAAAAACCATCCTAATTCGTCTGTGCGCCGCCAATGAAATGTCTCCTAAAACCTTCTTCATTATGACTCGCCTCGTTGAGACCACCGGCGATATCGCGGATCACCTGGAGAACGCGGCCGACATGATGAGGGTACTCATTGCAAGATAATTGATGTTCGGCGGATTTTGCCCAGACCAGGAGCCGGTCGCCTAGCCTTCAAGGAGAAGTAGCCTGCCGAACGGCCGATGTGGGAGGCCCCATGTACAAGACAAGAAGTCTGCGCTCGCAGTTATATGTGTCCTACCTAGCTGCTATACTGCTCGCAGTCGGAATTCTGGGATGGTTCGTCGCAGCCACGTTAAAGAAACAGGCCTATCGAGACGCCGTGGAGAATTTGGAAAACCAGGCCATACTCCTATCGGAAATGGTTAGAAGTGAGCTTGAGAGAGGCAATGAAAAAGCCTTACGGCAGTTCTGTCAATCCATAAGCACCTCGCTGAAGAGCCGCATTACGGTTAGTACGGCTGAGGGTCAAGTTTTGGCAGACACTCAAGAGGACCCGTCAAGAATGGACAACCATTCTCTTCGACCGGAAATAAGGCAGGCTATGGCGGGCTCGGTAGGTACGTGTGAGAGGTACAGCGAGACTCTAAACGCGAGAATGGTGTACGTCGCTTTGCCAATCCGAAGCGAGAGCCAACTAATCGGCGTGGTTAGGGTGTCGAGGCCTGTGGGCAGGGTCATGGGATCTGTTGAGAGTGTCTATCGCAGTGTGCTCCTAGCAGCCGTCATAGCAATGACCATAGCTGCTTTACCCACAGTTTATTTCTCCCTGCGAATCGCGCGACTTTTCCGTCAACTGGAAGAGGGAACGAAAAAAATTGCCAACGGTGAATCTATTCGCCAAATCCAAGTTCCTGCATGGCAAGAAGTGGCTGGCCTAGTAGCTGCAATAGACCGCCTTGCTGAGCAGACCCGTGATCGCTTGGAGGCTTTGAATAGGCAGCGCCAAGAGCTTGAGGCAGTACTGAGCAGCATGGTAGAGGCTGTTCTGATCGTTGACGATGGGGAGCGCCTTATAAACATGAACAGAGCGGCAGCGGTACTGTTCAAACCCCGATTGACTGAGTTCGCCGGAAGAAACTTCATGGAGGTAATACGCAATGTTGATTTGCAGAACTTCGTAAAGAAAGCCCTCGCTAGCGGTGACCCTGTTGAGGAAGAACTTGTGATCATTGGACAACCTGACCTGTATCTCCAGGCGCATGGCACAGCGTTGCGGCACGCAAACGGTGATCGCAAAGGCACTCTTGTGGTGCTTAATGACATTACCCGTCTCAAGAGCCTTGAGCAAATCAGAAAAGATTTGGTCACCAACGCTTCCCACGAGCTGAGAACACCAGTCACTTCGATCAAGGGTTTTCTCGAGACCCTTCGAGATGGCGCGCTAGATCAGCCAGAGACGGCGCGGCGTTTTCTCGATATAATGATTCGTCAATCCGACAGGCTGGCGGCGATCATAGAGGATATGTTAACGCTTTCTGAGATCGAAAAAACTCCAACGACAGGCGCGATTCGACTAGAAAAGGTCGAATTGGGCGCAGTATTGAATGCAGTGCGAAAAGAGTTCTTGCCCATAGCCCAGGAAAAACATATCGACATGCAGGTTCAATTTCAACCAGACCTTTGGGCCATGGTCAACGAACACCTTTTCCATCAGGCAGTCCTCAATCTCGTGGAGAACGCGATAAAATATACGGAACCGGGGGGTAAGGTGGTTGTCCGATGCACTCAGGAATGCGGATTCATTGCCGTTTGCGTCCAGGATGAAGGTATAGGGATTCCTAGGGAGCATTTGTCTCGCATTTTTGAACGATTTTACCGGGTTGACGCCGGCCGGAGCCGCAAGATGGGCGGGACAGGACTAGGACTGGCCATCGTGAAGCATATCGCAGCAGCGCATGGTGGCGAGGTGACAGTGCAAAGTTCCCCTGGTAGCGGCAGCAGGTTTTGCATCCATCTGCCTACTTCTGGTGAGAGTGGCGATACAGCGTGAGTGCCAAAGTAGTCCTGCGGAATCAAAATGGTGACCTTTTCCTGTCCACGGAGTTGGAGTCAGTTTGCTCAAGATCATTCTGTGTGTCCGAAGTGCAATCTTGACATCCATGTGTTTTTCGGTTTGCTGGACTATGTTCAGCGGCCCTTAGTAGCTCTACGCCATCCGGAGAGAAACGGGTGTCAGGGCCGCTTGGATTTTGTGAAAGCTTCGCCAGCCCAGGGCAGTCAGTGCACTGGTTGAAGTCGTGAATGAGTGGGATGACATTTATTTGAGAAGGGCGTCAATAAAGACATTGGGTCAAATAGGGACAGATGAAGCTCGTCAATTCTTGTACCGCCTTCTCGGACACTCGAGCCGAATGATACGAGATGCTGCGGAAAAGGCGCTGAAAGGAAGTCATGTTTGAAGTAGAAAAAATAGGCGCTGTGACTAAGTATCGCATGGCGCGAAGTGTGTATGGGGTGCCGCTTTATTTCACTACTGCTTATAAGGTTGGCGGGCTATTGATCGACACAGGTTGTGCACACACGGCAAAGTTAATATGCAGGGCTTTGCGAAATGAGCGAATAGATATGATCGTGAATACGCATAGTCATGAGGATCACATCGGAGCGAACGCCGACCTAGCGCTACAGCATCGGTGTCCTATATTAGCCCACGAAAGTGCTTTGGGCGCTCTCGCTTCAACTGATAAGAGCAGACTCCGAACATATCAAAAGGTTATATGGGGAAGGCCCAAGCCCAGCAGGGCAGAGGCGATCTCGGCGGTGGTGGAAACCGAAAAGTATCGGTTCCAAGTGGTTTATACCCCTGGTCATTCGGGCGATCATATATCGCTCTTCGAATCCGAGCAAGGTTGGCTTTTCTGCGGGGACGCGTATGTAGGGGGCAAGGATCGGGCCTTAAGGGAAGATTATCATGTCTGGCAAATTATAGACTCGCTTAAGACTATGGCGAAGCTTGAGCCATCCGTGTTGTTTCCTGGAGGGGGTACGGTGAAAGAGAATGCAGCGGCCGAACTTTATTCCAAAATTTCTTATTTGGAAAAAATGGGCCAGAAGGTGTTAGACCGTGCAGCAAGAGGCCAATCCAAGCGTCAGATAGCCAAGGAGCTTTTCGGCAGAGAGTTGCCGATTGCCTACATCACCCTGGGCCACTTCAGCGGCAAGAAGCTCGTTCGTTCATTTCTGGACGATAGGCCCGTTTGAAACATGTTTTGCAGGTGCAGCCTTTTCGAAACATCGTCTGCTATTGTATAGTGACTATGCATGACGAACATGTCTGTGGGAGAAACCAAAGAATGGGAATTTTGGATCTTATCGGCAACACCCCCCTTGTCAGAATCGCACACCCGGATGCTTCCAATGGGGTGCGTCTTCTCGGCAAGCTCGAAGGCAACAATCCAGGGGGGTCAATCAAGGACAGAATAGCTTTGTATATGATCGAACAGGCTGAAAAGGACGGTCTGCTTACGCCTGACAAGATCATTCTCGAGCCTACGTCCGGAAACACTGGAATAGGACTGTCCATGGTGGCTGCATGCAAGGGCTATCTATGCTTACTTACCCTGCCTGAATGCGTGAGCCTCGAGAGAAAAAATACGCTCCGCGCTTTCGGGGCAGATTTAGAAGTAACGCCCGGATGTGAAGCAACGGATGGAGCTATCCGAAGGGCGCACGAAATCTACGAGAGCGATCCAGAGAAATATTTCATGCCCAACCAGTTTGAAAACTTGAACAACGTTGCCGCTCACTATATGGGCACTGGCAGGGAAATTCTAGATCAGACCGGCGGGGTTGTTGATGTTTTCGTAGCGGGCATGGGTACGACCGGTACCCTTATGGGAGTCTCGAGAAGGTTAAAAGAATACAATCCATCCATCGAAGTAGTGGGAGTGGAACCAGTGGAAGGGCATACCATTCAAGGCCTGAAAAACATGAACGAAGCTATCGTGCCGGCAATTTATGACCCAGAACGTATCGATCGAATAGTAAAGGTGAATGACGAGCAGGCCTATGACACTTGCCGCTGGATGGCTTTAACCCAGGGTATTTTTGTTGGTATGAGTTCTGGTGCTGCAGTGTATGGTGCCATTCAGGTGGCTCGCGAGAGGTCAGAGGGAACTGTCGTGTGCATTTTGCCGGATAGAGGAGATCGCTATCTTAGCACAACCCTCTTTAAGTCTATCTGCGCTAAGTGCCCTCCATGAGGTGAAGTACTCACCCAGAAACTACGTGTTAGAAAAACTCGTAACACTCCCCGTAGGGGACCCGAAAATGATCAAAGAGAAAAATGCGCGACCCGTTGTGGTCCGGGAGCGCGAATTTCACAGTGTTTTTCTTTCCGTGCTCGAGGTAGTCGCCGCCATTCATGAGCTCGAAGGCTACTAGGCGACCTTGAGAATAGATGGGTTTGGCTTCCACTACGTTGCCATTTACTGTCCACACTGGTCTTGGAATAAAAAAAGAATAGACAGGGAAATGGCCGATAACCTCAACGGAAGGCATAAGATTACCCGCTCTACTCTTGCAGATTTTTACACTGTCAATTTTCCATCTTGCGGTTGAATTAGCCGCCTCTGCGGCTAGGCATGCCGCATACGTGAACAGGACAGCAGCGATGCTGATGAATAGAAAAGCGTAGCGAATGAAAGGCGTCGTCCGACTCAGCAAGCAGCTTAAGTTGGCCGCGGCTTTTTCGTCACGCCTAAGTGTTTTCAATGGTGGGCCAGTGTATCGCTGCAAAACGTAACCCGTGTCAACAAGGGCTAGAAAATTGTTTATTATATAACCGAAATGCGTTGAAAAGACAAGAAGAGAAATGAGTTGCTGTTGACGAAATAGATGACATGAACTAAAATTCCGAAACGTTTTTTTGATGAAGGAGGCACAGGATGACCATTCGTTTGGCCATAAATGGGTTCGGGCGCATCGGACGGACTGTGATGAGGAACGCCCTTAGCAATCCGAGTGCAGAAGTAGTTGCCGTCAATGATCGGATGGACCCCAAGTTGATGGCTTTCCTATTCAAACACGACTCTGTACACGGACTCTACCATGGAGAGGTCACCTACGGGTCGGATTTCCTCAAGATCGACGACAAGGAAGTTAAGGCCCTCAGGATTACAGATGACCTGCTAAACTTGCCATGGGCGGATTTGAAGATCGATGTCGTCCTTGAATGTACCGGTATTTTTCGGGATAGAGAAAAGGCCGGTAGGCATCTAACCGCAGGGGCCAAAAAGGTCGTCATTTCTGCTCCTGGAAAAAAGGTGGATGGAACTTTTGTCATGGGAGTCAACGAGACATCCTACGATCCCCTGTCTCATCATGTTATTTCCAACGCCTCCTGTACCACAAACTGCTTGTCTCCCGTGGCCAAAGTGCTGTTCGATGAATTCGGGATAGAAAAAGGTCTTATGACGACAGTCCATTCGTACACCATGGACCAGAGTCTTTTGGATACCGTTCACAACGATTTTCGTAGGGCTCGGGCAGCAGCGATGAACATGATTCCTACTACTACGGGAGCTGCAATTGCAGTGGGGTTTGTCATACCAGAATTGGCCGGGAAGCTGGATGGACTGGCCATACGAGTGCCTACGCCCAACGTCTCCCTGGTGGACCTGACCGCTGTCTTAAAGACAAACGCAACGGTGGATGATGTCAATGCAGCGATGAAAAAGGCAGCTGAAGGCAGAATGAAAGGCATATTGGCATACATAGACGAACCGTTGGTGAGCATGGATTTTGTCAATAGTACATATTCATCGTTGTTTGATGCACTATCCACGTTTTCCATATCGGGCAACATGGTGAAAGTACTCTCGTGGTATGATAACGAGTCAGGCTATTCGGCCCGTATGGTGGACCTGGCGGTGTATATAGGGGAAAAACTTATATAAGGCGTCACAGTAGAGGATTGGAGTTAGGGTTAGAGAGAGTTCGACCGGGTAAGGAGGCGTCATATGGCTGTCAGAGGAATACAGGATCTGCACATTAAAGGCGCGCGAGTCTTCTGTCGATTCGATTTCAACGTACCAATGAATGCTGACGGCGCGATAGGCGATGACACAAGAATAAAAAGGGCTGTGCCGACTTTGAACTACATCATTAACCAAGGCGGCAGGTGCATCGCAGCTTCTCACCTTGGCAGGCCAAAGGGAGAAAGGCGCCCGGAGATGACATTGCGGCCGGTAGCTGAGTACTTGAGTACCCTTCTAGGCAAAGAGGTAGCGTTTGCTTCAGACTGCATAGGGGAGGTAGCATCGGGTGCAGTGGGTAGAATGTCCGATGGGGCCGTCTTGCTGCTCGAAAATCTGCGGTTTCACCCTGGGGAGACTAAAAACGATCCTGAATTCGCAACCCAACTCGCTTCGGTTGCTGACGCCTATGTGAACGATGCCTTCGGTACTGCTCATAGAGCGCACGCGTCAACGGTGGGTGTGCCAAAGCTGCTGAATCAGAAGGCCGCTGGATTCCTGATGAAGGAAGAGCTAGACAATCTCGGCCGTGCACTGGAGAACCCGGCGAGACCCGTTCTGGCCATTTTTGGCGGGGCCAAGGTTTCTGACAAGCTTGGCATCCTTAAGAATTTTGGTCAGACGGTGGACGCGATGGTTATAGCGGGCGGAATGGCCAACACGTTTCTTGCGGCAGGCGGGGTGGCTGTCGGGAGATCGAAAGTCGAGGATGATATGTATGAGACGGTGGGTCAGATCCAGGCAAATGCCGCTAGGACAGGCTGCCAGATAGTGCTCCCTGAAGACGTAGTTGTTTCCACAGGCGTGGAAGAGGCAGCGGGGGCAAAGATTGTGTCATTAGGAGAGATACCTGTTGATGTCATGGCTCTTGATATTGGTCCCAAGACAATACAGCGGGTTCTAGATATCATCCGCCGCTCCGCGACGATAATATGGAACGGACCGATGGGAGTGTTCGAGGTCGAACCGTTTGCACAAGGCACCATGGAGATCGCTCATGGAATAGCGGAGTCCTCGGCGTTTTCTTTGGTAGGGGGAGGGGACACGGTACGGGCTGTCCGCAAAGCAGGCGTGGAGAACCGAATATCCTACATCTCGACGGGTGGAGGTGCCTTCATGGAGTTTTTGGAAGGAAGGACCTTGCCCGGCGTAGAGGCGCTGGAATCGTGAACGGACGTGCGGGCGAACGTCTTTGTAGGCGGATTGTTGGCACAACTGCCGTCTAAGATGCCCTCCGAAAATTGGCCATGGTACGGCCTTCGGTGGGGCTGGGAGGTCAATGATGGCTGTGAGGAAGATAATAGTCGCAGGGAACTGGAAGATGCACAAGACGGTGTCGGAGACGCTCGCTTATTGCCATGAGCTGAAGGACGCGCTTCTGGGTAAGGCGATACCTTGCGAGTTATTAGTCGCGCCCCCGTTCACCGCGCTCGCCGCAGCGATCGAGGTCTTGCAAGACACGCAGGTTAGGGTAGCTGCTCAGGACGTTTTTTGGGAATCCCTCGGTGCTTACACTGGGGAAATCTCACCAGTTATGCTAAAGGAGATGGGGTGCTCTCACGTGATCATTGGGCATTCGGAACGCAGGCAGTACTTCGGTGAAACCAGTCGCAGTGCGAACAGGAAGATTCGAGCATGCATCCGGCACGGGCTGATACCCATCTATTGCGTAGGAGAAACATTGGAACAACGTGAAGGAGGCATTACTTTCGGAATTGTTCGGGAACAACTCGTTGTTGGTATGCAAGGAGCGAATGATACAGATCCCCAGCGCTTCATAATAGCGTATGAACCAGTGTGGGCCATCGGAACCGGCAAAACCGCCACTCCTGAACAGGCCCAGGAGGTTCACCAGTATATTCGGTCGGAACTGGCGACCATGTTTGGTCCTAACTTCGCCGAATTAGTTCGAATACTATATGGTGGAAGTGTGAAAGCGGACAATTCGAGAAGGCTGTTCGCTTGCGAAGATATAGACGGCGGCCTCGTTGGAGGAGCGTCGCTGAATAAGGCGGAATTTTTGGGAATAGTGTATTCTGGAGTCATCACAGAGTGAGAGGATAACGATGCTGACAACTTTGGTACTGGTTATACATCTTTTGGTGTGCGTTGCCCTGATACTTATCATCCTATTGCAGAGCGGCAAAGGGGCTGATATAGGCGCAGTGTTCGGAGGCGGTTCGAGTCAGACAGTTTTTGGGAGCTCAGGGGCCACAACTTTCCTGAGCAAGGTGACCATCGTGGCTGCGGTCTTATTTATGTGCACGTCAATTGTCCTGACTTATTTCTCGGACAAGGGGGTGGCAATAGGAGAGCGGTCTGTTGTGACGGAGAGCTCGGTGCCGGGTACGCCTGCCACTGCTCCGGAATCAGCCGGCTCAAGGGTTCCCGTGGGGACACAAGGTCCGGGAGGCGCGGCGTTGCCTGCTGGCGCTGATCAGGGCGGGGATGCAAAATAGGGCTCCTGAGGAGTTTTGAAGTGCCCTATGGCCGCAGCAGCCATGAAAATGGCCCTAGCTCGTCGTAGGGTGGACTAGGGGCTTCTGGTGGCGTCGAAGGTAGCAACGGGGTTCGATAGGGTGTCGGCTGTCACAAGATTTTGGCGGTGGGGGAGTCCTTCAAGCTTTTGTGGCGGTTCGCAAGGGGAATGCAGTTCAAGGGTTGCCGGATTCGTATAGGCACAACTGGCGTAATCGATCTATGAAAAATGTTCCACGTGGAACATTGGTCTTCCAGGCAGGGCCTTAAACCGACCCCACTCGACTCCCTAACAAGCCCACAAATCCCTCACACTATTTCCAAAACTAAGATACCACCTCCCCCTACTTGAATAACTTCGAGGCGCTTTCATACGCCTTCTTCACTTCGGAAACCGCCTTATCCATTCCGTCTCGCATTTCCATCCAGGCCTGATACGTGGTGGATTTCACCTCTGCCAGCTTCTTCTCAGCTGTGGCCTGCCTTTCTCTTAAGTCTGCCATCTTTTCCCGCATTACGCGCAGCGACTCATCGGTTGCATTCGCCGCCTTTTCTTTTAAGGAGGCTATCTTATCCCCTAGCTCCGCCAATTCCTGCTCAATCTTCTTTTGGTACTCTGCCTTCTGCTGGAGGGCATACTTCTTCGCCGCATCAAGAGTCTCCCCGGCCTCCCTCTTCACGTCGCCACCCGTGACCTTCCCCTCCTCTCCATAGGCAAAACACGCTAAACCAAAGACTAGTACCAACCAGAATAAACACCTCAGTCCGTCGCATCTCATGTCCAGGTCTCCTCTTCCATCACTTGTTCTCCTAATCGGCCTCGCGCACAATCATGCACAGCTACATTCTTCAACAGTACAGAAAGGCGTGCGTCAGGTCAACTATCTCTGTGCCATTACGCCGGAATGACAAATACGGAGAGTCGTGATAACCTATTTATCGCTGACTCCAGATGAGGTTGTTCATGAAATTCCTCGTTACCGGCGGCACTGGGTTCGTTGGCAGTCACCTCGTGGACCTTCTTTGCGAAAAAGGCTTTGAAGTGATCTGTCCGGTCAGAAGCGCCAGGTCGTTGCGTCACCTGTCTCCTAAAGCCGCCGCCGTAATACCACTAGATACGCTCGAAGGATATGCCATTTCTCACGGCCCATTCGACTACGTAATACACGTTGCAGGCGCCACTCGCGCCTTAACCTACGAAGCTTACCACGATGCGAACGTTCTTTTTACGAGTAAACTTCTACGCATCTTCAGCCGAGAGCCTCTTAGAAGCCGGCTCCAGCGCTTTATTCACATTAGTTCCCAGGCGGTAGTAGGGCCCTCGAACGACACCGATACTCCTAAGGAGGAGGACGCTCCCCCTGCGCCTATATCTTGGTATGCGCACTCTAAGATGGAAGCCGAAAAAGCGGTCACTGAGGCAGGCCAGTACATTCCCGTAACGATTGTGCGCCCATCTACGGTATTTGGCCCCCGCGATGCCGATGTGCTCGGCGTATTCAAAGCCGTGCGATGGAGGATCGCGCCATACATAGCCGGCCCTGACCGATTTGTTAGCATCATCTACGTGGAAGACCTGACCACGGGCATACTCGCTGCTGCCCTCTCGCCAACTTCTGTCGGCAAGACATACTTCCTAACAAATACTCGTCCTGTTATCTGGCGTGAATTCGTTCTCCAAGTCGCGGATGTCTGCGGAACGCCCGGCGTTTCCCTACCACTCCCCACGGCGCTCGTACGATTCACAGCATTTCTAGGAGACACCGCAAGCCGCCTGGCTCACAGGCCTCTACTCATCCGATCCGATAAGCTTCAGGAGCTGCTCCAAACAGCCTGGGTATGCAGCCCAGAAAAGGCTAGGCGAGACTTTGGCTGGCGAGCTCGAACTCCCTTGGAAGAGGCCATCCGAAAGACCTTCGAGTGGTACAAGACTCACGGCTGGTTGTAGCCCTGTAGCCCCAACTGAAATAGCAGATGGACACTCCTGCTACTTATCCTCAACTCGGCCCCTCATCATGTCTCACGCCAGTTCCGCGGACGCCACACTAGAAATATACCCACGGGGACCGTCCACAGCACCTCTCTAAAGTTTCGTCTAAATTAAGCGCTGTCTCCGCTGGGAGCCTCCCAACATCACATAACCCGAAGATGTTGGCGCTTCACGGAATTAGCGCTCCAAACCATGCCATGACATCCCCACGTGGTCGGCCATCAAGTATTCCTGAATTCCATTTTTCACGGGAATGATAGAGGGACTAGTGCATGGAAGTCGCGTTTACTATCGTAATCGCTATAATAGGACGTGCACTTTGTGCTGAGAGGGCTTTCGACGATGATGAGGGAAAGGATCTCCTAAGTCGTCCTAGAGGAAGTATCGACGATTATGCAACTGCCGTCATCTGTTGCCGGGTATAGCCACGAAGTACTAGGATTGGATGCAAACCTGGCGGAGAGAGAGGGATTCGAACCCCCGGTACCCTTGCGGGTACAATTGATTTCGAGTCAACCCCCTTCGACCGCTCGGGCATCTCTCCGCTTCTTGATAATATTTACAATCCCCTCACAAGGAGTTACCAGAAACCGGCTACATTCTAATGTATAGTATGTCGATCACACCTTCTTTGCTCTAAGTCCATTGAAGAACACCCGGCAAAGCTCTGCACTCTCCTTCGCCTGAATCCCTGAGATGACCTCAAACCCATGGTTAAGTCTGGGGTCATGACCCAGATCAAACAAACTCCCGACTCCTCCCCACCGTTCATCGTGAACGCCGAAGACGACTCGAGCCACACGCGCATGCACAGCCGCAGCCGCGCACATTATACACGGCTCCAATGTAGCATATAGCGTAGCCCCCCGCAATCGCCAGTCTCCCTTGCGCCTAGCTGCCTCCCGCAAGGCAATAAGCTCCGCGTGGGCAGTGGGATCTCCTTCGCATTCGATCCGATTGTATCCAGTCCCGAGTATCTGACCATCTTCGACCACCAGAGCGCCGACGGGCGCGTCGCCGTTCTCCGCAGCCTTTCGGGCGAGTTCAAGAGCGATATTCATGAAATGGCGATCTATTTCTTCCTGCTTCATGACGCGGCCAACCAGGTCATTCCAGGACCGCCCCCCCGGCGGCCGACCCCACCTGCCGAGCATATCGGGTCAGATAGCCTAAATCCGGGTCAGCCTTTCTTGGCTCCCACACTTCCCCGCGTCGCCCCAACTCCTCGCTCTCTATGAGCACGTCTATCCGTTTGCCTGGAATGTCCACCACTATGAGGTCCCCATCTCTGACTAGGGCAATCGGTCCCCCTGCGGCAGCCTCCGGGGACACATGCCCCACTGCAGCACCTCTTGTCCCGCCGCTGAATCTACCATCGGTAACCAACGCCACACTCGCATCAAGGCCCATGCCAGCCAAAGCAGAAGTGGGACCAAGCATCTCCCGCATACCCGGTCCACCCCTCGGACCTTCATAACGAATGACAACAACGTCCCCGGCTCTTATTTTATCGGCGAGGATAGCCTCAACTGCGTCTTCTTCCCTGTCGAACACTCTCGCCGTTCCTCTGTGAACCATCATTTCAGGGGCCACTGCAGCCTGTTTCACCACGGCTCCGGCTGGCGCCAAATTCCCTCTGAGAATTGCTATGCCGCCGTTAGGTCTATATGGATTATTTAGAGGTCTAATAACGCTGTCATCTGATACGCAAGCCTCCTCCAGAAGCTCCGACAAGGCTACCCCCATAGCCGTCATGACCGTCGTATCCACCATGCCCCCCGATGCCAACCGTTTCAGTACCCCTTGGATCCCCCCAGAGGCATCGAGGTCCTCCATGTGGCTTCTCCCTGTGGGCGATAAAGCGCAAATATTGGGGACCTTGTCGCTTATCTCTTCAAAAACCGCCAAGTCCAGGCGGAGCCCCGCCTCGCGAGCTATCGCCGGCAGATGCAGGATCGTATTTGTCGAGCATCCTAGGGCCATTTCCACTGCTATGGCATTCTCGAATGCAGATCGCGTGGCTATGTCGCGCGGTTGCACCTCCTTCTCAAGCAAAGCCACCACTTGCGAACCTGCCCTCTTGGCCAATCTGATCCGAGCCGCTGACACAGCTGGCACCGTGCCGTTGCCGGGAAGCCCAAGCCCTAGGGCCTCGGTCAAACAGTTCATGGAATTAGCAGTGAACATCCCAGCACACGATCCACATCCGGGACACGCAATATCTTCTAGGTCTTCCAGCTCCTCCTCCGTCATCGCTCCCTGGCACACTTTGCCTACGGCCTCGAAGACATCTATCACATCTACCCTCTTCCCCAGGTATTCTCCGCTAAGCATGGGCCCTCCGCTAATTATGACGGCTGGAATATTCAACCTCAACGCGGCCATCAACATGCCTGGGACTACCTTGTCGCAGTTTGGTATAAACACCATAGCATCGAAAGGATGGGCCGTAGCCATTATTTCGATGGAATCCGCAATCACTTCCCTCGAAGCCAACGAATACTTCATGCCCTCGTGCCCCATCGCTATGCCATCGCACACCCCAATGGTGCAAAACTCCAATGGAGTTCCTCCCGCCATTCGTACTCCAGCTTTTACTGCGTTCGCCACAGCAGCGAGGTGAATGTGACCAGGAACAACCTCATTTGCTGAATTTGCTATTCCGATAATGGGTCTCTCTATCTCTTCCCTGGTCAATCCCAGCGCCGCCATTAAAGCCCTCGAGGGTGCCCTCTTTACGCCCTTCTTCATTAAATCACTTCTCAAAATCAGCTCCTTAATCTCTCCTATACCAACGAGTCCTATTCAAGCTGCCCGACTCATTCCTTCCTGAGTATGGGTTCAACTATGGGAGCGTGTATCCTCTCATACACGGGCAGCTCTCCCAAAAGCGGCCGAGCATAATTCTTAAACTCCGTCGTGACGTTGTTAGTTCCCTCGATGAAGTCGTCTGGCATGGCCTTCGTGTCTTTCGCAACCTCATCCAAGGACGCCAACTTGTACCTCACCCCATAGTCTCCGACTCTCTCAATCACTATGGAGCCGTCCACCTTCCGCCATGCGGCTATCTGAACAGCTCTCTCGCCCACTTCTCGGGCTTCGTTTGCGTCAACCTGGCTTACGCAGCCAAGGAACGATCTTTGCAAATAGCCGAACGTGTCAGATCGCACCCGTTTTATCTTGAGCCTTCTCTGGACCAAATCCTTGAGAGCATCCCCTAACGAGGTGCTTCCTGACAACTGTATATTCCCGTGCGCATCGCACTCTACTTGCCCTACGAGACTAGCGGCGACTGGTTTACCGTCACGATCTTCAATCCCTTCAGACACAGCGACAACGGCTCGCCCGTATTTTGAGTACGTTCGATCCACGTCAGCCAGAAACGATTCATAATCAAAGGACCGTTCAGGCACATAAATTAGGTGCGGTCCGTCGTCGTCGTATTTTCGTGCAAATACGGAGGCCGCGGTGAGGAACCCTGCGTGGCGTCCCATTACCACGCCAATGTACACACCAGGCAAAGATCGGTTATCCAGATTCACCCCGCTGAACGCCTGGGCAACGAACTTAGCAGCAGAGCCATAACCGGGGCAGTGGTCAGTTACTTTGAGGTCATTATCGATGGTCTTGGGAATATGCATGACCCTCAATTCGTACTCTTCTGAAATGGCAAAGCGATTTAGTATCCTGCAGGTTTCTGCCGAATCGTTTCCTCCGATATAAAAAAAGTAGTGAATGCCGTGAGCTTTACACACCTGGAATATCCTATGACAGTAGTCTTCATCAGGCTTAAGTCTTGTGCTCCTAATTCCGGCCCCAGGAGTGCGCGCCACTTGTTCCAAATTATGGCGGGTGGCCTCCGATAGGTTTACAAGTTGCTCTTCTACTAAGCCTTCGACCCCGCGAAAAGCGCCATAGAACTGTGTGATGTGAGGATACTGTCGAGCCTGCAAGACAGCCCCCACCAACGATTGATTGATAACCGCCGTTGGACCTCCACCCATAGCAATAATTGCCTTGCCCGTGAGCTTTTCCATCCTCTCTGCCTCCCTTGTCTTACATCAAACCAAGTAACACTCTAAACCTTAATTGCGGAAGGGCGCAGTTAACCCTCTACCCGCGTGCCGCCTGCTGTTTAGAGTTCATAGCTTTAGCCCTAATCAATCTACCCTTTCATCATCCTGCTCGCAACAGAGTGGCTGTTGCTTTCCCCATTCACACCATATAAACTATTTTCATGCATGGCAACGAACGGGTAGTATCGTTTGACATTCTACGGCGAAACCTGAACGCCACGTCTCCCAAGCGATTGGCGAGACTCCTGGGCCCGCTTTCCCCGAAAGCATTTCTGACTCTTATTCAGTCCCTGAACTCCCCTGAAGCGCTAGTTAGGGAACTGCCAGATGAGGACTTTTATTACCTTCTTAAGGCGCTTTCAGAGGAAGATGCACTACAACTGCTACCCTTTGCCTCGACCAGGCACCTGCTACACTGCATTGATCTCGAGTTTTGGAAAAAAGACATGCTTTATTCCCGTGGAATTGCCAAATGGCTGGAGATATTCGGTCAATTGCCCGTTGATCAAATCCAGGACCTTTTAAACACGTTAGACCCTGAGCTTCTTGTCGCGATACTTCACCCCTTTTTGATTGTAAAAACGCGAAATGCGGATGTGGATTATGTCGAGGAGTCTGATACCCTCCCTCCCTTCACATTGGAAAATATTTTTTACGTGGATTTCCCAACGCCCCAACTAGAGGATTCTCTCAAGCTACTTTTGGAAACTCTTTACGAGGTTAATACAAGCTATTACTTCACTGTTATGGAATCCCTTGCCTATGGACTTTCGTCTGACTTTGAGGAGGCAGCACTTCATTTTAGGAGGGCCCGACTGGCCGAAAGAGGATTTCCCTCCTTTGAGGAAGCCCTTGACATATACCAGAGGAGCGTCTCGCATAATGCTGAGGGTGGTCTCACCCCCCTTTTGCAAGACTCGGAAGAGAGTGCTCAGCCCGAGGCCCCTTCCCCCGTCTATCCGTTGAAAATCATACCTTCCACATCATTGTTTAGACGATGTCTCGATCAATTGACCGAGGCACAGGACAGGGACAGGATTTCCTCTGAGCTCGCGCATCTGGCAAACAAGATCATCGTGGCTGATTCCTTGGACCCGTCGTTGCACGAAGACCTCACGAAGAGCCTACACAAAGCCAGCGGCTACATAAATATCGCCCTCCAGGAATTGGGAGGCGACGAGTCTACGGCTGCCACAGATCTGCTCCTCAACCGTCACATAGAGACCCTTTTCCGATGCGGTTTCCAGTCAATCCTTTCATTGAGGCGTCAAGCTTTGAGCTTCGTCCGCAAGTATGAGGGGGGAGTCGAAAATCTGGGCTACCCATTGGCGGCGATCCTAAGGGAACTTTTCAAGAAGAGACCCCTCTTCGCCGCCAACGTGCGAGGCGAATCAAAGCCCCGAGATTTTCAGGATAGGGAAGAACTTCTCTATGTTCGGCGTCTCCTTGACGATTCGTCCATCGAGCAGTTGTGGGAGGACATTTAGCCGCTGGGGCAGAGATTTTCCCACGACTCGGCGCACTTGCTTTTTTTCCCCTCTTCGTTTAGTCTAACCCATTGCCTGCCTTAAAACCAGCAAGACTCTATTGGGGAGATATAGAATGGCAGATTTTGAGCCAATTATAGTAGCTTTTTGTTGCCACTACTGCGCATATGGGGCTGCTGACCTAGCCGGCAGCATGCGTCTTGAATATCCGCCTAACATCCGTGTCATAAGGCTGCCCTGTACGGGGAAAGTCACTCCCATCCTCCTCCTGAGAGCGTTTGAGAAGGGAGCTGACGGCGTGTACGTCGCGGGATGCCTGGAGGGTGACTGTCACTTCATCCAAGGGAATCTAGTGGCAAAACCGAGAGTCAATTATACCAGAAAACTCATCCAAGAAGTCGGCCTCGAACCGGAGCGTCTGGAAATGTTCAACATGAGCGCCGCAATGGGACCGAGATTCGCAGAGGTTGCTCGGGAATTCACCGAACGCATCAAGACCCTTGGCCCAAGCCCCCTTCGTAAGACCCATCCTACAGCCAAACAAGAGGCTGCATAGGCGTTGGATATATATATTTCGTCAACTGCAGGACTGGAGGCACAATTATGGTTATAGGTGAACGAAAACCGTTCGAAGAAATCGTTAAGATGCTCAACGATCACAAAAAGATTCTTGTACTGGGGTGCGGCGGTTGTGTCACCGTTTGTCTCACTGGCGGAGAGGACGCCGTCGGGTTACTGTCCAGCCAACTCCGGATGTTTCGCGAGAAGGAAAACAATTCTCTGGATATAACGGAAAAGACTATCGAGCGTCAGTGCGACCCAGAGTACATCGAACAGATCAGCGACATTTTGGGCCAGATAGACGGGATTCTCTCTCTTGCTTGCGGGGCAGGCGTTCAGTTTGTAGCGGAACGCTACCCGGGAATGCCCGTGTACCCGGCGCTTAACACCACCTTTGTGGGAGGGTCCAAGAAAGAAGGCTACTATGTCGAGCGTTGCCAGACATGCGGCGATTGCAAACTCTTCTACACCGGAGGGATATGTCCCATTGCCCGCTGCTCAAAAAGCCTTCTCAACGGTCCCTGCGGTGGCTCCACAAACGGCAAGTGTGAGATAGATCCTCAGGTTGACTGCGCCTGGCAACTTATCATTGACCGCCTTAAATCCCTAAACCTTATGGAAAGGTATGAGCAAATCATCGAGGCAAACGATTGGCGATCCAGTAGAGATGGCGGTCCACGAACAATGATTAGGGAGGACTTTCAAAGATGAACACTGAGTGTGTAACTGACAGCCGACTTGAAAAGATACTTCGCGCCGGCCATTTTGCCTTAACAGGCGAATGCGGTCCTCCCCGAGGCGCGGACACGGAGGCTGTCCGCAAAAAATGTCGCATTCTAAAGGACAAAGCGGACGCCTTTAACATCACGGACAATCAAACATCAGTGGTACGAATGTCCTCCATTGCGTCGTCCGTGATCATGATGCAAGAGGGTATGGAACCCGTGATGCAGATGGTTTGCCGTGACCGAAACAGGATAGCCATGCAAAGCGATATACTCGGAGGAGCCGCCCTCGGCATCAAGAACATGCTCTGCCTTTCTGGGGACCACCAACGCTTTGGAGACCATCCCCAGGCCAAAAATGTGTTCGACTTGGACTCCATCCAGTTGATAAGTATGGTTCGCAAGATGAGAGACGAAAACCGTTTTCTGGGAGGAGAAGAAATCAAGACTGCGCCAAAGCTATTTATAGGGGCCGCAGCCAACCCTTTTGCCGACCCTTTTGAAATCAGAGTTCCTCGATTGGCCAAGAAGGTCGCAGCAGGGGTAGAATTCATCCAAACCCAGTGCATTTTCAACATCAAAAAGTTCTCAGAATGGATGAAACAAGTCGTGGATCGAGGTCTGCATGAAAAGGTGTTCATCCTAGGCGGCGTTACTCCATTCAAGTCCTTTGGGATGGCCCGATACATGGCCAATAACGTCCCAGGCATGGATGTTCCGGATGAAATGCTCCAACGAATGAAAGGGACACCCAAAGAAAGCCAGGCCGACGAAGGTATAAAAATTGCCGTAGAAACTATCCAACAACTACGGGAAATGAAGGGTATAGCGGGCGTTCACATTATGGCCATTGAATGGGAAGAAAAAGTGGGGGAAATAGCCGAGCGAGCTGGGTTGCTCCCACGACCTACGGTATAGCCCTTACAGACTGCACCTTCCGGAAATCCTTGGACAACATACTAGCTGCGCTCGTAATGACAGTTGAGTGATTCTCTGTCATTGCGAGACGCAATTCAC
>Ga0172368_10001904_pt1 | contig 27517 bp, 28 predicted proteins | sample Lak11m_FD_114540 | JGI IMG/M metagenome (GOLD analysis project Ga0172368, IMG submission 114540) | Freshwater microbial communities from Kabuno Bay, South-Kivu, Congo - kab_022012_11m | ecosystem: Environmental > Aquatic > Freshwater > Lake | place: Democratic Republic of the Congo: South-Kivu...
AAAGGTTGAAAAAATAAAGGAAGAAAAATCAAAACCTGATAAACCTGTTTCTGAACAAAAAAAGCAAGAAGATGTAGTAGCAAAGGTTGAAAAAACAAAGGAAGAAAAACCAAAACCTGATAAGCCTGTTACTGAACAAAAAAAGCAAGAAGATGTAGTAGCAAAGGTTGAAAAAACAAAGGTAGAAAAAGAGAAACCTGAAAAGCCTGTAACCGAATCAATAAAAGTAGAGCCAGAAACAGTAAAAATAACAGAACCAACATCGTCAGTGCTAACCTTGGAATCAAAAGAAGAAACTTTTGAAACTAACAAATCAATAAAAGAAGAATCAAAACCAATAAAAAGTCAGGAAGCAGATAAAGAGAAATATTACATAAAACCGACAAAGGCTCCTGTTTTTGATCAAAGCAGGCCATTTATATACATACAACCCAAAAACAGTTGGCCCTCTGAGCTTCGTTTACAACTGCTTGACTCCAATTATCAATCAAAGGCCATCGGGACCTATGCCTATACAGCAAATGAAATTAAAAAAGAGTTTTATATAGAAGATGTTGAAGAACTCAGGCAGAAATTTCCTGATGAGTTTAATGCAGCATTTAAAAACTGGGATTATTTGGTTGAACTCTATAGCAATTATAAAAAGCAATAAGCTACCTTACTACAAATTCCATTGTCATCAACATGTATTCCCCCCCCTGAAAACTTTTATATGCTTTTATTTTTGAATAAAGTTCATAATCTTCTTTCCCCATCAAGCATGTTAAAATAGTTGCTTTTGCCTGGCTGAAAGTAATGCCTAAATTTTCAAAAACAGAATGTGCTTTCGGATATACTTTTATCCTGTAATTTTTTAGTTTTGCCATCGAAGCTGCCATATCAATTGCATCATAAATCCCTCCAATTTTATCTATCAATCCTAATTTCAATGCCTGTTTACCTGACCAAATATGTCCCTGGGCAATAGAATCAACTATCGACATTTTAAGATTTCTGCCATCAGCAACTTTTTTCTTGAATTCAGTATAGGTATCATCAACATAAAATTGTAAAACTGCTAATTCTTCAGGTGACAAAGGGCGGTTAAAACTGCCAAAGTCAGCATATTTACTTGTTTTCACTCTGTCGAAGTTGACACCTAATTTATTATTCCAGAATTTCTGCATATTGAGGTGTACACCAAAAACACCTATTGAACCAGTAATAGTAAAAGGATCGGCAATGATTGAATCGGCAGGTGCAGCAATATAATACCCACCTGATGCTGCCAACGCACCCATTGACACGACCAAAGGTTTTTTGTCGGCTGCTAATTTCACCTCACGCCAAATAACATCTGATGGAAGTGCTCCGCCACCAGGTGAATTGATACGCAATACGATTGCTTTTATATTTTCATCTTCTCTGGCCTGACGTAATGCTTTTGACAAAGATTCTGAACCGATGTTCTGATAATTACCTTGTCCAGATGCAATGTTTCCAACTGCATAAATCAATGCAATTTTATCTTTTGTATATTCTTTCTTTTTATTATCTGAATAAGAATATTGTGAAATTTTCACTAAATTCAACTTATCTTTATTAGTTTTTTCTCTTAAAAGTTTAAAAAACTCATCTTTATACAAAGCCCCATCAACCAGTTTGAACTTTACAGCATCAGAAGCCTGCCTTATTGATAAATTGTCTATCAACGATTTGATAGTTTCTACTGAAATTCCTCTTGCTTTAGCTATTTCATTTAAAAACTGGTCATATACCGGAAACAGATACTCTTCCATCTGTTTACGATCAAATGAACTCATATCGTTTCGGATAAATGTTTCACCGGCACTTTTATACGAACCTGCACGAATGAGTGTCGGTTCGATTTCAAGTTTATCAAACATTCCTTTTAAATATAAGTTTTCTGAACTAAAACCTGTCAAAATAACCATTCCTTCAGGCTGAATATAGATTTTATCAGAAACACTGGCAATAAAATATGCACCTTGTGTCATGACTTCCGAATATGTATAAATAAATTTTTTACTTTTTTTGAAATCAATTAAAACATTTCTCAACTCATTTAACATGGCAAGGGATGCAGGTTGAATTGAAGTATTCAGGTAAATTCCACTAATATTTGGGTCTTCTTTTGCTTTTTTTATCTTATCCATTACATCTTTTAACCCAATAGGAAAAGTTTCATTATCAATAAATGAAAATTCAGAAAAAGGCATATCATCAACTCTTTCAACTAAAACTTTATTTAAATCTAACATTAAGATTGATTTTTCCTTAACTATAGATTCCTGCTCATTCTTACTGAATTTATTGGAATAATGTGATGTGATTCCAGCAATAATGCTTATCATTATAATTGCAATAACGATATAGGCCAACACAAATCCGATCATGCTGGCAAACACATATTTAAAAAAACCTTTCATAACTATTTAATTTACTTTTTATATAATTTTTTATCTGATTTCAAATTTAATTAATTACAAATATTACAAATACCTTTAATTAAAATAAGTCGGATGTTTAAAATTTTAACATCCGACTTATGCGGGAAATAACTATTAAAAATCCACAAAAGAGAGTCCAACTGAAAATGGGTACAACTCAGGTCCCTGATTTTTTAAAAAAAGTTCTGATAAATCATAAGTGGCATATAACATGAAAGAATTACCATAACCCACTCTTGCTGTTACAGCATATCGGAACGGGGTTACATTGTAATCACCTTTTGATTTTTCTTTATTTCTCATTCCATCATCATTATATACCAACTTGGTTTTACTGCCAATGTTATAGCCCAACAGCAATCCTGTTGCAAAATGAATGGCTTTTTCCTCATTTTTTGAGGTATTAATCTCCAATAATAATGGAATATTTAAATACGATAATCTCAACTTTGATTTCTCATATTGAATCACTGTGTCAATGAAACCAGTAAAAGTATCTTTATTACTAAGTAATTTGGTGTCATTAACAAATCTGTAATTATTGATATCAATTCCAAGACCTGAGCCTATTTTTACATATTCATTAACGACCTGAAAATTCTTTTCGAAAATATTTAATCCTACTTTTATTGATTTTTTGTAATCTAAATCGAAGAACTCATAACCATCAGGCATGGTAAATGAATAATCAGGTGTAAAAATACCGGCTACACCAATATCAAGGCCTGACCAGGGAGTAAAGTCACTTTCATGATCATGTTTGTGTTTTTTATTATCTGAATCATCTCCATCATTTTCAAATATCTCAAAGTTATAGTTACCAATTTTCACAGAAACAGTATCAGATTCCGTTTTAACACTTTTCCCTTTAAAGACAGCAGTACCAGACACTTTAATATCATTAACCTGTGGATCACCATAAAACTCAAGCTTTGCAGTGCCCGATATTTGTCCTGCTATTTTCTCTTTTGCATAAACAGATGCCTCACCTGCACCACTTATATTTAATTCTGTTACTTTTGTTTCAAATTCTGATGATTTTACATCACCAGCACCAGATATTTCTAAATGATGATAGTTACATTTTCCAATAATATTCAACTCAGCAGCACCACTTATGTCTGTATAAAGGATATTGGATTGAAGATTTTTAAAAGAAATTTTAGCAACACCTGTTAGTTTTAATGATAAACTATCTGTTGTTATCGATTCTGCATTAATCACTACCACATCATCTACCCTGATAAAATTAATTTTATTTATTCCTATACGAATATAAGCCCCTTCAGCCAGTTGATCAGCTTCAATTTTTAAGGTACTATCCTCTATTTGATATTCCAACTTATTTATTTTATCTCCAAAAACTTCAAGACTATTTTCTTCCTCCTGAATTAAATTAACTGTAAGATTTGAGCCCTTAATAACAAGGTTTTTAAAACCTTTTAAGGATACAAAATTTGAATTTGTATCAACATCTTCCTGTGCCATTGCATTTATTGCAATAAATAATACGGCTATTATAGTCAACTTTTTCATGTTCTTTTTTCGTTTATGACGATTTTACATCAAGTTTGTTACATTTATCTCTGTTTTTTATTTATTGGATAATCAAATGATAAAATACCCGAATTAAAAGCTAATTGTTCAATATTTCCATCATCATCATATTGTTTTATTAATCTCATGTCTTTTCCAAAGAATTTTCCTGCCTGATTTACACCAAGATCAACTATATCCCAAACTGAAAATTTGCGGATTTCGTATTCTTCTTTAGATTCCTTAAGCATTTTCTTTCTGAACTGTCGTAAAAGATATTGATTAATTGTATAAGTTTTCTTTTCTGAAACAAATTCAGCTTCCTGTTCATACATTTTTCCATTCTGAATTTTTATTTCTTTAGGAATTGCTTGAGCTATAATTTGATTGTCTTCAGACATTTTATTAAATAATGAGTCTGGTTTGGATATTTGAATCGTTAGTTTCCCGATTGATTCAGATTCACCTTTAGCTTTGCTAACAGTTTGAATTGTTTCAAATTTTGAATTATCATCTTTGTTAATTATTGCATCAGGATTTTTTTTAGCAACAATTGTTGGTTTGTTTTCACTGATTTTATGTGCAATATCTTGGTTATTTGATTCCCTATTATTAAAAATAAAGGTGAAAACAATTAATAAAATAGCTGCCGCAGCAATTGAACCTAGCTTTTTGAACTGATTTTTAGTTAAAAATGGTAAAATACTTCTTTTTAATTCATTTTTATTTTGAAAAATTAAATTTTTATCAGCGATTAAGCGTGTTTTTTCAATCCATTCATATTCTCTTGCTGTTGTTTCATCAATATTAATTAGTTTGTTAAATAGCATGTGCTCTTCCAGCGAAATATCACCTTCTATCTTTCCAATTAAAAATTCATCAACTGAATCAAACCTTGAAGGAATTAAATCAGCAGGTGTTTTGTATAAACTTTCTTTTCCTGTAAACAAAACAGGGTCACAATTTTCAGAGAGCTTGAGTAATTCGCTAAATTCAGACTTAATGTCAGGATTTTCGATCAAAAACTGCTCAATTTTAGTTTTTAAATCTTCACTTAACCGACCATCAAGATAATCAATCAGAAATGATTCGTAATTTGTTCTATCAATCTCTTGTTGCATAATTCTCAAATTACTAAGTCAGCACTTTTCAAAAATTCTTTTAGAAAAACACGAGCACGGTAAATATAAACTTTTACCTGACTTTCGTTCAAACCGGTAACTTCGGCTATATCGTTGTAGGAATATCCTTCATAATCACGTAAAAGAATTACTGTACGCTGTATTTCAGGCAAGAAGGATACAGCTTTGTCAATAATTTCTCTGGTGTCAAAAAAACTTTCTTTTGTATGGTATTGGCTAAAATCTGCTTGTTCCAGTCCCACCAATCTTTTATCTTTTCTTATATAATCAATCATGGTATGATAGGCGGTAGTAAACAGATATGCTTTTACCTTTTCTGCAGAAACATCTTCAACTTTGTCCCATAATTTCATATAAGTATCCTGAACAATATCTTTTGCTTTTTCATCATCACGAATATTTTTCAGAATAAACCGGTAAATTCCATCGGAATATTCATCAACACTTTTGTTATACTCGTTTAATGTCATTTTTTTAGCAAATCAACCGTATGACGTAGCTCAAAAAAAAAAGTTACAAAAAATTTCAATCTGATTCATTTCGTTTAAACTGCTTATCCCGAAGGCTTTCTCTTTTATCATATAGTTTTTTTCCTTTGGCAAGAGCAATATCCATTTTAGCAAATCCTCTTTCATTGATAAAAATCCGGAGAGGTACTATAGTAAACCCTTTTTCTTTTACTTTAGTACTTAATTTTCTGAGCTCGCGGACTGTTAATAACAATTTTCTTACTCTCAATGGATCATGATTGAAAAGATTTCCATGTGTATATTCTGAAATATGAAGATTTTTAACAAATAGTTCTCCATTTGAAAAAAAACAATAAGTATCGTTAAAACCAACTTTACCTTGTCGGACAGATTTAATTTCGGTACCTGTCAAAACAATGCCTGCGGTGTAAATATCAAATATCTCATTTTCAAAACGAGCTTTTTTGTTTGGTATGTTGATTGTTTTATTCATTTTAAATATGTGCAAAGATATTAACAACATTTTGCTAATCACTACGTTTATAAAATACATAAATTTGCATGAGTAAAAGAGTACTAAATTCAATGAAAATTCTAAAAAAAGTTGTGAATAAGCGTTTATTAACTTTTATTTCTGTAATCTTGTTACTAATGATGACTTTTGCTTGCCATCGTGACCAGTGTCCCTGTCATGGTTTAAAAGCAAAAAGTAACATTTATTTAAAAACTGTTGGTAAAAAATTTGCAACTGCATCTTCGATATATGTAGTTTTGAACAAAAATTAAAAAAATTGAAAAAAGTCAGGTTAATTATTATTTCTTTAATAACATTAGTTATTTTAAGTTCCTGTCGTACAGATTTTTGTCCTACATTTAAAATGAAAGTTGTTAAATATATAATAACAATATTTAATAGATAGGCACTTACAATTCTTTATGAAACTATTGGCCAGCTTAATATTTTTATTTTTTATATTAAGTATAAATGTTTTTTCACAGGAAAATGCTATAAATGAATATACATCAATACGATACGATAAAAGTTTTCAGGGAGGTATATTAAAACTAAGCAATGGACTGGGTTTTTCAGTTCAATACAAAGTACAACGAAAATCAAGTATTTTTTTATTTAATCTTGACATTTATAATTTAAAACATCCTAAAGAAAGCCGTGTAGTTAACCCGATAGAAGATGCTGCACTACCCTATGTGTATGGAAAAATATTTAGTGCTATTCCTGTTCATTTTGGTTTTGGAAACGAATTTTTAATTGCAGACAAAGAAGTTCCGAATGGCATAAGAATTGGATTTTTATACAATATTGGTATTGATATGGCATTACTTAAACCTCAATATTTATGGATAAACTATTATTACCCTGAAATTGGTAAAATTCAGCGTCTTGAAAGGTATGATCCTGAAAATCCGATACATGCAAATCAGAATAATATTTTTGGTGGCTCATCTTTTTATCATGGATTAAGTTCAATGGAATCTGTTTTTGGAACTTTTGCAAAAGTTGCTTTTAATTTTGAATGGAATAAAGAAGAATATTCATATAAAACTCTTGAAACAGGCGTATTAATTGATGCATTCCCTGAACCACTTCCTATCTTTGGTTTTATTCAAAATTCAAAGATTTTTTTAAACATCTACCTTGCTTTGAACTTTGGAAAAAGATGGTAGCATCTTATATTTTTTAATTAACACAACAATTTCATGTCAGACTTATCCAACTTCAAACATAAACCTCATTGGTTGAAAGTACCTTTACCAAAAGGAGAGAAATATATTCAGTTAAAATCACTGGTACATAAAAATAATCTTGCTACCATCTGTGAAAGTGGCAATTGTCCTAATATGGGTGAATGCTGGAATGCCGGAACAGCAACATTTATGATTTTAGGTATCAATTGTACTCGCAATTGTCTATTTTGTGATGTAAATCCAGGGAAACCATTACCACCTAACCCTGAAGAACCGTTGAAAATTGCAGAGTCAATTCGTTTGATGAAATTAAATCATTGTGTAATTACTTCAGTCACAAGAGATGATTTGGTAGATTACGGAGCATCACACTGGGCAAATACTATCAATAAAATCAAAGAACTAAATCCAAATATTACAATGGAGGTTTTGATACCTGATATGCATAGTAATATTTCTCATTTAAAAACAATAGCAGATGCAAAACCAGAGATAATTTCGCATAATATAGAAACTATTGAACGACTTTATCCACAAGTACGGCCACAGTCAAACTATGTAAGAAGCTTAAATCAGATCAGTGACACAAAAAAACTTGGTGTTATTACAAAATCAGGATTTATGGTAGGAATGGGAGAAACAACAGAAGAAATTTTTACATTATTAAAAGACCTGAAAAATCATCAGGTTGAAATTGTAACCATAGGCCAATATTTAGCACCCTCACCAAAACACTTTCAATTGGTAGAGTATATTACTCCTCAAAAATTTGAAGAATATAAAAATTTTGGACATAGTATAGGTATTCCAAAAGTAATTTCAGCACCACTTGTCAGGTCATCATATCATTCAGAAAGTCAACTTAATGACTAAAACACTCATTTTTCTGTTGAAATCACTCATTTAAATTTTACCTTTATAATAAAGTTGCTATTTTTACATCCGTTTTTAAACAATTTATAAATAAAACAATCTGCTTTTTAATAAGATTTTCAATAGTGAAAATTATTATTTTTGCGGCTGGGTTATTAATGATTTTAAAAGATAGCTATGAGAACTAAACTATTTATTATTTTAATTACAACTTTATTGTTGGTTTATACAGGAATTAATGTAAGCAAGCATTATAAAAATGAAAAAAGGTTAAAAAATATCAGCCTTGCTTTTAATAAATCTGAGGATGGCAATAATATCAAAGGTGCTATTGAATTTTATAATACAATTAAAGCCAACCCGCTTACCGGAGAAATTGACCCTCAATTGATTGAGGCTGCTTATAGGCAAGCTGACAAATTAGGAGGTTTTCGTGCATTAAATCTGAATTGGATAAGTCGTGGCCCTGATAATTATGGTGGTAGAACACGTGCTCTTATCATTGACAAAGATAATCCAAATATTTTAGTTGCAGGGGGAGTTTCAGGAGGTGTCTATCGTTCAACCAATGGTGGCAAATCATGGAATAGAATTGATTATGCTGCAGAAGCTGGTGGACTTATTATTTCATGTATGGAGCAGGCATCCGATGGTACAATTTATTTTGGAACAGGTGAGTTGTATTTCACTGCTATGAGTGGCCCAAATGGGGACCTCACTTCAGGTTTACGTGGTGGAGGAATGTATAAATCAACTGACAAGGGTTTAACCTGGACTTATTTGACTTCCACTAACCCTACTGCTAATGGCAGCAGATGGTACAATGTTCAATCTGTAAAAGCAGATCCCACGAATCCAAGTATCGTTTATGCAGCCACTTATTCAGGTTTTATGAAGTCAACTGATGCTGGTGCTACCTGGAATCGTCTTGACTTTCCTGATGGTGCTTCTGCACAAATATTTATTGATATTGCTATTTCCAATGATGGAAAAAATATTTTTACAGCTTCCTATGGAGCAGGAAGATGTAAACTTTTCAGGTCAATTAATGGTGGTGCATTTGAAAAAATTGCAGCCTCTGTAACCGAAATAACAAACTCCACACGCTTGACTATTGCCATTGCTCCAAGTGACAACAACTATGTTTATGTTTGTTCTACTTCAAATGGCACTGCTCCTTATCCTGGCATACATTGTTTTGGAGGTTTATATCAATCAATTGATAATGGCACAACATGGACTCAGATTGTAGCAGGACATTCCAGTGCCGAACCTTTTGGCAGGCAAGGACAATATCAGGGACAATACGACAACTGTGTTGCTGTTGACCCTTATAATAAAGAACGTGTTTTTGTTGCTGGTGTAACACTGTATTGCTATAGTAATAAACAATTTTATAAAGTAGCCAGCCAGGAAGAATATTTAGATGCAGATGGCTTGTACAAAAATCCTCAGTTTGTTCATGTTGATATGCATAACTTCAGATTTGATATGAAATCAAAACCTGCAAAAATGTATATTCTTACCGATGGAGGTATTTACGTCAGTGATGATTTTCAAAAAGACTATCCCACCTATAGTTATAGCAATATGTATTACACTACTACCCAGTATTATGGTTTTGCTGTTGATATACATGGTAATCTATTAGGAGGAACACAGGATCAAAGTTCAATGTATATAGATGCCGGTGGTTTAACAGGAAATAGTGCCAGAGAAGTCAGAGGTGGTGATGGTTTTTATGCTGAGATTTCAAAATATGACCCAAATATCATGTTTTATGAATCACAGGAAGGTTCTTGTGTAAGGTCAAACAACAAAGGAAAAGGTTCTGAAGCTTTTGTTCGTGACGACAAAAACAATAAATATTTGATAGATGACAACTTCTATTTCAATACACCGTTCAGGTTATGGGAAAATAAAGAAAAACAGACATTTTATGATACAAGTGGAAATCCTTATGATTCAATTGTTCATGTGTCAAAATGCTTTTTCGCTGGTGAACAGGGTGTATGGATGACACCTGATGCTGTTGATTTCAATGCTGACACTATTCGGTGGTATCTTATTTCAAAAGGTCTTAACGGACAACAAATTCTTTCAATGGAATATACTTCAGACGGAGATGCTGTTTTTGTAGGTACAAAAAGCTTTACTGCTGGCAGATTATATAGAATTTCAGGCCTTAAAGGTAAAAACCTCTGGTTTGACCAAAATGGTAATTTTGACCCTGATTATTTTGGCCTTAAAACTGAATTGCTTGGGTCGTGGGCAAACCGTGTGGTTTGTGGCATTGGAGTTTCACCATCTGATAATGGAGTTGTTGTTGTAACACTTGGAAACTATGTTAGTGGCTACGACCATGTTTATATTTCTAAAAATGCACTTGATGATGTTGCAAATGTAACATTTACTGCTATTCATGGTAATCTACCCCGTATGCCTGTATATGATGCAGCCATAAATTCAAGTTCTGCTAATCAGGACACTATTATTATCGCTACTGAATTGGGCATGTGGGCAACTGTTAATGGTGGCACAACTTGGACAGAAGAAAATAAAGGTATGGGCAGAGTGCCAACATTTATGATACGTCAGATAAAACGCTATCCATGGTGGAAAGGTTATGAGTTTTTTGCTGCTACTCATGGAATGGGGATTCGCTCAACAACATCTTTTATTTCTAATGTAGGTATTGGAGAGAAAGAAAAAAATCTGACACAGCAAATTAGTGTATTCCCTAATCCTGTCAGAGAACAACTTAATGTTAAGTACATTTTAAATACTCCTTCAGATTTACAGGCCGATATTATCAACCTGAATGGCCAGATTGTCAGGAAAACAACGATAACAAATAATGTAAGAGGCGAAAATACAAGAAACATTAATGTTGGAACATTACAGCCAGGAATGTATTTCATAAGATTAAGTTCCGATGGAATAAACCTTGTTAGCAGATTTAATGTAATAGAATAATAAAACCAACAAAATGAAATATCAGAACGGAGCCAAAAGCTCCGTTTTTTTTATGTATATAGTAGATTGCAGCCCCTGACAGGAGCAATATCAGAGCGGCCTAAAACCTTGAAAGATTCATCAGATAAACATAAACCTACATCATCAGTTGCTATAAAAGAACAGCTGCCAATATTAGCCAGATCGATAATATTTATTAGTCCAGGTTCATTATTTTGTAATATTTCAAAGGGATCATATTGATTTCTAATCATCACCTTCATCCATGGGCAAGTTTTAAAAATACCATCTCCACTTGAATATGCCTGAGAAAGCAATTCAGTCATTCCGTATTCAGAATGTATATTTTTTACTTTAAATCGTGACTTTAATATTTCATGTAATTGATCACGTGGAATTTCAATTCCCCTCCCCTTCATTCCTCCTGTCTCCATGACTATAATATCAGATAAATCAGGCTGATACAATTCACTGAAATCTAATAGCGCAAAACTGACACCTATAAAAATAACTCTTTGCTTCCTTTTAATTAATTTCACTAATTTATCATTCAGTATGTCCCATTCATCAAGATAAAATCCACTATCTTTGGAATTCGTCATTTTCATTAACTCATCAACCATGAATATCAATGAGGAATGCTTTCGTTCAAGGTAAGAAGGTAGCAGAGCAAGAATAGTATAGTTTTCAACATCACCATAAAACATATTGAAAGTATTGATTAAGCTTTTCCTGTAAATCTCAACATCATAAATATAGTGCTTTGATGTTTGATCTCCTGATGTTCCGCTACTTTCAAAAATCATTTTATGATTAAGATTTTTTATAAGTATTTTATGAGTTTTAAAAAAAGAGATAGGCAAAAAAGGTATCTGAGATAATTGTATGATATTATTCGGATTAACTCTTAAAACTCTTAAAAATTCTTGATAAACGGGATTATTTACTGCTTGAAAATTAAAAACCTCAAGAGCAATTTCTTCAAAGTTTTCAGCGTTAATATCAAATACTTTTTTTATAAATTTGTCAATCATCCTGAATAGCTATGATAATATTCAAAGGTAATACTAAACTAATTTTCCTTGTGCTGATTATAATAATTTTTTTACTAATCAGATGCACCGACCAGGTGGATTTCGGTATTATTCCTGTAATAAAATTTGAAAAATATGAATTATTTAAAAATAGCAATGGAAAAGATACTGCTCTGACATTAACGATATCATTCACTGATGCTGATGGAGACCTGGGTCTTGAACAGGAAGACACACTACCTCCTTTTAATAGTGGCAGTAAATACCATTATTGTATGTATATTTTTTATTATGAGTATTATGATTCTCAATGGAGAGAAATAAGACCTGAGATAGGAGGAATTCCAATAGGTGATACCATTCGATTTCCTTACAGATTCCGTAATCTCACTCCAAATACGCCTAATAAAGCGATAAAAGGAGAAATTGACTGGCATACAAACCTGATTGAACCTCAAAAGAGCAATACTATCAAATTTGCAATATTTATTTACGATCGAGCACTTCATAAAAGCAATATCGTTGAATCACCTTCCATTTTCTATAATAAATAGCATGAACAAGCAACAATTAATCGATACGATTAAGCAAAAAAAATCTTTTCTTTGCATTGGTCTTGATACCGATCTCAATAAAATTCCCGCTGAATACAGGGAATTCGAAAATCCCATTTTTGAATTCAATAAAATGGTAATAGATGCAACAAAAGACATTGCGGTATCTTATAAACTTAATCTTGCATTTTATGAATCTTTTGGCATGAAAGGATGGGAAGAACTGGAAAAAACAGTAAATTATATTCCCAAAGGAATATTCAGGATTGCTGATGCTAAGCGGGGAGATATTGGCAACACCTCTGCCCAGTACGCCAAAGCCTTTTTTGAAGCGATGCCTTTCGATGCCATTACTGTATCGCCTTACATGGGTAGCGATTCTGTAAAACCTTTTCTTGGCTTTGAAAACAAATGGGTAATTATATTAGCCTTAACATCAAATCCTGGTTCAGCTGATTTCCAAATGCAAAAAATAAACAATGAGTTTTTATTTGAAAAAGTAATAAAAACAGCTTCGGGATGGGGTAGTTCAGAGAATACTATGTTTGTAGTTGGGGCTACTCACCCCGGTATGTTTTTAACAATCAGGAAACTCATTCCCAATCATTTCATACTGATTCCAGGTGTTGGTGCTCAGGGAGGCAATATTGATGATATTGGAAAAAATGCCCTGAATAAAGATATCGGGGTGTTGGTAAATGTTTCCCGTGCAATACTTTTTCCTGACAGCACAGCTCAATTTCCGAATAAATGCAGGTTAGCTGCCAAAGAATACCAACAACAAATGAGTGTTTTTATAAATTAAAAACACATGAAAGAAGAATTACTTCATTTTATATGGCGTTTTCAGCTTTTTGAAAAAAGAGATTTTAAAACTTGTGAAGGTGAAATTATTGAGGTAATTTATCCTGGTATTCAAAACTATGATTCTGGTCCTGATTTTTTAAATGCAAAAATTAAAATTGGAGATAAAGTTTGGGCAGGCCATGTAGAATTACACTTAAACACTGACGATTGGTTCAAACATGGTCATCAGAAAGATCCTGCATATAACAATGTTATTTTGCATGTTGTTTATGATGATGTTGCTATGGTTAAAAAACCTGACATTCCACTTGTCAGTTTAAAATACAGGATTAGCAGGAATATTATTGACAATTATACAAAAATGATAAATCAGGCAACATGGGTTGCTTGTGAAGATTCTTTGCAATTAATTGATTCCCTGACATGGACAACATGGCTTCAAAGACTTATTACTGAGCGTGTTGAATACAAAAACAGTATTATAAAGGACTTACTAATTAAAACTAACAACGACTGGCATGAAAGTTTTTATATTTCTATTGCCCGTAGTTTTGGTTATCGGGTAAATGCCGATGCCTTTGAAAAGTTAGCAAGCATCACACCCCAAAAATTAATTGCAAAACATAAAAACAGTCTCTTTCAGATTGAAGCACTTTTGTTTGGACAGGCAGGTTTACTTGATGGTATATTTAAAGATGATTACCCATTGAAACTGCAAAAGGAATATTCATTTTTGTGCGATAAATATAATTTGCAAAACATGGATGCTTCAGAATGGAAATTTGCACGTATGTGGCCTGTCAGCTTTCCTACAATCAGAATTGCGCAATTTGCACAGCTTCTTTACAAATCATCATCACTTTTTAACAAAATTCTTGAAATTGATAGGGTTGCAAATATTGTTAAATGCCTTGAAACTGAAGCCTCATCCTATTGGTTTCAACATTATATTTTTGACAATCAAACAATAACAAAATCCAGAAAAAAACTTGGCAAATCAACCGTAAACAGAATAATCATTAATTCAGTAATACCTATTTTATTTGCATTCGGAAAAGAAAAAGACAAAAACCATCTGACAGCACTTGCACTTGAATTATTTGAAGTAATATCACCTGAAAAAAACAGTATCATCGATCAATGGCAAAGTCGGGGAATCTTTGCAAAAAATGCAGGAGAAACACAAGCATTATTACATTTAAAAAATGAATATTGCAATAAAAAACGATGCCTGATCTGTGCAATAGGAACTGCGGTTTTAAGAAAAAACAGATAAAAGCTAATACAGTAAATTTATCTATTTATTAGCCAGAAAGTCCTTATATCCTGATTTTTGAAGCTTTTCAGATTTTTGTATGACTTTCTTTTCCTGTTCTTTTTTAAATTCAATAAATTTCTCGAGTAAACTATTATCTGCAACAGCAAGTATTTGAACAGCCAACAAACCTGCATTTCGTGCTCCATTAATAGCCACAGTAGCAACAGGAACACCTGGTGGCATCATGACGGTAGAATAAAGTGAATCGATACCATTTAGTGCGCCACCTGCCAGAGGAACACCAATAACAGGAAGGGGAGAATGAGCCGCAATAGCACCAGCTAAATGAGCTGCAAGGCCTGCTGCAGCAATAATTACTTTATAGCCATTTTTATGTGCATTGGCTGAAAATTCCATTGCCTGATGGGGTGTTCTATGTGCCGACATGACATCAATATAATATGGAATACCAAATTCTTCCATGACTTTTGCTGCCTCCTGCATGACATTAAGATCAGAATCGGAGCCCATTAAAATTGCAACTTTTGCCATCCTTTCGGTTATTATTTGGTTATTATTAGTTTGAATGTTTTTCTGTTTTGCCTATCTTTTTCTGTAAGCATTAAAATATAAAAGCCTTTTGATAAGTCTGTTATTATTATGTTATTATTTTCTACTATTCCTGATTTATGTTTTTTTCCATCAACACTCACAATTTCATACTGCAATTCACATTCATTATTTCGTTGAATATGTATAATGTTTTTAGATGGATTAGGATATATCCCCAGATTATTATCGTTATTAGTTTCAGGAGTATTTATTACAATTTTCTTATTGCTGAAAACCGGGCGAATCATCAAGGCACCTTTGAGAGATGAAGTGTTCCACTTATCATTTGCAAAGAAAAAAACTTTTCCTGTTGAATTATTTGGAAAAGTATCATCAATCAGTTCATAATAATTCATATCCACCCCAACATTTATATAATATTCGGAGTTTTGTTCCCAGCCAATATATAATTCATTGTCAACTGCCAATGCAGTATCAAATAAAAACAGATAATAGCCATTATCTTTTTCATCTGCTATTTCAGGCACCCTTGATTCAATGATGACAGGATTTGTATTGAAATCACCTTTATTCCAGACCAAAATGTTAAAAGCATTATTTCCTACATATTGATCTGAACGATTGAAATAAATGTAAATGCCTCTTAGCGAATCTTCATTAGGTATTTTAACCTGAAAATTATATTTATATGCCACCATGGAATACTTGCCCGGATAAATTCCATAGCCCATTTCAGCAGTACCATCATCGTAAGCATAATAATTTTCAAATCGCTGAAAATACTCAGCATTGTCATTAATTTTCCTATCATCAATTAGCTTACTGCTAAGAATGGTTTTAAAAACAACTGTATCATTTGATGCTACAGACGACAGGTCAAGACTATCAGGCATATAAAAAGCCAAGGTAAGGGTGGTATCTCCACTGTAAAGTGTTTTATCATCACCTGTTGACATTAATAATTTATTATCGGCCAAATTATAAATATTTGCCCTGCCAATTAAATTCAGCGGAGTTTTCCATAAATTATAGGCATGTATTTTCAGTTCTTTTCTGACCAGATTTTTATTCGCATTAAAATGCTTCCATGGCATGGAAGTATATTCTTCTAAAATGCTGACAGGGCGTTCTGTAACTGTAATATCCTTATAAACTGTATCACTTGAATTTCTTCCTTTATTTAAATAAACATAAGTCAGATGCCAATGATCAAGATTACCCGATAAACTACCATAATTAACAAACCTGAACTGAAAAGCACCATAATAAAACTCGGCTAAGGTATCAGTTATTTGCGAGGTATCAATGATATAAGGTTTAACCGGTACGATAACCTGTTGAAAAGGTTTTAAAAAAGAGCCTTTAGCACTCCAGATTCTTACCCATGCATTGGAGTCCCAGAAGGTACCTGCCCAAAGCCTGATTGGTTTAAACTCAAGCACTAGAGAATCATATTCTTCAGGTGCATCAGCAATCCCCTGAGGCTGGTAAAAAAAACTCAGATATATAGAATCTGACAATTTATACTTCGACAAATTGATTGGAACAGAAGTAAGCCTGTCGGCTATTTTTCCTTTAGAGTTTACAAGTCCCGGACTATATGGATTTCCATATTCATCTAAACCATCGAAAGTAGCAGTATTGTAGCTTACCGGACGATAAGCCAGTGTGCTATTGATAAAAACATTTTTATCGATCCATAGGCTATCTTTCGGATATGGATTGTTTCCGGAGAAATCGTCCCAAAACGAATATTTGTCCAGATCAAAGGTATCAATACTTCTGTATGAACGATGCAAGATCTCAGGAAACTTATTTAATATCGGGTTGTAACTCAACGGTGTAATCAGTTCCTGTGCTGATAAATTATCAAAACAACCGTTGATCAATAAGAATGAAACAATTAGAATTATTGCTTTATTTATTATCATTTGCTTTTCATGTTAATAGTTGAGTGAGTCTGGTTTATTTTGTTTTGCTTTTGAAAATTTTTCAGGTTTTGTCAGCCAAACATCCACTGCTTCTCCCTGAGAAATCATAACGTCAGACGGTTCAGGATATTGCTTATAAACCAAACAGGATAAAGTATCTCTGACAGCTTCATCCAAAATCACAGCACCAATGTTCAAACCAACTCCGGATAATGCAAATACAGCCTCATCGTAAGTTAATCCAACCAGATTGATAACGCTTACTTTTTCTGATGATAAACCATCCCCTAATACAAGGTCTATTTTTGAACCTTTGCTGATAAAAGTGCCTGGACGAACTATTCTTCCATCCTTTTTTACCTGTAAAACAACATTTTGTGCTATATCAGGCACATACTCAAGGTCGCCAACTTTTAATCCTGTACTTTGCAGAATACTGAGTGCCTGTCGTAATGTAACATCAAGTAAATCAGGCATTTTTACTCTTGGAGGTGTGTCAGAACTAATCGTTAAATAAATTTTTCTTTTTCTTTTTACTTTTGAATTTGGCTTGGGATTCTGGTCAACAACTGTAAAAAAAGTAGCATCAGGAACATACATAGAATCCATAATGGTAAATCTAAGATTTTTTTCTTTACAAATCTTTTCAACTTCATCAATTGTGTAACCTTTCAGATCGGGTACAGTTAAAGATTCACCATGATGTGTAATGACTTTCAATACCTGAAGGGCAACAATGATAAGAACAAAAATCAGTATCAGGATGACCGTAACATTTCTCAGGAAAATTTTACTTCTTAAAAACTCAACAATAAACACTGTGATGCTTTTTAAACTGTTATATTATCTGGCAAAATTAATAAAGAATACGCTTGCAGCAGTGTAAATTTATTTTTTATTGGTTGATTGTTTTGACTCTTGAAAAACAAGTAATTACTATAACCATTAAAATTATAAATTACTGATTTTCATACTTTTCTGTTTCCTCATATTTAAATACAATCTCAACCCCTGCAGATTTGAACATTTCTTCCGATTCAGTACCAGCATGATATTTTTTTTCACAAACTACCCTTTTTATTCCACAATTAATAATCAGCATAGCACAGGTACGACAAGGAGTCATTTTACAATACAATGTTGAGTTATTTATCGAAATTCCCAATTTTGCAGCTTGTGTAATTGCATTTTGTTCGGCATGTACTGTTCGAACACAATGCTGTGTAACTGTACCGTTTTCATGTATCAGTTTTTTCATTTGATGTCCAACATCATCACAATGAGGCAAACCTGTAGGGGCACCTACATAACCTGTCACTAAAATTTGTTTATCCCTGACAATCACACAGCCACTTCTGCCGCGGTCACAGGTGGCCCTCGAAGCTACCGTCCTTGATATTTCAAGAAAATAATCATCCCATGATGGACGTAAATGATGTTCGTTGTTGATATTCATTTATTTACAATTGAATTTAATATTCCTTCGATTACAGATTCAAGTTCTTTAACAGAACCTGAGTTATTGATGATATAATCTGCATTAGATATACAATGAGAGATATTTTGCTTGTTTGGATCAGTAGAGTGCATTTCTCTTTCTTCATTTGATTTAAACTCCTCATAAGAAATATGGTCGGTTTCCGACATTCTTAGTTTTATTCTCGAATATCTTAATTCAGATGGAGCATCCACTGCAAATAAATAAAAATCAGGTTTTCCCCTTAGCATTTCCACTTCTCCTGGTGTACGGATACTTTCAATAACACAATTTTGTTTGCTCTGCACTGCTTCAAGATATAATTGTTCAACAATATAGGAAGGTGTATGTTTTGCCCTTAAATCATTGGCAACCTCAACCAAATTGTCACGATTTAACACCAAACCTCTTCTCTCTATTTCCTTTGTTAAAAAACTACGGACTGAAAAATGGCTAAACCCATGCATTTTTACTAAATAGTCAACAATAGTTCCTTTTCCTGCACCAATAGTTCCTGTAATACCAATGATAATCATTATGTTAAAAAAATAAAAACTTTGATTTTCTGATGTTCAAAAGTAAAGTAAAAAGTAAAAATAAAAAAGTAGAGGAAAGTACAATCAAAACACTATCATGGTTAATCTGTTAATAAATTCAAAAAAACTTCTAATTTAATTAGATTTATTTTGCAATAAATAATAATCATAGAGCATGCAAAAAATTGTTGGAATTTTATTTGGAGGAAAATCTGCTGAACATGAAATATCAATTTTGTCATCAAGGAATGTTGTAAAAAACCTGGACAGGAACAAATATATACCATTTCTAATATATATAGATAAAAATGGAAATTGGTTAGAATCGTCTGAAGAAGAACTTAATACAGGGAATTTTAGCAACAAACATGTATTGATGTTAAAATTAGAGAGTAATGAATTTAAATTCATTAGTTCAGAGGGGAAATCAATCAAAGTGGCAGCAATATTTCCTGTATTACACGGTCCTAATGGTGAGGATGGTAGTGTTCAAGGATTCTTTGAGATAGCAGAAATACCGTATATTGGCCCTGGTATAGCCGGAAGCAGTATTGCCATGGATAAAGAGATTACAAAGAGGTTGTTAAATAAAGCAGGTATTGGAATTGCAAAGTACATAACTTTATTAAAATGGGAACGATATAATAAAACTGCCATTATCAGAGAACTTGGATTACCTTTAGTAATAAAACCATCCAGGGCAGGCTCATCAGTCGGAATCAGCAAAGTAAAAACAATAGAAGAACTGGATGCTGCTATTGATCTTGCATTTCAATTTGATTACAAAATTTTGGCAGAAGAATATATTAAAGGGCGTGAAATTGAAGTTGCTGTTTTAGGCAATGAAGAAGTGATAGCTTCTATTCCTGGAGAAATTGTCTCTGAGTTTTACGATTACAAGGAAAAATACAGCAGTGAAAGTAAAACTCACCTGGATGCACCAGCTCTTTTAGAAAAAGGTGAAATAAAGAAGCTCCAGGACATTGCTATAAAAACTTTCAAAGTGCTTGAATGTGAAGGGATGAGCAGGGTTGATTTTTTTTATACACCTGAAAGAATCCTGATTAATGAAGTGAATACTATCCCCGGATTTACCAATATTTCCATGTATCCTAAATTATTTGAACTGAGTGGAATACCTCAGAAAGAGCTGATAACAAAACTTATTGAACTGGGTATAGAACGTCAGGAACGAAAGAATAAACTGAAATCAAGTTTAAATTAAATTCAACCTAATTCATTTATGGAAATAAAGTAAATTACTATTTTAGAGTAGTTAATAACCCAATTCAATATACCTAATTCTCATCAACCAGGTCATTTGATCAGATTTTACTCTAAATTTGTCTCAATAAAATTGTAAATTTGCATAAATTAAGGTTATGAAAAAGTTAGTATTACCCACTCTCTTCCTGATAATTTTGCTATCTTCCTGCAATGAAAATGGTTTATTTAACAGGAAAAATATTATCTCAATAACTCATTCAGCATGCAAAACATTCTACCGCTCAGCAAATCTGGATACTGTGGAACGGACAAAAGATATGATAGAGTACTTTTACGACACTTCAACAAGGATTTTAAAAATCAAGCATTATAATGCAGCTTTTAACTGCTGCCCTGGCAAAATTCATGGTGAAATGGTATCCGATAGCTTTAATATTATCATCACTGAAATTGAAAAAGCCAACAATCCATGCGATTGCAGTTGTCTGTATGATCTGGAGTATCAAATCGATAATCTTGCACCTGGACAATACTCATTACAAATCATTGAACCCTATTTGACAGCACCAGATGAAGCCTTAAAATTTATCATAGATTTAAAGAACACTACTTATGATACATTGAGCAAATTGAGAACAAATTATCCATGGTTATTGTAGTATAAATATTTTTGCTGAAAATTTTGTATTATGAATTCCGGACTTACTACAGTTTTATTACTCATTTTATCCAATACTTTTATGACTTTTGCCTGGTATGGACATTTAAAATTCAGGGAGTTTGATTGGTTTAGTAAACTTGGCCTGATAGCTATTATTTTAATAAGTTGGGGAATTGCACTGTTCGAATATATTTTTCAGGTTCCGGCAAATAGAATTGGCTACAGTGCCAATGGCGGGCCTTTTAATTTATGGCAGTTAAAGGTTATACAGGAAATTATAACACTTACTGTTTTCACACTTTTCACTATTATTCTCTTTAAAAATGAAACTTTCAGAATAAATCATCTTATTGGCTTTATCTTCCTGATTTTAGCGGTATATTTTATCTTTAAAAAATAATTTTTATGATAAAAAATTAATTTTAACTTTGTTTCGTAATTTTACGAAATACGATGCAGTGAATGAAACAATTATATATCTGAATGAAGATGCAATTTTAATAGAAGTCAGAACTAAATTTTAAACGGCTATGCGCATATTTGGCCTAGACAATATCATTTATTTTCCTTATATTGAAACTGTAAGCAAATTGCATGGGTTTCTGTTAAATTATACATTGGTAGCTGCCGATGTAGTAGGATTAAGAAGCAAAGAAGTTTGCTTCAATTTAATAGAAAAAGGGTTTAATAATATAATATTGCTGGCAGGTGGTTTAGTTGACTTGGAACAATCAGGGTTAGCTGTCATTAAAAACCTGAAAAAAAATCACATGGCCAGTGTCTTTGCATGATGAAATCAAAAGTTTAGAAATGACTTTCGAGTTTTATACAAAATTTATTAATGGTATTTTGTGGAAAATTCCAAAAGCATCAACTGTATGGAGCCGGGAAGATATTTGGAACACAATCAAGGTCAGATGGTCGATTGGCAGAATGAATTATCGAGTTAAACCAGGCTTATACGCTGTTGGACTTCCAGACTCAAATTCTGAAATATTTGTTACAGCAAACTTTAAATTAAGTTTCGACCATTTGCGCAGGGCATTGCATGAAATGGATGCCTGGATTTTAATTCTGGATACCAAAGGCATCAATGTGTGGTGTGCAGCCGGTAAAGGTACTTTTGGAACCAGAGAACTTGTTTACAGAATCAAAGCTCATGAGCTGGATAAACTGGTAAATCACAAACGTGTAATTGTACCTCAATTGGGTGCAACAGGAGTGGCCGCTCATGAAGTAAAAAATAAAACCGGTTTCAGAGTGATTTATGGACCTGTCAGGGCTGAGGATATTAAATCCTTTGTTGTTGCAGGACTAAAAGCTACTCCTGAAATGAGAAAGGTCAATTTTCCATTAAAAGAAAGAATAAAACTAATACCCGTAGAGCTCACATTTGGTAAATATTACTTGCTTGCTGTGCCAGCAGTTTTCTTCATTCTTTCAGGGTTAAATAAGAATGGTTATTCTTTCGATTTAACATGGATTATTGGGAGTAAAGCAGTTTTTTCTTTGTTTGTTGCTTTCATTTCCGGTTGTGTTGTTACGCCCATTTTACTGCCATGGATTCCTTTCAGAAGATTTTCCATGAAAGGTCTTTCAATAAGCTTGATAATGTCAATTCCACTACTGTACTTTAACTTTTTAGGAAGCACTATTTTTGAAAAAATTTCATGGTTTTTAATGATGGGTGCGCTGTCATCATTTCTGGCCATGAATTTCACTGGTTCAACTACATTCACTTCATTGTCAGGAGTTCAGAAAGAAATGAAAACAGCTTTACCTTTGCAAATAGGAGCAGCAGCAATTGGAATTATTGGGTGGATTATTAGTCGATTTATTTAAAAATTATGAACGGATTTGTTTACCTGAAAGATGTTGTTAGCCTGGAACTTGACAGAGAAAAATGTACGGGTTGCATGATGTGTATAATGGTTTGCCCTCATGAGGTTTTTGCCATGAAAGACAAAAAAGCCATGATTATCAATAAAGATTTATGTATGGAATGCGGTGCCTGTCAGAAAAACTGTCCTGACAATGCCATCAGGGTAAGGTCAGGTGTTGGTTGTGCAGCAGGAATTATCAAAGGTATATTACGAAAATCAGAACCAAGCTGTGAGTGTGGTTCAAATACTAATTGTTGTTAATCATAAATCAAATGTTATGAGTGTTTTTAATCCAATACTTACAAATTACATTGAATGTTTTTTATCTGAAAATAAAATAGATAGAAGCAGAATTGAGTTACTCAATAACCTAACAGATTATTTGATTGAAAAAATTCAAAGGAATGAAAATGTTAATTTGATTTTTATTTGTACACATAATTCCCGCAGAAGCCATTTAGCACATATTTGGGCACATACAGCTATTCTTCATTACAACTTACAAAATATTCAAACCTTTTCAGGTGGAACTGAAGAATCTGCATTTAATATCAGGGCTGTTTCGGCATTGATCAGGGCAGGTTATCAAATTGAAAATCTGGATACGTCAAAATTTGCAAATCAGCATTACTTAATAAGATTTGATGATGAAAAAAACAATCTTTCAATGTTTTCGAAAGTGTATGATCATAAAGCAAATCCAAAAGAGAATTTTGCAGCAGTTATGGTTTGCTCACATGCCGATGAAAACTGTCCTTTCATACCCGGTGCAGAAAAAAGATTTTCAATTCCTTACGATGACCCCAAAGATTTTGATGATACTGAACTGGAAGCAGAAAAATACAATGAAAGATGTTTGGAAATAGCAAAAGAAATGTTTTATGTATTTGAAAGGATTAATACAAAGTAAATTATCAAAAACAGGGAATTTTTTCTTTTTCCTGTCAGGATAATTCAATATTAAGTCAAATCAGTATATCAAAATCAGAGAATTCGCTTGCTTTTCCATTGATTTGAGAGCCATATAAAATAATATCTTTTATTTTTTCCCAAAACTCAGACTTTAATCTGATCTTTATTTCGTTCAAAATACTAAGATTATTATTCATGCTTCAATAATACTGTTTTTTACTAAAATATACCTCTTTAATAAATTTTTACTGATAAATGTATTCATAGTATAATAAATTTCTCAATCTCTACCTTTATCATTTATTACATTGTAAAATAATTTCAACTTATTATTTTAGTGGCCATTGCCATCTTTGGCATGAACTCAGGTAAAGCCTTTGCAGCAGTAACTGGCCCACTTGTAGAAAGATTGGCTTGGTAAATGTGGCGTTTAAAAGATTTAATTAGAACAGCATGAATTCATTCCCACTCTTAATTTGTTACTATGAATTTCTTAGAAATTCTTGTTCCATTAGAAACAATATCAATAATGTATGCACCTTTTTCTAATTTTAAATTTTGAATTATTAAAACATTTGACGGCAAATTCAATTTTGAGAAAATTAGCTTTCCATTGATATTAAAAATTCTCAAATCAAACTTACCTTCAAGTTTATTATTTAAATTAATAATAAGCCTTGAATTTTCATACTGAATTATATTGCCGCTTTTATTATCAGGGATTTCATTTAAAATGTCAACCTTAACATACCAAATATTAGACTGGTCATAATGCCCTAATGAATCAATCAAACTTGTTGAACCACAAAAATTAAATGAGCTTGAAGAAGAAAAATCTCCAAAATTTATAATATCTGAGAAATCAGCACCAAATACCATATTTTTTTTTATTTTTAAGCTGCTATCCATAAACACAATCCATCCGTCATACATCCCTTTAATTGGAGGAACATCACCATTGCCTGAACTGGTCGTTCCAAAAGCAATCACATTATCTTTATAAAATTTCAACTGAGATAATATATCTTGTCGTGAACCACCCATTTCCACTCTTTCAGTTATATTTAGACTAGAATCAATAGTAAAAACCCAATAATCTTGTCCTCCCTGATTAGTAAACAAGTCCTGATCATTTGATTCTGAACCCGCTCCAATATAAATCTTATTATCATTTTTAACGATCAAACTTTTAAGTCCATCATTTTTACTGCCACCAAATGTTTTTGATTTTATAATATTTCCACTTAAATCTGTTATAATAATAGCTGCATCTAATCCTCCGTAATTATTTTTAAAATCTCCATTTAATGAAGCAGTACTGCAACCTATATAAATTTTATTTTTGTAATATGATAAAGACCTTCCATTGTCTGATTCAGTACCACCGTACCTCTTTTGCCAGATTGTGTTACCTGAACTATCGATTTTTAGAAGGAAAATATCACTTTCACCTTTGACATTAGTAGAAAAATCATAATCAGTTGAATTTGTATAACCAGTAATTAAAAAGTAATCATCAAGTTCGATAATATCATAAGCATAATCTGCTTCAGATCCACCAATGACTTTTATCCATTGGACTTTCAGTTTTCTGTTAATTTTAGCAATGAAAATATCCATATTGCCATTATTTTTCTTGAAATCTCCATCGCTAGATTTACTATATCCTATGATTAAAAATGTCTCATCCTTGCACTTAACTGCTTTTATTGGGCAATCTAACCCACTACCTCCGAATTGGTTAAAACCAATGATATTCCCACTTTTATTCAACAACATCAGAATAACATCATCATCTCCTTTATTTCCAGAAAAATATGAGTCTTTAGAATTGGAAACAGAAATTAAAAGAATAGAGTCGCTATTTATGGGTAAGATATACGCAGCTTCATCAAAACCTAACCCTCCATAATTTTTTTCAAATACTGTTATTAAATCCTGACAATACAAATCAAGATTACAACTTAATATTAAGAAAAATACAATAATTTTTTTCATTTTCTTAAAGTTAAAACAGGCATAAATGATTATGCCTGTCATTTAGTAAAGTATTTAATAAGTTTGTCCATTAAAACGTAATTCATCTGCTTGTATCACAACAAATGGTGCGTTAACTATAGTACTTCCTTTTATAGCTCTTGCTCTGCACTCACAATTACAAGCATAAAAATGACTTGGACCACAATAAAAATCATGGCATCTATTAACGTCATCATAATTATAATAAGTCCAACAATCTCCATCACCTGAACAATAACACTCGATTGTACAATCCCATGGATTTGGTTCACTCCAATTGACTATTTGATTTCCCAACAAATCAATTACCCATATTTTTTGTCCAGCTTCATCAACTGTAAACTTATATCCACTACCACTAGTGTCAATATCATAATTGACAAAAACTAAATTATTGTTTGAACTGTCTGATTCTTCGCTTACTACTTTTTCAACATCTAAGCCAATATATGTGTTTGATAGCAAATAAGCAGTAATAAGAAATGTCGAATCTTCATTTGGAACTTTTATCCTAAAATAATATGCAGTGTCAAATTCAAAATCATCATATGTGAAGAATAATGGCTCAATTTTGTTGTTTTTATTTAATTCAATTTTTTGACAAGCAAAAACAATTGAAAAAACAGCTAAAGCAATTAATGCTGTATAAATTAAATATTTTTTTGAGTTCAAAATTTTAATTTTTAGTTAGTTTAAAAAAGAGGGATGTCTTCATATTGATATTACCCATTTTTTTTTACTAAACATATCCGTTTTTGAACCCATGTACATCAAACCGTCTCTCTTTATTTAGAAAACATGTATTAGATACAAAATACTCTGAATCAATCTGTTGTGGCTGTGTGTGTGTGTGTGTGTGTGTGTGTTAAAAACCGTGCCGGAAAAATCAATACATTACTTTTAAAGCGAAAGGCACTTTCACCAGCTTCAAAGCCAGTTAAAACTTGTCCGAAAATGTTAGTTTTCTTCACAATTCAATTAGGTTTTGATTTTCCAAAGTTAAGCAGAAAAGAAAAATAAACAATTTTTTTTCAATAATAAGATAAGAAAAATACATGTATGTAATTCTTTCATTTATAATAGTTTCTATAATTTCAACTTATTATTTTAGTGGCCATTGCCATCTTTGGCATGAACTCAGGTGAAGCCTTTGCAGCAGTAACTGGCCCACTTGTAGAAAGATTGGCTTGGTAAATGTGGCGTTGAGGGTAAAGAAGCAATTCAATGAATAGACATTCTATTTCTCAAACACCAAATTAATCAAATGAATTAATGATTTTTTCAATTTTCATCATATTTGGATCAGTAAATTCCAATATCTCGATTAATTTCCCTTTTTTAAAGTAAGCTATAGTTGATGCTCTTGTTCCAATGTCTAACCTATCAATCAAATTAGATTTATCAATCAAATTAATTGAACAATGGTTAACTGGAATTCGGTCTTTTGAATAATTTGTTGATATGATATACAATTGAGCATCTGAAGGACAA
>Ga0172368_10001905_pt1 | contig 27493 bp, 19 predicted proteins | sample Lak11m_FD_114540 | JGI IMG/M metagenome (GOLD analysis project Ga0172368, IMG submission 114540) | Freshwater microbial communities from Kabuno Bay, South-Kivu, Congo - kab_022012_11m | ecosystem: Environmental > Aquatic > Freshwater > Lake | place: Democratic Republic of the Congo: South-Kivu...
GTGACTTCCTGAAGTACAATTCCCATCTTCTCTTCATCGATCATGTTGAGCGTGGCAGCCATGTATGATTTGCTATCCTTGAAATAAGCGGAAGCATAAACGCTCTTGATGGCCTGACTCAGTTTCTCGATCATGATCCTCTCATTGAATTTAATGTTTGGGATCATATAGGTGGAATAAATCCCGGCAAACGGCTGGTAGTGCGAATCCTCCAGAAGACTCGATGACCTTACTGCTATAGGATTGTTAATACAGGAGATGAATGCATAAAGGTCTTCATGTATCCTGAACGGCAGCCTTGCTTTTACGAACCTGGCCAGAATATCCTTATCGCTACGTTCGGAGAGGGCAATTTCATAGAGGTTATTTTCTTCCATGAATTCATCAAACACATCGGTTCCGAGAACGATGGTTCTGGGAATTGAAATCACCACGCCGTCGTATAAATCTGTCAGCCGGTTACGTTTGATCAGCGAATCAAGAAACGCCAGCCCTCTTGCCTTTCCCCCGATAGAGCCTTCTCCGATGCGTGCAAACTGGAGATATTCATCATATCTTTCGCGGTCAAAATCGGCTATCACTCCTTTTGCCTTATTGATCCTGAATGCCGTGATGGAATCAAAGAGATAACGCTTTGCTTCATCCATATCGTCGGCAAACTCCTTGACTGAAACTTCGCGGAACATTTCGGCAATCGGAAACAGTGCACGGGCATTCAGCCATTTTGAGAAATGGTTTCGCTGCATATGATACTTCAGCGAATCATCGGGTATCTCAAAAATCTTATCCTGAAGGGATTTGAGATCAACCGCCCGGGTGATCTCCCTTCCGTTATTCGGATCGATAAAGATAAAATCGCCGAATGAAAAATATTCATTTATATAGTTCCGGAGCTCTATCGACAGTGTTTTCGATAGTTTGTTCAGGAACCCGACCTTCATCTCTTTGGCTATGACCTCATTTGCAGTATCTGTGGACTGAAAAAGCACCGGCATGTATTCATCTTCCGCCCTGACCCTTTCAACAAACCTGATCCCGGCGTTTTTCTCGGTTTCTCCTCCCATTTTGAAGCTGACATCGGTGATGATCCCGAGAAGGTTGTTTTTATATTTTTCCCACATCCCGACTGCATCTTCATAACATGTTGCCAGAAGTATTTTGGTACGTCCGCGCATCCGGAGCATCTTCTGATGCTCGTTGAGGCCTTCTGTCATGAAAGTTTTCGACTGCTTGAGCAGGATCTTGTAAATGTTGGGAAGATAGCTTGAATAGAAGCGGATTGAATCCTCAACGAGGAGGATTGCCTGAACTCCCTGTTTAACGTCATTGTCGATATTCATCCTGTCTTCAATAAGTTTTATGATGGCAAGAAGAATATCGGCATTGCCCAGCCAACAGAAAACATAATCGATGGCACTGAGGTTTTTTTCAGAAATCTTCAGGTTTACTTCCCTGGAAAACGGCGTGAGAACGACGATCGGGATTTTCGGGTATTTGTTCTTGATGCGGATAGCCAGGTCAAAAGTGTCGGTCTGCTCAATATTAAGCATCGAAATGACAAGTTCGATATTCTTATCTTCTAGAGCGTCAAAAGCTTCTTCCTGGGATGTCGCTTTTATAAACTGAGGTGGATATCTGAGGTTAAGCGAAACATATTCCATGAATATGGTCTCATCGATCCTTCCGTCTTCCTCCAGCATGAAAGAGTCATATGTACTTGAAATAAGCAGGACATGATAAATCCTGCGCTTCATCAACAGGTTGAAAGAGGTGTCGATGAAGTAATACTTCTTCGGATTGAGCGGATTACGCGACTGAGGCATAATTCAGTTTTCCTTCAATATATACTCATCATATTCAAGCTCAAACCGCAGCTTATGTTTTGATTCCTCCTGAGCAAGTGCCTGGAATAAAGTCCTGATTTCCGGATTCGAAGCGCGTTCAGCAAGAGTAGTATACAGCTTAAATGCGGCTTTTTCCTTTTTCATCGCAAGGATCAGTGCTTCCTGGAAAGGCAGATCGGGCGTTGGTTTAATATCCACAAGATAATCTACTATTTTCAGATCCGTTACATTTGCGGTTCCAAGCTCAAAAGTGCCCTGATCTTTTACCCGGATAAGATTGGCTTTATGCTTCATCTCCTCTTCAGCGAATTCAAAGAAGATGCGCTTACTCTGTTCATTTTTTGATCTTGATGCAAGGGCCATATAAAACTCTATGGCAGCCTGTTCCTCTCCTATTGCGAAGTCAAGGATATCGTTGATATTATTGAATTCTTTCATATCAAAACAAATTTCATTTAACGGTTGAATGAAAGTTTGAATTCTTCATCAAAGCGTTTGACAAGGTTGTCGCATCCATAATCAAAGATACGACAATTATCGTCTTTATCAGTTATATTCATATGCAATTGTGTATGATCTTTATTCCCGGGGAACAGGGTGATGAATTCCAGAAACACCTCCTTGGCCGAACAATACCCGTTCATTCCGAATTCACTGAGAATTCCGCTGAGCTGGTCGATATTGGTCTTTCCGGTTAACGGCTTCATCAGGGTGTCATACTCCTGAATTACTTTCTGGGTGTTGGTAAAGGTTCCGCCTGTTTCGGCCGGGAATGAGGCAGGAAGGATCAGGTCGGCCGACAAGGCTGTCTCAGTCATGAACGCATCCTGAACAACCAGGAATTTCACTTTGCCAAGCCATTGTTCCACACGTTTTTTCGCGGTAGCACAGCCTAACGGATCTTCACCGAAAATGAACAGGTTTCTTAGTTTTCCTTTTTCGAGAGAATTCATTAAATCATCGTGTTTCCCTGAAGGTAAAACATCTGTTTCCCATGTTGCCCTAAGTTTCTGATCGTAAGCTTTATCATTGACCGGTTGTTCTCCGATACCTGTTTCCGGATCAATTCCCATGTCGAATAATCCCTGTGAATTGTTTTTCTCTTTCAGCGAGATCAGTCCGTTTGCCGTTTTCCCTAATTTCCCGGTGATCATGGCCATATTGAACAGTTCCAGGCTGGTATTTCCCGATATCTCTTTCTCCGAAAACATCAGAATTGCATTCATCTCCTCATTATACTTTTCAGCAAAAAGGATGATTTCTGTCTCCGGAAGTCCAGCCTTCTTAACAAGCTCTTCCCATTTTCCGGCCAACAAATTCTTTTTGTATTCTTCAAATCCTGCAACCCGGTCACGAATGAAAAGCCCGTTTTCAAGCCCTTTTGAAAGAAGCCAGTGGTTTACGGCACGGATAAAATAGTAATATGATCCGACCTTCAACTCCTGGTCGACTTTGTGTGACATGGTATTTCCGGATTTAGTCGTGACCAAGACCAAAGGAATGTTGCTTCTTATCCGGGCATTGTTAACCATGAAACCTGCAACGGCGTAATCCCGGTTGATCTCGGTTCCGATGAGATATATGCGGCTGGCATTCCTGATTTGTTCCAGAGGGACATTCATCTCCCAGTTCTGACGATACCCACGGCCTCTGCCCAGATAATGGAAACTGCCCAGATTGTTGGTCTTTGCAGCACCGCGGGCCAGCTTATGGATAAGGTAAAGTTCCTCGTTTGACAGCCTTGCACCGGCGAAGAAACCATTCTCATCCGGTCTGACCGATTTAATTTTTTCCCTGATCAATCCGAATGCCCTCTCAAATGTTATCACATTGAATTTTCCGTTTTCTTTCAGTAACGGACGTGTGATGCGACTCCTGTCGTTCAGGTACTGATAACCGAATTTCGGATACCTGCATATGTTACCGTCAGGATTTACAATTCCATCATTGCCGGTAACTCCCATCACAAACCCGTTTTTGTGGCGAAGGTTTATGGCGCACCCCACCGAACAATAATTACAGATGGCAGGAACCTCTTCCGTTTTAACAGGGCCCGGCTTGAACAGGACATTCTCGGTGATTGCCCCGGTCGGGCAGGTGGAGATGCACATACCGCACGATTCGCAGTGTGTATCCTGCAATGCGTTGCCCATGCTGGGAGCCACATAGGTATCGAAACCCCGGTTGATCAACCCCAGTGCGTTTGCTCCGACTACTTCATGGCAGATCCTGACACAACGGGCACACAGGATACACTTATTATTATCTATTTCAATATAAGGATGGCGGAAGTCTGCCTGGTACTCCCTGAACTCACCCTCATACGCTTTTTGTTGCGCATTATATTCTGTAGAGAATCTCTGTAAGTCACAATTGAGAAATGCGGTGCAGCCACATTCCAGACAGCGCTGAACTTCGTGAATGGCAACTGTTTCATCCTTATAACCCAACTCAACTTCCTTAAAATTGAACCTCTCGCCAGCAGGCAGAGTCGGCATTTGCTCACGGTTTTGTTTTTCAAACTTCCCTGAGAAGTCCTCTTTCGATTGTCGCCTGAAATTATCCCGCCTGCTGGTAAAGGGCTTTTGCAGCGGCTTAACAGGCAATCCCATGACAAACTGATGTGCTGAATTTGAGGCGATCCTTGCCTGTGCAATCGCTTCAATTATTGTGGCCGGACCGGTAACCCCGTCGCCGGCAGCAAAAATTGACGGAATACCGGTCTGAAGGGTATTTTTATCGGCTTCGATATCACCCCATTTTGTCAGCTTAAGCTGTCCTCCGCCGGCAGAGGTATTTATATCGTTAATGAAATTCACGTCTGTCTTCTGCCCTATGGCTGCAAGTATGTAGTCGACCCTGATATCAAACTCGGACCCATCGACCGGAACAGGTCTGCGACGTCCGGAAGCATCAGGTTCACCAAGCTCCATCTCTATACATGTGATTGATTCAACCTCGCCGTTTTCATTTTTGTTGATCTTTTTCGGCAGGGTAAGGAACATATATTCCACGCCTTCCAACTTAGACTCATGGATCTCGATCGGGTTTGCCGGCATCTCCTTTTCAGTGCGCCGGTACAAGACATATACTTTATCGGCATTACACCTGACCGAGGTGCGGCAACAGTCCATTGCAGTGTTACCGCCACCAACAACAGCGACAGTCTTTCCCCTGAAATTGTAACGCTGACCTGTCATCTCCATATTCCGCAGAAAATCGATACCCGAAAAAACATTTCCCGCATCATCGCCTTCACAGCCTACCCCCGTACCCTTCTGCGAGCCTATGGTCAATACTATGGTATCATATTCCTTCTTCAGGTCGTTATAACTCAGGTTATCTCCCAATCTCCGATTGAAGAAGATATTCACTCCGAGATCCGTGATATTTTTAACCTCTTTATCAAGGATATCATTTGGCAGGCGGTATTCGGGGATTCCATAGCGAAGCCACCCGCCTGGTTTTGGTGCAGCTTCGTAAATATCAACCTGGTGTCCTTCGGTCTGCATGAAATGGCCGACAGATAACCCTCCGGGACCGGCGCCGATTACAGCGATCTTTTTCCCGGTTGAAGGTTTGACTTCCGGGATATATTTATCAGGCGATCCGAGGTCATAATCTGCAGCAAACCGTTTCAGGTAGTCGATTCCCACGGGAGCTCCTTCATCCAGAAGGTTTCTGCGGCATTCGTTTTCACATGGTCTGACACAGACTCTTCCGCAGATGGCCGGTAACGGATTGGTTTCTTTTATCAGGGCTACGGCATCATGGTAAAGTCCTTTCTCCATGAGTGAGATATAGCCCTGGACATCGACACCTGCAGGACAGGTTTGTTTACATGGTCCCAGACAATCGGCGTAATGGTTGGAAAGCATAAGCTCCAGCGCCATTTTTCTTGATTTCCTTATCCCTTCACTGTCGGTTATGATCTTCATCCCTTCGGCGAGTTTTGTTGAACAGGCAGGCTGGTGGCCGCGCATTCCCTCTACCTCTACAACACAAACATAGCAGGAGGTGAAAGGTTCAAGCCGGTCGTCATTACACAGAGTCGGTATTGTGATCCCGTTCCTTTTCGCAAGCTCAAGAATTGTTTCCCCGGGAATTCCTTTAACAATGTTTCCGTTCAGGATAATGTTTAAAGAGTTATCAGTCATTGAAGTTTTATTTTCTGTTTACGAGATATGGTGTTAGATCTTTATCACTATTTTTCATTCTGGCATGACAAGGCCACTCCAGAATTGATCAGGATAAAAGAATTGAATCGAACTTGCATTTAGAGAAACACATGCCACATTTGGTACAAATTGCCTGGTCGATGAAATGCACTTTTTTCCGTTCACCGGTGATTGCCTTTACCGGACAATTTTTCAGACAAACCATGCATCCGGTACATTTTCCGGCATCCACGGTATATGTCAGAAGCGGTCGACAAACTTTTGCAGGACATTTCCGGTGGTCGATATGTGCTTCATATTCATCACGGAAATATTTGATAGTCGTAAGAACCGGGTTGGGAGCCGTCTGTCCCAGACCGCAGAGAGAGTTATTTTTTATCTCATATGCCAGGGATTCCAACCGTTCAATATCATCAATTTTCCCGTTTCCATTGGTAATTCTGTCGAGAATTTCAAGCATGCGTTTGGTTCCCATGCGGCAGAAGGTACATTTGCCACAGGATTCTTTCCGGGTGAAATCGAGGAAAAATTTGGCCACATCCACCATACATGTCGTCTCGTCCATGACCACCATACCACCTGACCCCATGATTGCGCCGGTTGCATTTACCGAATCGTAATCGACTATTGTATCCGACAGATATTCCGGGATACATCCGCCGGACGGACCTCCGAGCTGAACGGCTTTGAACCGTTTGTTGTTCTTGATTCCCCCTCCCAGTTTAAAGATGACATCCTTGATGGTCATTCCCATCGGAACTTCAACCAGGCCTGAACGTCTAATCTTTCCTGCCAATGCAAAAACCTTTGTGCCTTTGCTTTTTTCGGTACCGTATTTCGCATAGGCTTCCCATCCATGGATAATAATCCAGGGAACATTGGCATAGGTCTCTACATTATTAATGTTGGTGGGCTTTTTCCAGAGACCGGAGACAGCAGGGAATGGCGGTCGTCTGCGCGGCATGCCGCGTTCTCCCTCCACAGAGGCAATTAATGCAGTTTCTTCCCCACATACGAATGCTCCGGCACCTTCTTTGATATAGATGTCGAAGTCGAAACCTTCAATTCCGAAGATATTTTTTCCAAGATAACCTTTCTCATGTGCCTGTTTAAGAGCAATGTTCAGTCGCTTGATGGCCAGGGGGTACTCCGCACGGCAATAGATAACCCCGCCGGTTGCTTCCACGGCATAAGCAGCGATCATCATTCCTTCCAGTACCGAATGCGGATCGCCTTCCAGCACAGAGCGGTCCATAAAAGCACCGGGATCGCCTTCATCGGCATTACAGATAACATACTTTTCAGCAGATTTATTCGCATTGGCAAACTTCCATTTCATACCCGTTGGGAATCCTCCGCCGCCGCGACCGCGTAAGCCCGAACGTAGTATTGTATTAATGACTTCCTCCGGCCTGATTTTTTCAGTGACGATTTTTTTTATGGCTTTATATCCGTTCCTTGCCTCATACTCATCAATGGATTCCGGATCCATATACCCGCAATTACGCAGTACAATTTTCACCTGTGAATCAAGAAAATCATTTTCCGGTGCGCTGAAGAGATTGGTTGAAACGATATAATCACGTATGGGATCCCGCTGGTTGATGTGCTTTTCAATTACTTCAACGGCACGTTCTTCATTGATGTCGCCATACAGATAGGTGCCCGTTTCATCAATGATCTCCACAAGAGGCTCACGGTAACACATGCCAATACAACTGGTCTTCTTTAAAATAAAACCGAGGTTTTCAACCTCCCTGAATGCTTTGATCTTCTCATAGGTCTTGCCTGCACCTGCAGCTATCCCGCAGCTTCCAAGGCCGACTGTGACAGTAGTGGTCATTTATGTAAATTTTAGTTTGTTCCTTTGTTGATCATCACGATCATCACGTTCTTAATTCTTTGCTGATAATCTGATGTTCTTAACTATTTTTGCTGCTTCCGTACCTGTCAGCTTTCCATAGGTCTGCTCGGAAATCATCATTACCGGAGCAAGTGAGCAGCATCCCAGACATGCAACCGATTCGAGGGTATAAAAACGGTCTTCGGTGGTTTCCCCGTCTTTAACATTCAGGGCCTCCTCCAATGATTCTGAGATTTCCTTTGCATTCTGAACATGACAGGCGGTACCGTGACAAACCTTGATGATGTTTTTCCCTACCGGGGTCAGACGGAACTGGGCATAGAAGGTAGCCACTCCAAACATATCGCTCAACGGTATCCCGGTTTCTTTCGATAACTTTTCAAACACCGCCCTGGGGATAAACCCGTACATCTCTTGTGCTCCCTGCAGAAGCGGGATGAGATTTCCTTTTTTCCCTCTGTATTTTGATATCAGCGGATCGATCAGACCAAGATCGACATCGTTTCCGGCAGTTTCATCTTTCGGAGGATTTATTCTGGCAATTCGCATAGTTCTAAAATTGAATTAATTATCAATTATCCATTGTGATTTTCAGTTATCAGATTTTATATCCTGATCCTTCCAGGTTATTATTGAGATCCTCTTTTTTCCATCCATTTTGACTGACAATGGATTTTCGAAATGGGCAATGGTAAAAAAGTTCGTTTTCCTGATATTTATTTGCTTCTTCAGAACATCAAAGCGGATAAAACTTTCCGACATTTCCGGTTGAACACTGAAATACCCGACATTCATAGAGGTGACATTATGGAAAAAATGTGAACCGGATGAAGCATCGAGCGGGAAGCCTTCAAGGCTGGTCTCAACGATCACCTGTGCATTTGAGATCTGCGGCCATACCACCGGTATACCGATCCAGCGGTCGCGCGTGCCCCACCTGCCGGGTCCGATCAGGATATATTTGGATTTCTGCCTCCCGAATTCAGCATTGATCTTCTCTATTTCAGCCGCCATTTCAAGCGTCCTGGTTTTATCGAAAGTTTCGGGGTCGACAAAAACCACGTCATGTATATATTCCAGCAATCCGTTGCCCATCTCCTTTTCCGAATAAAGCAGTATCTCATCACGGTCGATCTTATCCATGTCAAGTTCAAAATCGCCTGCATTCCCGATCATAGGTTTGATCTGTAAAAGATAAAATGACGCTTTATAATTTTCATCCTTGTTAAGGTCGACTGCAAATTCAATTTCGACAGGCGATCCCAGGGCTTCCTTGACAACGTCCAGAACTACCTCAATAGTCTTGTCAAGGGGAACATAATTATATTTCAGAATATCGGCAAAATTGACAACTCTGGGACCGGGATCACGTATGCCCGGAATAATGCGGTTGTTCTCAAGTGAAAACACCGAAGCGCAATGTTTAAGCGTTCCGTGTTTTTCGGCATCATAAATGTCGAGCCGGCGTAATCCTGCAGCCTCACCCTCCATAAGGTTAACATCTTTTTTGGTAAGGTCGACGGCATAGTAGTCAACCTGTGAGCCTTTGTACTGATCTTTAGCGGAATTGATCTCAAGATTCGGATAAAGCGGTGAGAAGCGGAAAGCTCTTTCACCTTCTACAACATAGCGGCCGAGACCAAGAGCGATCACAGCAAATCCCTCCTCGGGTTTCATGTGGGCAAAAGGGTAATAATTATATGATTGGGCAACGCCGCTGATATGAGGATAATAAACATCTTCGTACTGGTGACCAACCACCTCCTGAATCACAACCGCCATTTTTTCCTGTTCGATACGGTAGTTCACCGCTTCAATATAACCTTTGGCAATCGGGGAGTAGACCGAGGCATAAACGAGTTTGATCGCATTCATAAGCTGTTCAAGCCTGACTTTAGGGTCGGGATGATTATTCGGGATCAGGTATGTTTCAAAGATACCTGCAAAGGGCTGGTTAAGAGAGTCTTCAAACAAGCCGGAAGAGCGCACTGCAAGAGGTTTTGTTATATACCTGATGATTGATTTCAACTTCCGGATCAGTGTATCCGTCAGTTTGCCTTCAAGAAACCAGGTACGGATCAGCTCATAGTCGGATTCAAAAACCGCTTTCTCCCGCAGTTTGTTCCGGTCTAAAATATATTCGAACTCATCGGTGCCGATGATGGAAGTCTTGGGTGTACGTATGTTTATGTTCGGGATATGCTGGGAGAAATCATAGTTATAAATAAGGGTATTGATAAAAGCAAGTCCCCTTCCCTTCCCGCCAAGTGCGCCTTCGGTGAGTGAAAGGATGTTCCGTTCGTCGGTAATCGCCATCTCCTCGAAAGGAATGACCTTTCCGACATTTTGTTCATTACGGAAATGCTGAATGACATTGATCAGGTATTCCCGCAGGCTGGCGGGATCTTTGAAGTCGGTGACCTTTGCAGGATTCAGTATCTTGGCAACCTGGATTTCACCCCTTGCCATGAGCCATAACGAAAAGTGATCTTTACGGGCATGGTAAAGCAATGACTCTTCCGGGATGGTTTTAAGTAGGTCTTCAAACTCCTTGAGCGATTTTGCAACTGCAATCTGTCCTCCTTCCTTATCGCGATAAATGAAGTGACCGAAGCCAAGATAATGGGTGATAAAACTCTTGAAGTCCTGAAGAAGCGTTTCCGAATTTTTATTGATGAAAGATGCTTTTAATTCATATGCTTTCTGAACATTTTCATCATCAGACGACTGAAGTACGGTGGGCAGGTCTTTAATATCTTTACGTACCTGTTTGACAAGGCTGAAACCTGCTGTATTGTTCAGCTTCCCGTCTTTTTTAAATTTCACATCCGAGATCAGGCAGAGGATATAATCCTTGTACCTGTTAAAGATGTATAAGGCCTCTTCGTATGTGGAAGCCAGCAGGATCTTGGGGCGGGCTTTTAACCTTAAAATCCGGTACAACTCATCCGTCGTAACATCTTCTATGATATTCTTGGTCTGTTCCAGGACTATATTATATAACATCGGAAGATAGAGGGAGTAATACTTTGATGAATCTTCCACCAGAAGGATAACCCTTACCATTCCTATCCTTGTATCGTTTTCCACATTGATCTTATCTTCAAGATAATTGATCATTGCAAAAAATATCTTGGAGTCGCCGTTCCAGAAGAATATCCGGTCGATCCATGTCAGCTTCTCAGGTTCATCCTCAAATAAAACTATGTCGGTATTGCTGTTGAGGAGGAGGAATACGGGAATATATTGGAACTGGTCTTTAATTTTCCTGCTCAGCTCAACAGGGAAATGCTTTTCGGTGCCCATCATAATGATGATGAGGTCATAATGCTTTGAGTTAAGCTGTTCCATAACCTCATCGGTAGTCGAAACTCCTGTGATCCGGGGCATGGTACTCAAGCTGAGGGCATAAAATTCTCCCAGGACATGCTCCGAGAATCGTCCTTCCTTTTCAATGCTGTATGCATCGTACAGGTTTGCCACAAGCAGAATCTCCTTTACCTTGAAAGGCATCAGGTCGTGGTAAAGGTCGCGGTTGTAATTCGTACGGTTGAGAAATGTCTGAAGCAACTGCCTGCTGTATTTCCCCGTGATCTGCTCAGCGACTACCGGTTCCTCTGTTTCCCTTGTTACGGATTTTCTGAGAATTGCCTTCCCCTTGACACTATTGAGATATCCTGCAATAAGGTTCGCAAGGTTGATGATCAGGTGCCTCTCTTCTTCAAGGAATGGTCCTTCGTGGGAAGGCTGGAAAGCTTTCGTATAGAAAATCTCTATCGACCCTTCCTGGTTGTCGATTGTTTCGAAGATTTGTTTTTGCGACCATTGGGTCTCTTTGAACCCGGGGCTTTTGAGTTCTATTTTCCCGTATTTTATCCGGCACACGGTGAATTCCGGATATTGCCAGGCTTTAGGAAGGATAAGACAAATCTGGTGTAATGCTTCTTCGATCGGCTTTCCGGTGCGCAGGATACTCGTGGTCTGGTTTATTGCAGTCAGCTCCTTTAACCGCTCCCGTGTGATATACCTGCCTTCCCTTCCCTTTATTCCGTTCAGGTAACCTTCTATCAGGCTGGCAATATTAAGGATCAGATTTCTCTCCTCTTTCAAAAAGGGACCTTCATCTTTTTCAGGAAATTCCCGGAGATAAAAAATCTCGATAGTTCCGTAAAGGTTGTCGATGGTTTCAAAACCCTGTTCCTGCCTCCATTGTGTTTCAATAAAACCCGGACTCGTGAATTCCATCTCTTCGAAACGGATTCGGGCGACAGTATTTTCAGGGTATTGCCAGGCTAATGGAAGGATAAAACAGATTTCCTGGAAAGCATCGGTCATCGACCGCCCTTGTTTCAGGATAGCGGCTGTATCATTTATCGCTGCAAGTTCTTTGAGTCGTTCCCGGTTATCATAAACCAGCTTGTCTACGTTAACGGACCCGGGATCGGGGGCATCGGGATTGGGTCGTTCTTGGTCAGTTTTCATGAGTTTTCCTGAGATATGGGTCTCAAAATTAGTATAAACTTTTTTCTTAAAAAAATTAAAAGAGCTGGCTTCGCTTTAACGTATAGTTCTCTGCGTGTTACACTTATTTTTTATAAGTAATTTTCTTATAAACCTGAAAATAAATCAATTATATTTAAAATAAAACATCTCTTTTACGTTAGGATAGGTAATTTTGTCGCTTGTCGTGAAAAGTTTAACATTCATTCACTAATTTAAAAATAACTCATATGAAAAATGACATTTTGAAAAAACTACTCGATGAATTCATGGCAAAGGTTATTGCCAAAAATCCTGGTGAAAAAGAATTCCATCAGGCTGTTATGGAAGTTGCCGAATCGCTTATCCCCTTCCTCGAAGAAAATCCGAAATATAAGGAGGCAAAAATCCTTGAACGGATTGCAGAACCCGAACGTGTAATCATGTTCCGTGTTCCATGGATGAACGATAAGGGGGAAGTTCAGATCAACAAAGGTTACCGTCTTGAAATGAATAGCGCCATAGGCCCGTATAAAGGGGGTCTGCGTTTCCATCCGACAGTTAACCTTGGTATTTTAAAATTCCTTGCTTTTGAGCAGGTTTTCAAAAACAGTCTTACTACCCTTCCGATGGGAGGAGGTAAAGGTGGAAGCGATTTCGATCCGAAAGGTAAATCCGAAAATGAAGTGATGCGTTTTTGTCAGAGTTTTATGACTGAGTTGCAGCGTCATATCGGTCCGGATACTGATGTTCCGGCCGGTGATATCGGTGTTGGTGGCCGCGAGATCGGTTATATGTTCGGACAATATAAACGTTTACGCAATGAATTTACCGGAGTTCTTACCGGTAAAGGTCTTGAGTGGGGCGGAAGTCTTGTCAGACCCGAAGCAACCGGTTATGGTCAGGTCTATTTTGCCCAGGAAATGCTGAAGACCCGCGGACTTGATTTCAAAGGAAAGATCTGTCTGGTTTCAGGTTCCGGTAACGTAGCCCAGTATGCCACTCAAAAAGCCACAGAGCTTGGCGGAAAGGTTGTTACATTATCCGATTCCGAAGGTTACATTTATGATCCCAAGGGTATCGACGCCGACAAACTTGCTTTTGTAATGCATCTCAAGAATGTCAAGAGAGGTCGTATCAAGGAATATTGCGACAAATATGCCGAAGCTAAATATGTTCCGGGTAAACGTCCATGGGAGGTTAAATGCGATATCGCGCTTCCGTCGGCTACACAGAACGAGATCGATGGAAATGATGCAAAGACACTCGTAAATAACGGCTGTTTCTGCGTTTGTGAAGGAGCCAATATGCCTTCAACACCGGATGCAATTGAGATCTATCTCTCTAAGAAGATCCTCTATGGCCCCGGTAAAGCAGCAAATGCAGGCGGAGTTGCAACTTCCGGACTCGAAATGTCTCAGAATTCAATGCGTTTGTCATGGTCGAGGGAAGAAGTTGATGACAAACTTCACACCATTATGATCAACATCCATAAAAACTGTGTGAAATTCGGTACCGAACCCGATGGTTTCATCAACTATGTAAAAGGGGCTAATATCGGTGGTTTTGTTAAGGTAGCCGATGCAATGCTCGCTCAGGGACTCGTATAACTCCCTTTATGTTCATTTTAATCGTGAAAGGTCATCTGAAGGGATGGCCTTTCTTTTTGAGAACAGGAGTACATTGAAAAAAGCATAAAAGATCACCCCCGCCTGGTTCTCAAGCATTGATTCCACCATAATGTTGACAGCAAAGATGAGAAGAAAGACAAAGTAAAGATAGTACTTGTCGTGCAGCGCCGACCAGGCAGGAAGCATGATCATCGCAAACAAGGTCAGAAATCCTGCTATACCAAGGGCGATAAAGGTCTGCAGATATTGTTCATGAGCATTCCTGCGACCTTCATATCCGATCAGAAAATGATCAGTTTTATATTTATCCAGCAGAACATCTTTTACATCTCCTGTCCCGACACCATACAGCCAGTTCCTGCTTATTATCTGCCATGAATCCTCCCATATCTCCAGACGTGTCAGAATGCTGTTATCTTCCTGGATTTTTGATTCCTTCTGATTCGAAACATCTCCGATAGAGAGGCTTACTCTTCCGGCTGTATAGGAAAACAAAGTCAATCCCGCATAAAAGACCAGTACTGAAGCTGCTAATGCAATAAATCCCATCCAGGCCTTCATGCGGATAAAAATCAGGAATACTACCAGCAACAAAGCAAGTATGGCTAAAACTATCAGACCCGATTTGGATCCTAGTAAAAAGATCAGGACGATAAAGTAAAGGATGAGGATTACTAAAGCTATCCTGCCCAAAAGACTGTATCCCTGCTTTGAATTCAGCAGTTCAATCGCGACTGCAGTAATGGCAAAATTGAAATACATGGAAATGTAACTTGGATGGAATATCCACCCCAGGGTTTTGTAATAAAAAGCACCACGATCATCGAGGTAAAGGAAACTTGATGCTGCATGCATCAGAAGGATCAATGATCCAATGAGACATCCTGCTATAAAAGAAGCAATTATCTGCTTTCTCACAGAAAAGGACGGAAAGAGAAGATCAGAAAAAATGAACAGAATTCCGAAGAGCATTATCCACGTCAGCACTCCGAAAAATAAAATTCCGTAATCAGGTTGTTGAAGCCATGTAGTAATGAAGAGAAGTATGCAATAGACTACGGCGGCAATCCGTTTCTCACCCAACGTCCCTTTCACGAAGTCAAGGTCGGAGGTGGCAAACAGGACCGGGAAAACAATCAGCGATAATTTTACTTCCAGGTCAAATCTGGCATATGCCATATTCACCGTATGCAACAGGCCGATAAGGTACAGGAGGTAAAGGGATGCAAACGAAAAAATCAATAACCGCCGGCGTTCTTTGAATATCAAGGGGATCTTTTTTATGAACCTGCCGTCAATCATCCAGTTCAGTACCATAATCAGTATAATAGGCGGAAGGACCTTCGGATGGATGGCCATAAAAAAAGCCAGCGCTGAACACCCGAAAATAAAGATCTGGTTATGGATACCAACACGTGTTAATTTCATCAGGTGATGGATTTCAGGTATACTAATAAAAGTAAAGTTAACTATTATTTTTTTCCGCTGATCCGTAAATCAGTCTGAAAAAAGAATTTCGGCCTCAAAACCTTATCAAAGGTAAAAAACTGAATAAGCACAAAGTCGTTCCCGTCATTCACAAGTGCGTATAAACGGTCGGGATCATAAGGCAGGGGATTGTTTTCCGTATCGGTAACCCCATCAGAATTCCCTTTATGATATACCCTGATCGATTTACTGGTTCCGTTTGTATCGGTCACTGTGATGATAATAAACGGAGGAGAGTTAAGGATCGAGTCTTTGCGGACGGATTCCATATCGTTTAGAAGCGCCTCAAAATTTAAATTCCGGAATCCCGACAGGAATGTCAGTATTTTCAGGGTATCGAAATCTGAAACTTGCCGGTTATCACCAAGGGAGATCAGCTCCAACCGTCCTGGTCCTCCATTTTTTACTTCATATGAATCTTCCTGATTCGAAGGAAATTCCATTCTGACAGAAGCAATCTCCGTAAGGGATTTTTTGAAAACTGTAAAATCCCTCCAGTATTTTTCAATAGGTGAATAGCGCGGTGAGACAAATCCCCTCAATCCGGGCAAATAAACTACAAACGGGATTGTGGAATTTTCCATAAGCATGTATGAACCACGGTTGTTAGGAGTAGCGTCGCCGACATAATAAACCTTTGCTAATTTTTCATACGGGAAAATCTTAATCCAGCCAAAAATATTTACCCTGAAGGCCAACTGGTATATTTCCACCTTTACCGAATTCACTGCCATTCTCCTGATCACTGTGTTGTGAGCTGCTTTTGCGACAGGTTCTTTAACTTCAAGCCCGTTTAGGGTTGTCAGGAACATATCGATCATCTGCTGCTGTGCAGGATATTTATCATTAACCGTCCATTTACCCGGTTCCATCCGGTTTAATTTCAACGAATTGTTATTCTTATCCGACATGAATATTTTTGTGACAAGGGATGTGTCACTGAAGGCAAAGTCGCTTTCTGCCCGCCGGAATGTCGTCTCCGACCGGGTAAGGAACAATACTACTACTACCAGTGCGAGAACAACGACCGAAATGAGAATAAATTTGTTTTTCTTCATAGGTGCCCAGATTATTTTTGTCTTATGCTCCGTGAATAACGCATCCTGCGAATTCTGAATTTGATAAATCCAAATAAGAGAACAAGTCCTACCGGAACAACTATATTCAGGAGTTGCCAGAAAAGACGTCGCGAAGATACTTTAGAAGAGTCGAGCAGACGTAGTTTCAATTCCCTCGCCCTGACTGTGATCAATCCGGAATCATCACACAAGTAATTAATGGCATTCATAATGAAATCCTTATTGCCAAACGATTGACGTGTCCACTGGTCATATCCGAGCGGCAGCGGATATCCTTGTGAAACCTCAAACTGGTTCTTTACAACATCTCCGTCGGCAATGACGATCATCTTGGTGGGTTTGCTTTTATTCCGGTAAGCAAGATCCTTATTCTGCTCAAGTTCCGGCGGAATGCGAAACAGATACGCAGAGGTAAAAATTCCTTCGAGAAGAACTGCAACCGGCTGAGGCCCGATGTTATACATCGCCGGATCAGGTTCCTTTTTTAATATTTCAAGATCGATGTAAACCGGTGCATTGACTATACGGGAATAAGGTGATGTTGAAAGTAAATAAGTGGATTTAACACCCGGAACAGGTACTGTATCAAGAGTACTGACAAATTCTGTCCTGACAAGGTTAAGCCCGTTGACAATCGGGTGCCGCTGATATGGAACAAGAAGAGGAAAATAGTAAAATGGGAAATAATCAAGCTGGGGCTGGTTGCCGATCTGACCGGTTTTTATCACGATCTGAATTGCATTCAGGTCAAGAACAAGGTTATTATTTAACCGTACGCCATAATTGTAAAGCTGGTCGGTAAGGTTTGTCTCATTTACAATTCCCATTGTAGAACTGTATTTGCCAAGACTGTCCATACTTGCAAACACCGGATCAATCACCCATAGAACCCTCCCTCCGCGCATAATAAACTGGTCAATCAAAAATTTGTCTTTCTCATCAAAGGGTTTTGTAGGTTTCGCAATTATAATAGTCTGGAATTTATTTATGAGCTGGTCATTTACCGAATCGGTTTTCATGCGTAATGCCAGACTGTTTATCTTCTGGTTTATTTTAATACGCTCTACATTGTAATATTCCGAAAGAGTATTTTGAAGGTCTAAAGTCTCCAGAGCTGATAATTCACCCTCTCCTTCAATAAATGCAACACGTGGCCGGATTGTGGTCGTCAGTTTTTGAATGGCACTGGCAAGATTATATTCCAGTGTTTGTATGGAATTGTTGAGCACTTTATTCGGATCCTGTCCAAGCTGTGTCATCAAAAGCTGAACAGGCACTTCACGTCCTTTATAGGTGACGATCGTGCCGGGAAAGATAATCAGTTGTGATGACTGACCTTTTTTAGTGGTCCGCAGATCGGTTGGTAGCAATTCTCTCTCTGCAAGCAGGCGGTAGGTATCATTCCTTTCTTTAGTATTCGGATTCGCTGACGGATCGACAAATTCATACTGGATATTATCGCTATAAGCCCTGAATTCATTAAGCATTTCACGTGTTTCGTTGCTCAATCTTCTGAATCCCGGCGGAAGATCACCTTCAAGATAAACTTTAAAGAAAACAATATCATCGAGTTTTTTCAGGATATGTTTGGTAGCATTGGAAAGGGTGTAACGTCTTTCGGCTGTGAGGTCAAACCTCGTAAAAACAAAAGATGAAATTATATTGATCAGGATAATCAGGATAATGGCCAATCCAAGCTGAACAATATTCCTTTTCCTTATATTTTTCTTCCTGTCTTTCACTTAATCATATCTGTTCCGGTTCAGTTACCATTTCCTGCTTTCCAGAGATAATTTTGTCAGTAGGATGAAAAGTGTGGTTACACTGAAAAAATAGATAACATCTCTTGTATCAATTACTCCCCTGCTCATGGAGGTATAGTGGGCATTAATACCTAATGACTCGATGATCAGGCCTGCAGTTCCCGATAATATGAAGGTATAGATCAGCTCAAAGCCCATATACATAAAAAAGCAGAGGGTGACGGCAACGATGAATGATACAATCTGGTTATCTGTTACCGAGGAGGAGAAAATTCCTATTGAAACGAAAGCTATCCCTAAAAAAAGGAGACCTGTGTATGATCCCCAGATTGCTCCGGTATCCAGGTTCCCTGCCGGTAAACCCAGCCTGTAAACCGATATAAAAAATATCAAAGTTGGTATCAGGGAAAAGATCACAAGCGCGCCCCCGGCAAAAAACTTTGCCAGTACAACCTGTATATCTGTCAAAGGTTGTGTCATCAGCAGTTCCAGGGTACCGCTTTTTTTCTCATCGGCAAATGAGCGCATTGTGATTGCAGGGATCAGGAAAAGAAAAACAAACGGGGCAAGCATGAACAACCCGTCGAGATTGGCAAATCCGAAATCGAGTATGTTGAACTGTACCGGGAATACCCACAGGAATAATCCTGTCATAAGTAAAAACACGATCACGACAATATACCCGATGAGAGAATCTAAAAAACCGTTGATTTCTTTTTTAAACAGCGTGAACATGCACCGGCAGGCTTAAAGGGTGCAAAAATAGTAATTTTTCAAAGACGGGCAGCATCCCTGGTCAGGTAATACCCATGAGGGATCAGAAAATACTCCTTGAAATATAAACTGAATAATCGACCAGCTGAGGATCATATTTTTCCTTCAGCAGATGGGAAGATATCATAAAATCGGCGGTAGACCTGTTACAGGCAGTCGGGATATTATATACAACGGTAATCCTCAGAAGCGCCTTCACATCCACATCATGCGGCTGGGGTTGCATCGGATCCCAGAAAAAGATAAGCAGGTCGATCTTTCCTTCCGAGATCAAAGCCCCTAACTGCTGGTCGCCGCCCAGGGGACCCGATTTCAGCTTGATGATCCTGTTTTCCATTTCTTCATGTTTTTCCAGCTTCCGGAGTATGGTTTCTTCGATCAGTCTGCCTGTTGTACCCGTACAGATCAGATGATGCGCCAGCAAAGTCTTGTAATTGAATTCAACCCATTCCACAAGGTCTTTTTTCCGGTTGTCATGTGCAACCAGGGCGATATTCTTCGATTTTTCCATCAGCCTTTCTTGCGGTTTTTAGCGTGATATTATCAGTTTTTTTACTCCTGTACCATCTCTGGTTGTTAGAACAATAAAATAAATCCCAGTGGTGAGATTATCAACAGGTATCTCTGTAAAATCTTCATGAATGTTTTGTTTCTCCTTCATGAGAATTCCAAACATGTCATACAACTTAATTTGTTCGATAGATACACCGCATTTCACCCCGACATAATCCGATGCAGGATTCGGGTATAAAGAGAACGGAGTCTTATTATTGTCAGATAGACTCGAGTAACAATCCCCTTCCATATGTATCGAATGATAATTGCTTAAATCAGATTCACAATTTTCGTAAACTGCAGTGACCGCATAGGTCGATATCCAGGATGTCAGCCAGTCGTAAAAGGTAGTGTCGGTAACAAGTGTCTGATTGATTTTCGTAAAATTACTTTGTCCCTGATCTTTTTTAAAGACGTTGTATCCTAGCAGGATCGTTGAATCACCAGTAGTCAGCACTATCTTTTTACCCGAAATTTCAGCCGTTACCCTCATCAGACAAATGATGCTATCCGCATAATGTCCAACATAAGTTGAGGTAAGTTGCCAGGTATCATGATCCTTGATCCATGACAGATTTTGTTTATAAAATTGTCCTTTATCTACTGCCAGGAATGTTCCATCTCCATGAATAAACTTCAACATTACGTAAAAGGGGCCAGTAAACTGAATTGGCGAAACCGGAATGGTATCCCAATAGGTATTCTGACAAGAAAACTTCTGAGAAGATCCGAGCAGTACTCTGTTTTCATCGAAAACATCAATTTTTAAAGTATCGCTCATGATGGAAGTAATATACAACTTAAAATCCAGTATTGTGCCGGAGTACACACTGTATTGATTGATGGGAAAATAATTTCCCAGCCAGATCTCATCTGAAACCCCACCGTACTGAGTGTCCGGACATCCATTATCGAAAATAAATTCAATCAAGTCAGGATTTGTACAATCCGGGGGACTCCAAGTCATCACTACGCGACATTGGTTCTGTTCCGGTTCTCCCCATGCATAAAAGTCATTTGGTCTCCTGCATTTCTTTGAAATTGAAAAATTGTCTATCATCCAGGATGAGAGATTGGTAGAGAATTCACCATATGCAACTATTTGGACCCTGAAAATTCTTCCATGAACCTTTGGAAGAAGAATTTGATAGTTTTTCCACGGGAGATTCCTTATATTTTTAGACAAAAATACACTATTATTAACAGTATCATATTCCAGAAAGATTGACAGCTTCTCATTCCCGGTGTTATTTGTACCCACTAGTTTTAAATCGAAGCTGATGTAAATGCTGTCGCATATCAGTCCTGTGGCGTCGAACCACGGAGATTGCAGGGTATAAGTGTAATTTGATTTGGAAGGTAATCCCGTGAATGCCGCACAGGGGGCGGAATCGCCTTCATTGATCAGGATCGTCCAGTTTCCCTGGGAATTGGGGAAGGACCAGTTATTGGTGTCAAAGGTTTGTGAATCCCAGTTTTCGGTAAATGGAATCGATTTGATCGTGTCGGATAACAATGATGCATAAGATTGTGATAAACACTGGGACAGGGAAACCAATAGAACCGTTGTTAAAAGGTATATGTTGTTCATAATGATAAAGATTGGAACCCTAAATATACAACAAAAAAACCGGATTCCGCCAGCGTTGTAATATTTTTGTTTGGGAAGTTCTAAACCTTTATGAAATTTCAATTGTGACTGACTGGTCCATCTTCAATCCCAGCAGGCTGCTTGCCTTACCTTTGTTTATAGCGATCTCGAGGTAACCACTGGCGCTGAATATGGCCAACATCTCTCCTTCGCTTACATCCTGGTACGATTTGCTGATCGACGTGATGCGGTATGAGGGCGAGCGGAAGGTGATGGCGAATTTACGGTTTTTAACCGCAGATTTGAAAAGCGGTTCGGTGATATTCGTAAAAGCATTTTCGTAATTATCCACATAGATGACTTTTCCCTTGATGACATCACCCTGGATGACAGGCTGAAAGGCCATTTTTTGCATGATCTTTGTCTTGATCCTTCCCAATTCCTCAACAGGCTTTCCGGCAGCTATATGACAGGCGACCTTGGCGAATACATCCCTTGAGGGAAAGGTAAAATAATCGGAATCCTGTATCACATCAAGTTCAATGATCATTTCAGGTTGCTCATCAAAGATCAGGGAAAAAATGCCGTTATCGGCCCCGATGAAGTAATGGCCTTTGTGTTTTATAAGTGTGTGAGGTGTTTCGATTCCCGCTTCGGTATTGACACCGATGATGTGGATCGTCCCGCCGGGAAAGTCGCGGAAAAAATTCCGGATTATAAAGGCCGCCTGGTTCAGGTCAAAGGCAGGAATGGCGTGTGAAATATCGACAATATTTGCATCCGGTAACTGACGCATAATAGCGCCCTTTACCGCTCCGGTATAATGATCCTTCAATCCCCAGTCGCTGGTCAGGGTAATAATGGCCATCGAATTATTTGTACTTTTACGTACTCAAAGGTACAAATTTTAATGAGCGAGAAAATTATCAGCATTGAATCCTATCATCCGCTCGAGATTTTCGGAGCCAACGACCAGAACATAGAACTTGTACGTGATCTTTTTCCGAAACTTAAGATCGTTTCCCGTGATAATTTTGTAAAAGCCTTTGGTGAGGAGAAGGATCTGCTTGATTTTGAAGAAAAATTCACCTCCCTCCTTCTGCATTTCGAGAAATTCGGTAAGCTGACAAGGCATGATGTTTCCATGCTGCTTGATCCGTCTGTGCCGGATTTCAAACCTGCAGGGGAGTCGGGTAAACCTGAAACACATTCGGAAGTGCTGGTTCATGGCCGCAGCGGTATGCTGATCCGCGCCCGCACAACAAACCAGAGGAAGCTTGTTGACAGCAGCAGAAAGCATGATCTTGTCTTTGCGATCGGCCCTGCCGGTACTGGAAAAACCTATACCGCCGTTGCCTTGGCTGTAAGAGCTCTTAAAAATAAAGAAGTTCAGAGGATCATTCTGACGCGTCCGGCCGTTGAAGCAGGTGAAAATCTCGGCTTCCTGCCCGGCGACCTGAAAGAAAAGCTTGATCCATACCTCCAGCCGCTATATGATGCTCTTAAGGATATGCTGCCCGGTCAGAAGCTGCTTACGCTCATCGAAGAGGGTATCATTGAGATCGCACCGCTTGCTTTTATGCGCGGACGGACACTCAATAATGCGTTCGCCATTCTCGACGAAGCCCAGAACACTACCCCTGCCCAGCTTAAAATGTTCCTGACGAGGATGGGGGCCTCCGCCAAATTTATCGTCACAGGTGATATTACCCAGATCGACCTTCCGAAAAACCAGGTCTCAGGCCTGATACACGCACAAACCATTCTGAATGATATTACCGGTATCGACTTCATCTATCTCGACAACTCCGACATCATCCGTCATAAGCTTGTCAGCAGGATCATTGACGCATACGCGGAGAAGCCATAGTGCCGTGGTGCAGTGGTGCCATGGTGCGATGGTGCGGTGGTGCGGTGGTGCGGTGGTGCAGTGGTGCGGTGGTGCGGTGGTGCGGTGGTGCCGTGGTGCGGTGGTGCGGTGGTGCGGTGGTGCGGTGGTGCGGTGGTGCCGTGGTGCAGTGGTGCGGTGGTGCGGTGGCAACCCGGGACTGAGATATATGATATCACTTAAGTGTAGATTGGTTATTCGACTTTATGGTCTTTTTTGCTTTTGAAAGTACCTGGAGGAGGCTGAATGTTTCCTGTTTTACCGGTTCAGTTATGCATCTGTCAATAAATCCTGTTTCTTCGATCATTTCGATCCAGAAAAGGGTTTCATCGCACTCTTCAACAACAATACATAATTTTGAATAATGTTCGGCCTGAGACCTTGCCCGGCATGTAGCTCTGAAATTCGCCGCAACGGATGTCGAACTTCTAAGAAGTTGTTTTCCGATCACTCGAAGTTCCTCACTTTCTTTAAGGTGAGTATATAATCGAATAACATTTAACGCATTCTGTTTGGTTCTTCTTCTAAATTCGATATTAAAAGTCTGATGCTCCATAATGGTTTTATTACTTAATCCTCTTAACCGTAAAAAGGTGATACAAATGTTAATTGAATTTGACAACTTTTACACACAAATTCACCACCGCACCATGGCACCATAACACCACCTTTTAATTATCTTTGTCCCTTCCAAACCAATCCGATATGGTCAATGTACTTTTAAAAACCAACTTCACCTTCCCCGGGCAGAAAAGTCTCTATAAGGGGAAAGTACGCGACGTATATAATATTGACGATAAGTATCTGGTGATGATCGCCAGCGACAGAATATCTGCTTTCGATGTAGTTCTTCCGAAGGGAATCTCTTACAAAGGACAGGTTCTGAACCAGATCGCATCCAGGTTTCTTGACGCCACCGCCGATATCTGTCCGAACTGGAAAATCGCTTCTCCTGATCCCAATGTAACGGTAGGCCGGTTTTGTAAAATCTATCCTGTTGAAATGATCATCCGTGGCTACCTGACCGGCAGCTCATGGCGTACTTACCAGAAAGGGGCGCGTGTGATCTGTGGTGTTCCCATTCCTGATGGCATGAAAGAGCATCAACGCTTCCCGGAGCCTGTCATCACTCCTACCACCAAAGCTTCAGAAGGGCATGATGAGGATATCACCGAAGCGGAAATCATTAACCGGGGACTGATCTCTGAAGAGGAGTATGAAATAATCCGGAGATATACATATGCGTTATTTAAACGCGGGACTGAGATGGCTGCCGGTAAAGGGCTGATACTCGTCGATACGAAATATGAATTCGGGAAGGGCGCTGATGGTAGAATATACCTGTGCGATGAAATCCATACGCCTGACTCCTCACGTTATTTTTACTCCGATGGGTATGAAGAACGCCAGATAAAAGGTGAACAACAACGGCAGCTTTCAAAAGAATTCGTCCGTGAATGGCTAATGTCAAATGGTTTTATGGGTCAGAAAGGACAAACTGTACCTGAAATGAGCGATGCCTGGACCGACGAAATCTCGAAACGTTATATTGAACTGTATGAAGGGATCACAGGGGAGAAATTCATCCGCTCTGAAACGGGAGATATACTGCAACGGATCCAGACGAATATTATGAACTTCCTATCCTCTGTCTGAAGAAGACCTGTATTCGCTGCACGGTTATTTGCCGTGGGATTTCAAACCCCTTCAAGTGTTTTTAAGAAGTTTTCAATCGGTTCTATTTTATCATCTTCTCCCAACCTCCTGTATGCAAACTTCAGATTCTGCAATAATCGCTGGATTATCTCAAGATTTGTGCATGGTGCAAAAAAAGAAATTTCCGGTTTTATTTTTAGCTGGTGGATGAAAAGTTCAATTTCCCTGCGTGTGAAAACGGCGCCTTCATTAAATGGATTTATATAAAAAAGAACGTCCTCAGCTTCCGGATATGGAATTCCCGTTTCCTTCAGATAGGCAAGAATAAAATGCTGAGGAAGGTTCACTCCGTAAACCGGTAACTTAAGTTTTTGGGCCAAAATAAGATACAGAATCCCAAGAGAAATAGGACTTCCTTTATGTGATTCCATTAAACTATTAAGGTAGGAATTCTGCGGATCACCGGGATTGATCTTGTTTCCTTCAAAATGATGAACTGAAAAGATTATGTGATTCATAACCTTCACATTTTCCAGGGCGGTCAGGTTTTCGTTGAGTTCAAGCCAGATATCCATCTTCATCTGTTCTATCCGTATTGTCAGTGCGCCGTCATCCATCGCCGGGAAGCCTGTTTTACTCACAAGAATATAACCCTTCAGCAAATCGGAAGATCCGAACTTCACCCAATCGCGGAAATCATGATCAGCCTGATCCATCCTTATCCTTTTCACGATACTATTGATCCTGTCCTGGATCACTGATTCAAATGTATTGTCCCAGAACTTCTCCAGCGGAGGTATCGCATCACTCCCGAAAGAGCATATCTTTTCACGGATAAGTTCAAATGTCTTCTCATCCGGTTCATCCAGCATCTTGATAAGAGCCTTCAGTGTACTATGTTCCGCCTGTTCAATCACATGTTATCTTTTCAAGTACAAGGTCGATGAGCTGTTTTATCAATCCCGAATGATCGGGATTATACTTCCCGGTTGCCCTGTTGGCGATCAGAGCGCATATGGTAACCATATTATGTCCCATCAGCGCCCCAAGACCATAAAGTGCCGAGCTCTCCATTTCAAAGTTCACGATCCGGTGTCCGTTATGACTGAATCCCTGTAGTTTCATCAACATCCCCGGATCGGTAAGGTCGAGGTTCAGATGTCTTCCCTGCGGGCCGTAAAAACCCGGAGCTGTGACAGTAATACCCGGAACAGAACTCCCTTTAAACATCCCGATCATCCGTTTGGATCCTCCGACAAAATATGGCCTTGATAATCCCGGATGCCAGTCCACCTGTTCGATAAATGCTTCTGAGAGTTCATGATCAACAATGGAATCCATCCCCTTATAAAAATAAAGGAGGTTGTCAAGCCCCATTGCATGAGTTGAGAGTCCAAATGTATTGATCGGGACGTCGGGCTGGATCGATCCCGAAGTGCCTATCCTTATGATATCCAAAGATTTCCTGACGGGATTCGGACGCCTGGTTGTCAGATTAAAGTTTGCCAGAGCATCCAGCTCATGCATTACGATATCGATATTGTCGGTGCCGATCCCGGTTGACAGGGCAGTGACTCTTTTACCTTTGTAATAACCTGTGCATGATATAAATTCACGGTTCCTGGCATTGTGTTCCACATCCTGAAACCGGGACGAGATCTCTTGAACACGGTCAGGATCACCGACCACAATAACAGTGCCGGATAAATCATCCGGTTTCATACATAAGTGATAAACACTCCCGTCGGCATTGACAATCAAGTCAGGTTCGGCCAGTTTTGTCATACAGATCCTTTCTGCAAAAGTACGAAAAGCATGGACAAAATCTTTTGCAGCTTATAAGGTTTTACGGTTTAAGATTCAGGATTTTAGTGACGCGTCATAAAAAGGTTTACAGGCTTAATAACACCAAATCATAAATCCAGAACCGTCAAATCGAAAATTGAATTATATCTTTGCCCTATGGAAGTAGAAATCATCAATATCGGGGATGAACTGCTGATCGGGCAGGTGATCAATACCAATGCCGCATGGATGGCAGAGCAGCTTAACTTTGCCGGTTTCAGTGTACGGCAGCTTACAGTAATAAGCGACGATCACGACAACATAATTAATGCCTTATCTGAAGCAGAAACGAGAGCCTCCATTATTTTGGTTTCAGGCGGTATCGGTCCGACGAGCGATGATATCACCAAAACCACGTTGTGTGATTATTTCGGAACAAAGCTGATCTTTAATGAGGATGCCTTTCATGATATTGAAATGCTGTTTACCGGCCGGGGTTTGCCGGTGACCCGGCTGAACCGTAAACAAGCCGAACTCCCCGGAAACTGTATCAGCATCCCAAATAAGATTGGTACAGCCCGCGGAATGTGGTTTGAAAAGCCTGGTCCCGACGGAAAGGAAATTGTGTTTGTTTCAATGCCCGGCGTTCCTTTTGAGATGAAAGCGATGATGACCGGTGAGATAATCCCACGATTGCATGACAAATTCCGGAAGCTTCCGGTCTATCACAAAACAGTTCTTACCCAGGGTATCGGAGAGTCATTTTTAGCCGCTAAAATTTCATCGTGGGAGTCAGCCTTACCCGAAACAGTCAAACTTGCCTATCTTCCCCAGCCCGGAATAGTGAGGTTACGGCTTACCGGAAGGGGCGATGATGAACATGAACTGCACAGGATGATCGATGATGAGGTCCTGAAA
>Ga0172368_10001908_pt1 | contig 27438 bp, 25 predicted proteins | sample Lak11m_FD_114540 | JGI IMG/M metagenome (GOLD analysis project Ga0172368, IMG submission 114540) | Freshwater microbial communities from Kabuno Bay, South-Kivu, Congo - kab_022012_11m | ecosystem: Environmental > Aquatic > Freshwater > Lake | place: Democratic Republic of the Congo: South-Kivu...
AACCTGCCGCGCATGACCTTCGTGGAGCGCACCGATCTGCCGGCGCCCGCAACCGCCGACGCGACCGCGCAGCGCCTGGCCGAGTACTACCAGCCCATCGGCCAGTACACGCGCTGCGAGTGGGAGCTGGACTGCGTCGACTGCCACACCGCGCAGGAAGCGATGGGTGATGGCAACATCTACAGCAACCAGGCCGATGCCCAGGTCACCCAGTGCCGCACCTGCCACGGCACGTTGACCGAGCCGCCCACGACCATGACGATCACCGATCCGAACGATGTGGCCCTGCGCCAGGCACAGGTCAACGGCAACTACAGCCTCCAGGTGGGCGACCGGGTGGTGGTCACCGAGCGCGGGGAGAAACTGGGGAACGTCCGGTGGGAAGGCGATCAGCTCGTGCTGACAATGAAGGCCACAGGCCAGATCTACCCCGTGCCGCTCGTCGAGGGTTCGTCCTGCGAGCAGAAACCGGACGAGCAGGCCTCGCACTACTGCCACGAGTGCCATGCATACGATCACTAAATCCACCGGATTGGAGATGAGAGGTGATTGACAGCCGGCGCCTGAGTCGATAGAATAGCGCCAATATGCCAAGCATCACGCTGCTCTCCTGGAATGTCAACGGCGCCCGAGCTGTGTACCGCTCGGGGTTTCTGCCGTGGCTGGCCGAAGCTTCACCGGACATCCTGTGCCTGCAGGAGACGCGCTGCACCGCGGAACAACTGCCGGCCGAGCTGCGAAATCCGCCGGGTTACCGCGCGTTCTGGCACGGCTCCGAGCAGAAAAAGGGCTACAGCGGGACGGCGCTGCTGACGCGCGTCGAGCCACAAGCCGTGCAATTCGGCCTGGGCGTCCCCGAATTTGACGCTGAAGGACGCACCATCATCGCCGATTACCCCGACTTCACCCTGATCAACTGTTACTTCCCCAACGGAAGCCGCGATCACAGCCGCGTGTCCTACAAACTGGCGTTCTACGACGCGTTCCTGGCGCTATGCGAGCGGCTGCGCAGTGCGGGGAGGCAGGTCATCTTCTGCGGCGACGTCAACACCGCCCACCACGAGATCGATCTGGCGCGGCCGAAGGAGAACCGTAACACCACCGGCTTCCTGCCCGAGGAGCGTGCCTGGCTCGATCGGCTGGTCGCGGCCGGCTACGTCGATACCTTCCGCCACTGCCATCCCGACCTGGCGGGACAGTATACCTGGTGGCTGCAATGGGGCGGCGCGCGCGAGCGGAACATTGGCTGGCGCATTGACTACTTCTTCGCCGCAGCGGAAGTCATCCACCGCGTCGAGGACGCCTTCATCCTGCCCGAAGTGCGGGGTAGCGACCACTGCCCGGTTGGCTTGCGGCTGACGATGCCGGATAGCTTCCGTTGACGCCCGACCCTGCCGGCGCGCGTCCCGGGGCCAAAGGAAGGACGATCCTTTACACCGACTTGAGATGCAGCCAGCACGCCACCCGCTGCGCTCCGGCCTGGATCATGGGTGGCGGCTCCGTCTGGCAAATCTGGCCCATCGTAGATGGACAGCGCGGGTGGAAACGGCAGCCCGATGGCGGATGGATCGGGCTAGGCACGCCGCCTGCGAGCAGGATGCGCTCACGGCGTTTGGCTTTGTCCACGTGGGGAATCGCAGCGAGCAAAGCCTGCGTATACGGGTGCAGCGGGTTGGTGTAGAGATCGTCGGTCGGCCCTTCCTCCACGATCTGCCCCAGATACATGACCGCCACCCGGTTGCTGATATGGTGCACGACGCTCAGGTCGTGTGAGATGAACAGGTAGGTGAGTTGCAGCTCGGCCTGTAACTCTTCGAGAAGATTGATTACCTGGGCCTGGATGCTCACGTCCAGCGATGAAACCGGTTCATCGGCCACGATGAAGCGCGGCTGCATCGCGATCGCGCGCGCCACGCCGATGCGCTGGCGTTGCCCGCCGCTGAACTGGTGCGGGTAGCTGTCGATGTGTCGCTCGCGCAGCCCCACACGACGTAACAAATGCAACGTCTCTTCCTCGCGCGCGGCGGGATCGCGTACCCCGCGATGCCACAACGGCACGGCGAGAATCTCGCGCACGGTCTTCCGGGGGTTGAGCGAAGAGTAAGGGTTCTGGAAGATGATCTGGGCCGAGCGATGGTAGGCGTCCACATCGGCTACAGGCCGGCCTTCGTAACGTACTTCGCCCGCCGTGGGCGCGCAAAGCCGCACCAGCACGCGGCCCACGGTCGTCTTGCCGCAGCCCGACTCGCCCACCAGCCCCAGTGTCTCACCGGGATAGATCACCAGGTTGATCCCATCGACGGCGTGCACGACCGCCTTTCGCTGGCCAGCCAGGACCCGCGCGAGCAATCCGGGAAACTGATAATAGAAGTACTTCTTGACGCCCTCAGCTTCTATGAGAGGGCGTGTCGGCTCGATACCCATCGGCCTCCTCCGCTTATCCTGTCAGCCCCACACGCTTGGCGAGGGCCTGGTGCCGCTCGTAACCCGTGTGTCGGATGCATCGTACATAGTGGGCGTCGCCCGACATGCTCATGGGTATCTCCGCGCCCAGGCATTCAGGTCGGGCAAAGCCGCAACGGGTATGAAACGCGCAGCCGGGCGGCATGTCAATCAGATCGGGCACCTCGCCAGGGATGGGCCGGATGGGCTCGTGCCGGTCCAGGCGCGGCCGGCAGGCCAACAGCCCCTGCGTGTAGGGGTGCTGCGGGTCACAGATCACCTGGTCGACCGTGCCGCGCTCGACAATCCGGCCTGCGTACATCACCGCGATGGTGTGGCAAAACTCGGCGGCCACGCCCAGATCGTGCGTCACCAGGATGATGGCGGTACCGCGGTTTCGGTTGATGTCGCGCATCAGATCCAGGATCTGCGCCTGAATGGTCACGTCCAGCGCAGTCGTCGGCTCATCGGCCAGCAGCAACCTGGGCTCGCAGGCCAACCCGATCGCGATGAGCGCACGCTGCTGCATGCCACCGCTGAACTGGTGAGGGTACGCGGCGTAGCGATGAGCCGGCGATGGGATGCCGACCTCGGCCATCAGTTCCAGCACGCGCCGTCTTTCCCGGCCCCGGCGGCCCCAAGCAAAAGGGCCAAGCCCGCGGCCCAACATGCCGTGCAGCCGCAGCGACTCGCCGATCTGTTCACCGACCGGGAAGGCTGGATTGAGAGTGCTCAGCGGGTCCTGGAAGATCATGGCGATCTCCTTGCCCCGCACCGTGCGCATCTGGGCGGATGATGCCGCGCGCAGATCGCGGTCCCGAAAGATAATCTCCCCGGTCGTGATGTGCCCCGGCCGCGCCACCAGCCTCAGGATGGAGAGCAAGGTGGCGCTCTTGCCGCACCCCGACTCGCCCACAATGCCAAGAATCTCGCCCTCGCGTACGGTCAGGTTGACATCGTTCACCGCGGTAACCGTCCCACGGCTGGTAGGAAACACGGTGGTCAGGTTCTGAAGACGCAGAAGCAAATCCGACATATCGCTATTACTTCCCGGTCATTCGATCTTCAAGCGCGGATCGAGGATGTCGCGCAGTCCTTCACCGAACACGTTGATCGCCAACACCAGCAGCAGAATTGCCACGCCCGGAAACGTGCTCACCCACCAGGCGGTCAGCAGGTAGTCGCGGCCGGCGGCCACCATCGAGCCCCAGGCGGGCGTCGGCGGCTGGATACCCAATCCCAAAAAGCTGAGGCTGGCTTCGGTAACGATGAAGAAACCCATGCGCAGGGTGCCCAACACGAAGACCGATTGCGTGATGTTGGGCAGGATCTCCGAGACGATGATGCCCAAATCATGCTGGCCAGCCACGCGTGCCGCCTCCACATACTCTTTCGCCTTTTCTGCCATCATCTCTCCACGGGCGAGCCGGAAGAATTCCACCCAACCCTTGAAGGTGAGTGCCAGAATCAGATTGGTGAAACCCGGCCCCAGGAACGCCATCACGCCGATGGCAAAAATCAGAAACGGAAAGGCCATCAACAGATCAGCGAAGCGCGAGAGATAGCGGTCGAGGTGCCCGCGATAGTAGCCGGCCAGGGCGCCCAGCGCAGTGCCGACCACCACCGAGATGCCCACCGACCACAACCCAACGGCCAGCGAGACCCGTGCGCCGAAAATGATGCGCGTCAGCAGGTCACGTCCCTGGTCATCCGCGCCCAGCGGGAAAGTGAGGCTGCCGCCCTCCTCCCAGGCCGGCGGCGCGAACCGGGCGCGCAGGTTCCCTTTGATCGGGCTGTGCGCCGTGATAGCCGGTGCCAGGAGCGCGGCCAGGATGTAGGCGATCACGATCAACCCGGCCAGAAACGGCAATGGATGTCGCCGCAATTGCGCCAAGAAGTCGCGCAGGTTTCGCCCCCACAGCCGTAGCCGGATATGCCAGCCATATCGCCAGGTTTGGAATGTGATTTGCGCAGCTTGTTCCACGGCTTATCCTAAAGTGTGATCTTCGGGTTCAGGTACGTATACAGGATATCAACCAGCAAATTCGCCATGACAAAGGTGAGCGCATAGACCATCACCGCGCCCTGGATCAGTGGAAAATCGCGAGCAAAGATCGCGTTGACCACCAGCCGGCCCAATCCCGGCCAACTGAACACCGCCTCGACGATCATGTTGCCCCCCAACAGCACGCCGACCTGGAGGCCAACCACCGTGATTGTGGGGATCAAGGCGTTACGCAGCGCGTGCTTCAAGATCACCAACGGCTCGGACGCGCCCTTGGCGCGCGCCAGCGTCACGTAATCCGCACGCAGGACTTCGATCATCGATGAGCGCAGTACCCGGGCCACGATGGCAGCCACGCCCAGGCCCAACGTGATCGAGGGCAGGGCCAGGTGTTTCAGGCTGCTGATCAAAGCAGGCATGTTGCCGGCCAGCAGGCTGTCAAGCACGTAAAAGCCGGTACGCTCGGCCAGCCCGACGTCGTAATCGACCCGGCCGGAGACCGGCAGCCAATGCAAGCGCACCGAAAACAGCAGAATCAGCACGATGCCTAGCCAAAAGACCGGCATGGAGATTCCGACGAACGCGCCGGCCATGCTTGCCCGGTCCACGGCTGTGTTCTGGCGTACTGCCGAAATGATACCGATGGGAACGGCAACGATCAGCGCAAAGAGCAAAGCGCCAGCAGCCAGCTCAACGGTGGCTGGCAGCCGCTCGGCGATCAACTCTGTCACCGGGCGTTTCTGGACGTATGAAAAACCCAGGTCACCGTGAGCCAGATCAGCCAGAAAATAACCGAGCTGACTCCATATCGGCTCGTCCAGGTGGAACTCGTGACGTAACTGGGCCATTTCGCCCTGGGACACTGCCCCGCCCTGGCCCATCATGATGTCTACCGGATCGCCGGGTGTCAGCCGCATAAACAAGAAGACGATGATGCCAACGCCGAGCATGATCGGGAGGGTGACCAGGATACGTTCGATGATCTTGGTGAAGCGCATGGCTCCTCCATCGAGGTTGTCCCGAGGGCAACGCCGACTTCAGTCGTTCGGCTTGCACCGAACGGCTGAAGTCATGACCTCAGAGACGCACCAACCCGTCGGCTACTTCAAGCAGACGTCGTGCAGGTTCACGCGGCCATCGGCCGCGGGCTCCCAGTTCTGGACGCGGGGCCCGGCGGCCTCGATCACCTCCGGCAGCAAGAGAAACACGGCCGGGGCATCCTGGTAGAGGATCTGTTGCGCTTCGTCGTAGATCGCGTGGCGCCTGGTCTCGTCGGCTTCGGTCTCGCCGGCCTTGATCAACTCGTTCACGCGGGGGTTGTTGTAGGTGGAGAAGTTGCCGCGGCCGTAGGTCTCCCCTTCGACGTAGCCATGCCACTTGGCTTCCATGTGGCCTACGGGATCGAATGCCGAATCGCCCCAATCACCCAGGTACGCCTGGCGCTCGCCCGCCAGCAACTTGGGCTGGATCACGCTGTATTCCCAGATGCGCACGCTTGCATCGATGCCCAGATCGCGCAGTTGTCCTGCAACCGCCTCGGCCAACTGGCGCGTCATCTCTTGCGTGTCAATGACGAAGGCAAACGGCTTGCCGTCGCGCTCCAGCATGTTGTCGCCGTTAGCATCTGTCCAGCCTGCCTCAGCCAACAATGCCAACGCCTTCTCCTGGTCGTACGGATACGGTTTCAAGCTGGGATCGGCAAAGTTGTTGTAGGGCGAAAGCACGCCCGGCAGCACAACCGCACGGCCGCTGTAGATCTTCTCAGCCAGCAGGTCTTTGTCCACCGCGTAGTTGAGTGCCTGGCGGACCCGCACGTCATCGAAGGGCGGCTGGCTCACGTTCATCTCAAGCCAGAGCGGCCGGGTGCCGGGGCCTGTCTTGAGTTGAATTCCCGGCGTCTGGGCCAGCGTGTCAGCCAGCTCCGCGGGAACAGCCTGGATGATGTCTACCTCGTTCGCCAACAGAGCTGCCACGCGGGTCGATGCCTCGGGGATCACCCGGAACACGGCGCCGGACACGCAGGCCGTGCCAACCGGGGCCAAGTCGGGTGCGCCGCCGTAGTAGTCATCGAATCGGGTCAGCACGAATTCATCCATGCCCTTGGAGGAAACGAACTTGAAAGGGCCCGCGCCGATGGGGTTCTTCAGGAAGCCTTCAGTGCCGACCTTCTCGATGTAAGCCTGCGGCACAATCTGTTGGTGGACAAGCATCTGCATGGCCGGCGGCCACGGACCGCTGAAATGCATGACGAACGTCGATGCATCCCGCTTCTCGATGGACTGCAACGGCGCGATCAGGCCTTTGCGCGGGGAGGTGTGTGCCTGTGGGTATTCGATGGCATTTTCCTGGATGATGCGGTTGAACGTGAAGACCACATCGTCCGCGGTCATTTCAGTGCCATCATGGAACTTGACTCCCTGGCGCAGCTTCACTTCCAACGTCTGGGGGCTGAGGAGCGCGATCTGCTCATCCGCTATGGCAAAGACTATCAAGCCTACCTGGAAAGCACCGGCATGTATTTCCCCAAACGCCAGCGCGCCCTTACGGATGTCACCAAACATGAAGCCGGGGGGATGCAGTAAGCTTGAAACCAGCTTTGAGTTGAAAGGAGAACGCTATGGGCATCGTCGTTTTGATCGCGGTCATGATCCTCGTCGGCCTGCTGATCGGCGGATCGCAGGCTTCATCTGGAAGGACAACCGCCCCTACGGCGCGGGAGGCGACTACATCGGGGCCGTCGCCGCGGCCGTGGTGATCGGGTTGATCGACTGGTTCGTGATCCCGGCGATGGGCTTCAGCAACACGATGAAATACCTGGGGGTGGCGCTGGAGCCGGCCCTCGGCGCATTGCTCGTGCTGTGGATCATCCGCCGGGCGAAGCAATAAGGAGGCGCAAACATGCGCACGCTAACCCTGGAAGAAGCCAAGGCGTACTACGACCGCTTCGGCGCAAAGCAGGACAGCCAGACATTCTACGAGGCGCCTGCGGTGCGTGCGATGGTCGCGCACAGTGATTTCGACCAGGCGACTTCGGTCCTGGAATTCGGGTGCGGCACCGGCCGCCTGGCACTGGAGCTGCTCACCAGCCGCCTCCCGCCCGCGGCCCGCTATCAAGGCGTAGACGTCAGCGCCACGATGGTGCAACTGGCCGCTGCTCGCCTGGCAGCCTTCGCACCGCGCGCAACCGCCACGCTGGTTTCCGAAGAGGCCGCCGTCCCGGCCGCCGATGCCTCTATAGACCGCTTTGTCTCGACCTATGTGCTCGATCTGCTGCCGGACGCCACGACCGGGCAAGTCCTCGCTGAGGCGCATCGGGCGCTCCGGCCCGATGGCCTGCTCTGCCTCGTCGGGATCACGCAGGGAGTGACGTCCCTCTCGCGCATCATGATGGGCTTGTGGCAGTGGGTCTTCGCACGGCGCCCGGCCTGGGTGGGCGGTTGCCGGCCGGCCCGGCTGGCCGCGCATCTCGCCAGGGACCAGTGGCAGATGCGCTTTCACACGGTCGTGGTCGCCTGGGGCATCGCTTCCGAGGTCGTCGTGGCCGCGCCGGTGCAACCGGCGGGCGATCGGATAGGGAGTGTGGCGTGAAACTGTCGACCGGTAAGGGCGGTTCATGAACCGCCCTTACGATCGCTACGCTTGTGGATAGGTGGATATGACCGTGTCACCCATCATCGCGACCGATCATCTTACGCGCAACTTCAAGTCCGTCCGCGCGGTGGACGGGCTGACCCTGGCAATTGCGCCCGGCGAACTTTTCGGGCTGGTCGGGCCGGACGGCACGGGCAAGACCACGGTCCTGCGCCTGCTGGCCGGGCTGCTGAGCATCAGCGAGGGCGCGGGAACGATCCTCGGCCACGACCTCCGCACGCAGACCGAAGCCATCAAGCCGCACATTGGCTACATGGCGCAGCAGTTCAGCCTCTACGCCGAGCTTTCCGTGTTGGAAAACCTGCACTTCTTTGCCGAGCTGTTCGACGTCTCACCCCGCGATCTGGTCGGGCGCACCGAGCGCCTGCTCGCCTTCGCCGGGCTGACCGAGTTTAAGGCGCGGCGTGCGGCGCACCTGTCGGGCGGGATGCAGAAGAAGCTGGCGCTGGCGTGCACCCTGATCCACCAGCCGGAGATCTTGCTGCTGGACGAGCCTACCACCGGCGTCGATCCCATCTCGCGCCGCGAGTTCTGGAACATCCTGACCGAGCTCCACATCCAGGGCACGAACATCCTGGTCAGTACGCCCTACATGGACGAGGCCGACCGCTGCTCGCGCGTGGGCCTGATGTACGCCGGCAAGCTCATCGAGTGCGATTCGCCGCAGCATATCCGCGGGCAGCTTGCCGGGGACGTGATCGAGGTGCAGCCCGAGGACTGGCAGCGGGCTCTGACGGCGCTCAGCGGATTGCCGGGCGTGCGCGAGGTCCAGACCTACGGCGAGTCGCTGCACCTGCTGGTCGATGCCGGCCAACAGCGTCTGCCGGAGGTCGAAGCCGCGCTGCGCGAGGCGGGGATCGGTTACCGCAGCGTCCGCCTCGCGCCCCCGCGCATGGAGGAAGCGTTCATTTCCCTGATGCGTAAGATGGAGGCGGCATGAGCATGCGACACATCTGGGCGATGACCCGCAAGGAATTCGACCACATCTTCCGCGACCGGGGCACGCTGTTCCTGGTGCTCTTCACGCCGACCCTCGTGCTGCTGCTGATGGCGTACGCGCTGATCGTGGACATCCAGCACGTGCCCATCGCGGTGCTGGACTACGACCGGAGCCAGACATCGCTCGCGTTCATCCAGAAGATCACGGCGGGCCAGGACCTCGACATCTACGCCTACGCCAACAGCATGGACGACATCAACAACCTGCTGATGCGCGGGCAGATCAAGGCCGCGGTGATCATCGCGCCGGGCTTCGCGGCCGATCTCCAGGCGCTGCGCGGGCTGAAGATGCAGGTGATCATCGACGGGACGGAGCCGAACAGCGGCAACTTCGCGGTGCAGCACATCTCGCAGCGGGCGCAGGAGTTCATCGACGCGGCGCTGGCGGGACAACTTCGGGCCGCGGGCATCCCGCTCACCTCGCTTCAACTGCCCGACGTGCGGGTGCAAACGTGGTTCAACCCCGACCTGAAGTCGCGCAACGCCCTGATCCCCGGCCTGATCTCGATGGTGCTGGGCTTCCCCGCGCTCTCGGTGGCGCTGACGCTGGCGCACGAGCGCGAGCATGGCACGCTGGAGCAACTGCTCGCCACGCCCATCCGCCGCGCCGAGCTGCTGCTGGGCAAGATCGTGCCGTACATCGCCGTCGGCCTGCTCAACGTGGTGCTGATCCCGATCCTGGCCATCGCCTGGTTCCGCATCTCGTTCAACGGCAGCTTCCCGCTGTTCTTCGCCCTATCCGCGCTGTTTCTCTTTGCCGTGCTTAGCATGGGCATGATCGTGGGCGTATTCATGCGCACGCAGGCCGCCGCGCTGGCGCTCTCGTTCCTGGTGATCTTCTTCCCCGGCTTTTTCCTGACCGGGATCTTCTTCCCGCTGGCTTCGATGCCCGAGGAAATGCGCATGGAATCGCTGATGCTGCCGGGCACGCACTACGCCATCATTACCCGCGGGCTCTTTCTGCCGGGCGTGGGGCTGGACGTGCTCTGGCCGCACGTGCTGGCGCTGCTGGGGCTGGGCATCGTGATCGGCGCCTTCTCCCTGCACTTCGTGCGCCGGGCCTTGGACTAACCTTAACCGAACAGGCAAACAGAGCCACGAATTGCACGAATTACACGAATTCATCTGGTATTTTCGTGATATTCGTGTAATTCGTGGCCTCCAAGCGGCCGGTTCTATCGGAATTGGTGAATACAAACGATGGAAGACCAACCAGCCATTCTGACGCAAACCCTGACCCGTCGCTTCGGCGATTTCACCGCCGTGGACGGGATCGATATCGAGGTGCGCCGCGGCGAAATCTTCGGCTTTCTCGGCCCGAACGGCTCCGGCAAGACTACAACGATCCGCATGCTGCTGGGGCTGATGAAGCCAACCGCGGGATCGGTCGAGGTGCTGGGGATGCGCGTGGATCGCGACATGGACAAAATCCGGCCGCACGTCGGCTACATGTCGCAGCGTTTCAGCCTGTACAACGACCTGACCGTGCGCCAGAACCTCGACTTCTACGGCACAGCCTACGGGCTGTCCAACGCCGCGTTGGCGGCGCGTATGGCCGAAGCCCTGTCGATGGCGGGGCTGGAAGGCCGCGAGGACGCCAAAACGAAGGATCTGTCCGGCGGCTGGCGCCAACGGTTGGCGTTGAGCGCGGCCATCCTCCACCGCCCGGACGTGCTCTTCCTGGATGAACCCACGGCGGGCGTCGATCCGCTCTCGCGGCGGGCGTTCTGGGCGCTGCTCTACAAGCTGGTGGCCGAGGGCGTGACCGTCTTTGTCACGACGCACTATATGGACGAGGCCGAGCACTGCCACCGCCTGGCCTTCATCCAGCACGGCCGGCTGATCGCCCGTGGCTCGCCCGCGGACATCAAGGCGCGCATGATGAGCGGCCAAGTGCTGGAGATCGCGCCCTCCGACCCCATTGCCGCGGTCAAGACGCTGCGCGCCGCGCGGGATGCGAGAGCGCTGCCTATCACCGAGGTGGAGTTGTACGGCTCGCTCATTCACGTCGTCGCGCCGGAGATGCGCAACCGCGAGCCCGCCATCGCTGACGTGCTGCGCGACGCGGGCATCCAGCCGGGGCCGATGTCGATCATCGAGCCTTCGCTCGAAGACGTGTTTATCGCTTGCATGAAGGCATGACCTTATGGCAACCATCCGATCGGTGAATGACACCGCGGAGGCGCGGAGAACGCAGTGATACCTGATTGGTCTCAGCGCTCTCTGCGCCTCTGCGGTGATTCTCAGGATGCCTTAGCGGCGATACTTGAAGAATGAACGGGAGGAAAGATGCGGGACAAAGTCATCATTCGCATGCTATTGGCGATCATCGTCATCGCCGTCGCGGCAGCCGGCGGATACTTCTGGTGGACAGGACAGGCCGCGGCCCAACCCAGCGTGCTGAAGGCTTCCGGCCTCATAGAGGCAACCGAGATCACCGTCTCGGCCGAAAGCGCGGGCCGGGCGAAAGCGGTACTGGCAGCCGAAGGTGATGCAGTGAAAACCCGGCAGCCCCTAGTACAGCTCGACGACACGCTCTTGCAGTCGCAGCGCAGACAGGCCGAGGCGGCATTGGCGGCCACGCGCGGCTCGCAGGCCGCAGCCGAGGCCAACGCGGCCGCCGCGCAAGCCCAGTTGGATGGGCTACGTGCGGGCGCGCGGCCGCAGGAGATTGCGGCAGAGCAGCAGGCCGTGGCCGCGGTCCAGGCGAGCGTAGCGTCAGCCGAAAGCCAGGTGCAGCAAGCTCACGGCGCGTTGGATGCGGCGACCGCGGCGCGCGAGCTGGCGGTTGCCCGCTACGCCCAGGTGAAGCAGGGCGCACGGCCCGCACAGATCGACGCGGCGTCGGTGGCATACCAGCAGGCGGCCGCGGCCGTGCAGGTGGCGCAGGCCAACTACGACAAGGTCAAGGGCGAGCCGGACGTGAGCGCCAGCCCTCAGGCGTTGGCACTGGAACAGGCCACGCTGGCGCTGGAGGCGGCCAAGAGCAACTACCAGGGCGTGCTGGCCGGCGCGACCACACCCGAGCTAAACCAGGCCCGCGCAGGCATCGATCAGGCTGTGGCGGGGATCATCCAGGCTTCGGCCACGGTCAGCCAGACCGAGGCTGCCTTGACCGCAGCCCAGGCCAACCTGGCCGCGGAACAGGCCAGGCTGGATCTCCTCAAGGCTGGCGCCAGCGCCGACCTGATCAAGACTGCCGAGGCGCAGGTGGCCGCCGCGCAGGCCGCGGTCGCCTTCATGGACGACCAGATCGCACGCCTGACGATCACCGCGCCATCCGACGGTGTGATCCTCGTCCGCTCGGTGCAGCCGAGGGAGGCAGCACTGGCGGGTGGGCCGCTGCTGACGTTGGGCGACCTGAGCCACCTCACCCTGACCGTCTACCTGCCGGAGGACCAGTACGGAGTCGTCCGCATCGGCGACCGGGCACAGGTGACCGTCGATTCGTTCCCCGGTCGCAGCTTCACCGGCACTGTACAGACCATCGCGGACCAGATCGAGTTTACGCCGCGCAACGTGCAAACGCCCGATAGCCGCCGCACGACCGTATTCGCGGTCAAGCTGGCGGTTGACAACCCCGATCTCCAGCTCAAGCCCGGCATGCCAGCGGATGTCACGTTTGGGGGCTGACCGGATAGCGATTCTGTGATAATCTGTGAAGAAGAAAGGGGAGATAATCAGTCCTGGCCACGCCGGACGCTGATTGCGAGACTCGGAACGATCATGCTTTCACTCTAGGCATTCTGTGCGAAACAGGTTATAATAAGCCTCAGCATGGCTTGGTGACAATTGGCGCTAGGCTTGCTTTCGGAGTTATCGCATGATCGGCCTCGAAGCGTTACGGAAAAGCGACCTGTTTGAAGGCTTGAGCGACGATGAGCTGGCCGCCATCGCCAAAATGGCGCATGAGGAGACTTATGAGGTCGGCGCGATCATCTTTCGCGAGAACGACGTGGCGAAGAACCTTTATATCGTCCGCGAAGGCCGGGTTGCGATCCTCATCGATATCGGTCGGGGCAAGCAGACCGTGATAGACACGGTCCCGCGCAACAGCTCCTTCGGTTGGTCGGCAATGGTCCCCCCGTACATTTTGACCGGCACCGCCAAAGCTATGGAACGAACCCGGCTCATTGTCATTGCCGGGCAGGATCTGCGCGAGCTGTGCAAGATGAGCTGCGCCACCTGCTACACGATCATGGAAAAGCTTGCCGCGATCGTTTCCGGCCGGCTCAAGGATGCCCGCTTGCAGTTGGTCAGCTTGATGTACGGTTGAGGCGACTCGGAAGCGATCGGGCGGTATCCAGGGTCCCACTTGAATACAGCATAGTGAGGCAGGCGTATAGCTTGTCCGAAGCGACCCACCAAAGCCCCGCCTTCCTTAGGAGAGCGGGGCTTTTTGTTTGTTAGGGGGAGACAATCTGTGGTCAGCCCTCATTGGCTTATGTTATTTTTGGCACATGGGCCGTCATGGTTTTCGCACCCAGATGATAGAATACATGCGATAACAGGCAGCTTTTTGCCTTCCTATTGACATACGCTGAAGCGTGCAAGATAATTCACAACTGGAGGGAGCCATGGCTCACACCCTGGACGAGTTTGATCGTCAGATCATCGCCCTGCTACAGAAGGATGGACGGTTGCCGAACGTCGAGATCGCCCGATCGTTGGGCCTGGCTGAGGGCACGGTACGCAAGCGGTTGGATCGGCTTCTCAGCGAAGGGTTCATACGTATCATAGCGGTAGCGGATCCGGCAACAGTTGGACTGGCCGCCTCCGTCATCATCGGCATCCAAACGGACTTGGGGCAACTGAATGAGGTGGCGCAGCGGTTGGCAGTGATCCCGGAGGTGCACTGCGTCAACATTGTGACTGGAACCTATGATGTAGTGATCGAGGCGGTGTTGCCATCAGGCGATCATCTGCTCTCATTCCTGATTGACAAAGTCTCGACAATCCCGGGGGTCAGGCGAACAGAGACGAGCCATGTGTTGCAGGTGATCAAGCGCGCGTGTGATTGGACCGTACCGGCATTACCTGCCAGCAGTGCCGGCCCCACAACTCACACCGCGTTACCAACCGATCAGGTCGTTCCCGGCGCGATTGTAGTTTCCTAACCGGATGCAGTCCATGGAAGCAACAGAACGTGCCAGGCAGATCGCCGATGCGATCCAGGGAGCCAGGGGCGTGTGGCCCATCGGTGCCAGCTTCGCGGTGACGGTGCGGGGTGGTTGCACAGCGTGTGACCCCGGTGCGTGCAGCGAATGCGGCTATCTCTTCACGGGCGAGATCCTCACGATCGATCATCTGACCCGGGGCAGGCGGGTCATCAGCGACAGAATGGTTCACTACCTGTCTCATGGCATTACCCGCTATGAGACCGGCTACGTTGTCCACGGCGAACCGGTCATCGTTGAGATCGATCTGGAGGAGCTGGCCGGATACCTGGATTTGTAGGCAGCGGGCGTAAAGCGTATTGCGTAATCCGTTCAGTTTCGCGGGAAGCACGGAACGCATTACATCACGCGCCATACGCAAATACACAACATCGCGGCAGCGTTCTTCAGGACGCACGAAGAGGTGTGCTATGCCCGAGAAAGCGTTTAACCTCACCCGGGAGATGCTCGACCATTCTTTTGCTGAGACGGTGGCACCGGACCGGGAAAAACTCCTGACGTGCATTCAGTGCGGCACCTGCACGGCCTCCTGCCCGACGGCGTACGCTATGGATTACACCCCTCGCCAGTTGTGGCGCCTGGTGCAGGTGGGCCTGCGAGATGAAGCGCTTCACAGTCGCACCTTCTGGCTCTGCACGAACTGCTATTCCTGCACCGTACGCTGTCCCCGCGGTATCGCCCTCACTGAAACCATGGCGGCGCTCAAACGCCTGGCTATCGCCGAGAACGTCCAGGGCAAGGAAAAGGAGCACGTCTCCAACTTTTACCGCGCTTTTATGGAGACTGTGCGCCGGCACGGGCGCAACTATGAGCCGGAGTTGCTGGTGCGTTACTTCTTCAGCACCAATCCCGTGGGGCTGGTCGGCCAGGGCCCCCTGGGCCTGACCATGTGGCGGCACGGGCGTATCGCTCTGACTCCCAAACGCGCCGTGGCCCAGCCCGAGGTCGAGGCTATTTTTCGTAAGGTGCTGGAAGTGGATGCGCAACGGGAACAGGAGGCGCACGCATGAACTACACCTATTTCCCCGGCTGTTCCCTGGAATGCACCGCCCACGATTACGACGCCTCGGCGCGCGCGGTGATGCGCGCCCTGGATAACGAGCTAGCCGAGCTACCGGACTGGAGCTGCTGCGGCGCGACGGGCGCTGAGGTGCTCAGCCATCTGCTTTCTGTGGCTCTTCCGGCGCGCAATCTGGCGAAGGCGCAAGCCCTGGGCGATCAGATCGTGACCACGTGCAGCTCGTGCTATTTCAATCTCTTCCGGGTAAACGCCCTCCTGGCCAATGACCCCGACCTGCAACACGACCTGAACGTGGTCCTCGATGAAGTGGGCTTACACTACGACGGCAAGCTCCGGGTGCGCCACCTGCTCGAACTCCTGGTGACGGATGTCGGGGTGAAGACCATCGCGCGACGAGCGCAGCGGCGGCTGGGTGGCATCCGCGTAGCGCCTTACTACGGCTGTCTGGTCGTCCGTCCCTACGCCGAGTTCGACGGCCCCGATTTGCCGGTCTCGATGGATCGCCTGCTGACCGCACTGGGCGCATCGGTCGTCCCCTACGTCATGAAGACCCACTGCTGCGGCGGCGTGCTGATGACGACACAACCGGACATCGCCCTCAAGCTGGTCGGCGATCTGCTCGCGCCGATTCGAGACGTGGATTGCGTCGTCACGGTGTGCCCGCTGTGCCAGCTCAACCTGGAGGCATATCAACGCGCGGTCGCCGGCCGGCTGGGCGCGCCCGTGAACGTGCCGATCTTGTACTTCACGCAACTGCTCGGGCTGGCATTCGCCCTGCCCGAGGAAGATCTGAAGCTGAAGGCCAACCTGGGCGGGGCGGAGAAGCTGACCAGGCGCCTGGAACAGTTGAGCGCGTGGGTGTAGCGGGGGTGAGATCATGAACAACAGCAGTCCCGTCCGCATCGGCGTCTATATTTGCCACTGCGGCTCCAATATCGCCGGCATGGTGGATGTGTTTGACACCGCGGCCTACGCGGCCACGCTGCCGAACGTGGTGGTGGCGCGTGAGTACAAATACATGTGCTCATCCACCGGTCAGGACATGATCAAGCACGACATTGCGGAGTTCGGCCTGAACCGGGTGGTCGTGGCGTCGTGTTCCCCGCGCATGCACGAGCCGACCTTCCGCGCCGCGCTGGTAGAAGGCGGCCTCAACCCCTATTTGCTGGCGATGGCCAACATCCGCGAGCACTGCTCCTGGATCACGAAGAACAAGGCGGTGGGCACGGCCAAAGCCAAGGCTCTGATTTCCGGCGCAGTCCACCGCGTGGCCTGGCAAGAGCCATTGACCGAGCGCGAGGTGCCCGTCGCGCCGGTCTCGATGGTGGTGGGCGGGGGTATCGCCGGCATCCAGGCCGCGCTGTCCATCGCCGAGGCCGGCTACCACGTCTTTCTGGTGGAGAAAGACACATCTATCGGCGGCCGCATGGCCCAACTGGACAAGACCTTCCCTACTCTGGACTGCTCAGCCTGCATCCTGACGCCCAAGATGGTGCAGACCGCCCGCCACCCCAACATCACCTTGCTGACCAACGCCGAAGTGGCCGAAGTGTCGGGCTACGTCGGCAATTTCCAGGTCAGGGTGAAGCAGAAGCCGCGCTATGTGGATGTGAGCAAATGCTCCGGCTGCGGTGAATGCACGGCGGTCTGCCCGGTGTCAGTGCCCCACGAGTTCGATCAACTGCTTTCCCGCCGCAAGGCGATCTACCGGCTCTTCCCACAGGCGGTGCCCGGCGCCTTTGCTGTCGACAAACGAGGCATCCCGCCCTGCCGTGCTGCCTGTCCGGCTGGCGTCAACGTCCAGGGCTACGTGGCGCTGATCGGCGCCGGCAAGTACGCCGAGGCGCTGGAGCTGATCCGCCGCGAGCTGCCCTTCCCAGGCATCTGCGGCCGGGTCTGTCCACACCCGTGCGAGGCCGCGTGCAGTCGCGCATCGGCCGAGGGTGCTGTGTCCATCATGGCGTTGAAGCGCTTCGTGGCAGACTGGGAACGCGCGCACATGGAGACGGATGAGCTGCGGGAAAGAAGGGAGCTCAAGGAGCCGGCCGTTGCCCCCAAGGCGCCTGCGGAGAAACCGGCGCTGACCGAACGCGTGGCTGTGATCGGCTCAGGCCCGGCCGGACTGGCTTGCGCCTACCAACTGGCCAAGAAAGGCTACGGCGTCACCGTGTTCGAGGCGTTGCCGGTAGCCGGCGGCATGATGGCCGTGGGTATCCCGGAATACCGCTTGCCGCGCGACGTGCTGGAGTACGAGATTGATGGCATCCGCAGGCTCGGCGTGGACATCATCACGAACAGCGCTCTCGGCCGCAACTTTACCTTGGACGATCTGTTCCGCCAGGGCTACCGGGCGGTCTTCCTCGGCATCGGCGCGCATCGGGGGCAGAAGCTCAAGATACCAGGCGAGGAACTGCCGGGCGTATACGATGGGATTACCTTCCTGCGCGAGATCAACCTGGGTCACCGGCGCAACGGCGGACAACACCTGGGCAAAGTCGCCGTCATCGGCGGCGGCAACACCGCGGTGGACGCGGCGCGCTCGGCGCTGCGGTTGGGCGCTGAGAGTGTGACCATCGTCTATCGCCGCACTCGAACCGAGATGCCGGTGAGTCCGTGGGAGCTCGATGAGGCCGAGGCGGAAGGGGTCAAGATCGAATACCTGGCCGCTCCTGTTTGTATCGTCGTCGCAGGCGCGGGCAACCGCTCGATCGAATGCATCCGCATGGAGTTGGGCGAGCCCGACGCGAGCGGCCGTCGCCGGCCCGTGCCGGTTCCCAACAGCGAATTTGCCATCCAGGCAGACACGGTAATCGCTGCGATTGGCCAGGCGCCGGAGATAGGCACCATCGCCGGTGTGGAGCTTACCCGGTGGGGGGCGATCGCGGCGGATGCGGAGACCGGCGAAACAACGCATCCCGGCGTCTTCGCCGGAGGGGATGCCATCGGCGGCCCGGCAACGGTGATCGACGCGGTTGCATCCGGCAATCGCGCCGCGGAGTCCATCGATCGCTATCTCAAGGGAGTAGATCTGCGCGAGGGGCGGGTCTTCCGGGTCCCCCAGGAGCAGGTCGTCAAGAAGGAAGTCAGCGAGGAGATGGCTTTCTTCCCGCGCTCTGAGATACCGGCACTGTCGCCAGTTGAGCGCGTGCGCAGCTTCAAGGAGGTGGAGCTGGGCCTTGACGAAGCGACCGCACGCCGGGAAGCCGAACGCTGCCTGGACTGCGCCGTCTGCTCGGAGTGTCTGGAGTGCGTCAAGGTGTGTAGTCCCGCCGCCATTAACCATCGGATGCAGGAAGAATATCTCGATCTGGATATCGGTACGATCATCCTGGCGACAGGTCACAAGTTCTTCGATCCCACCCGTCTGCCACAATATCACTATAAACTTTTCCCGAATATCCTTGACAGTATGGAGTTCGAGCGCATGTGCAATGCGTCCGGCCCGACGGGCGGTGAGATCTTGACGACCGACGGGCGGGTGCCGGAGAGCATCGTCTTCATCCACTGCGTCGGCTCACGCGACTCGCACGCCAACACGTACTGCTCGCGCCTTTGCTGCATGCACGCCATGAAGCAGGCGCACCTGGCCAAGGAGCGCACCGGCGCTGACGTCTATGAGCTCTACATCGACATCCGTGCTTCCGGAAAGGGCTACGAGGAGTTCTACGAACGGGTGCAGCGCGAGGGAGTGATCTTCATCCGCGGCCGCGGCGCCGAGGTTATCCCCATGGACGGTAAGCTGGTGGTCAAGGCGGAGGACACCGGCCTGGGTCGCCCCATTATCTTGCCGGTAGACATGGTGGTGCTGGTGACCGGCATGGAGCCGCACACCGATACCGACCAGGTGGCCAAGACGTTCCACGTGACCCGGGACAAGGACGGCTTCTTCCTCGAGGCGCATCCCAAGCTGCGGCCGTTCAACACCAACACCGACGGCATCTTCCTGGCCGGCACCTGCCAGGCCCCGCGTGACATCCCCGACACGGTGGCGCACGCCAACGCCGCCGCGGCCGAGGCGATGTCTTTAATGGGACGCGGGAAAGTGGTCATCGAGCCGACTATTGCCGAGATCGATGCCGAGCTGTGCAGCGGCTGCCGAATCTGCAACAACCTGTGCGCTTACTCGGCCATCTCGTTCGATCCGGTGCGCGGGGTAAGCGAGGTCAACCCGGCGTTGTGCAAGGGCTGTGGCACCTGCGTCGCCGCCTGCCCCTCCGGCGCGGCCCAGGCGTGGCATTACAACGATCAACAGATCTTCGCGGAGATCGAGGGGATCCTGGCTCTTGGCTGATAGCAGATGGCAAATGGCTGATAGCAAATCGCTTATGGCTGATAGCAAATCGCTTATGGCTTATGGCAGATAATAAAGGGTAATGGATGATAGGAAGCCATCGGCCATCGGCCATCAGCCATCGGCCATCGGCCATCCGCAACGGAGGCGATCATGTCCAACAACGGTTTTGAGCCTCGCATCGTGGGCTTCCTCTGCAACTGGTGCAGTTACCAGGGGGCCGATATGGCCGGCACGGCGCGGATGCAATATCCGCCGAACGTGAACATCATCCGGGTGAACTGCTCCGGCCGGGTTGATCCAAGCTTCATCTTGAAGGCATTTCGTGAAGGCGCCGATGGCGTGCTGGTAGCCGGCTGCCATCCGGGCGATTGTCACTACACCGCCGGCAACTACAAAACCATGCGTCGGATGCCGCTGCTGGAGCGCCTGCTGGTTGACTTCGGAATCGAGCCGGCCCGTTTCCGGCTGGAGTGGGTTTCGGCCGCCGAAGGCGCCAGGTGGGCGCGGGTGGTGAACGAGATGACGGAGCAGGTAAAAAAGCTAGGACCATTGGACTGGAAAACGCAGCTTGACGGTCACCCAGCAGGTGTAGGAAAGTGAAGCATCTCCCCCGGAGGTTTTCATGCCCGATAAGCTGAAACTCGCCCTCTATTGGGCCGCCACCTGCGGTGGGTGCGAGGTTGCGGTCCTCGACCTGAATGAGAAGATCCTCGACCTGGCGGCCGCGGCCGATATTTACCTGTGGCCGGTGGCGATGGATTACAAATACCATGACGCCGAGTCATGGCCCGATGGATTCATCGACGTCTGCCTCTTCAACGGCGCCATCCGCAACTCCGAGGGGGAGCACATGGCGCACCTGCTGCGACAGAAGTCGAAGACGCTGGTGGCGTTCGGCTCGTGCGCCTGCTTCGGCGGCATCCCCGGCCTGGCTAACCAGGCCAATGCCGCACAGGTTTTCGACCGGGTCTACCGTCAGACGCCGTCCACCGTCAACCCGGATGGCATCCGCCCGCAACCGGGGACCGAGATGCCGGAAGGAGAGTTGACCCTGCCGCGTTTTTATAACACGGTGCGCGCCTTGAATCAGGTAGAGGACGTGGATTACTACTTGCCCGGCTGTCCTCCCGTACCCGAACGCATCTGGGAGGTGGTCGGCGCCATCGTGAGCGGCCAATTGCCCGCCAAAGGGGCGACGGTGGGGGTGACGAACACCACCGTATGCGACGAATGCCAACGGGTGAAGCACGAGAAGATGGTCGATGGCTTTTCCCGCCCACATTTGATGCAGCCTGACCCGGAACGCTGCTTGCTCGAGCAGGGGATCGTATGCATGGGACCGGCGACGCGCGGCGGCTGCGGCGCGCGCTGCGTCAGCGCCTGGATGCCGTGTCGCGGCTGCTATGGCCCCGCCGAGCGCGTGGCCGATCAGGGTGCGAAAATGCTGTGCGCGATTGCCAGCGTCGTGAACGCCGAAGATGATGCTCGGCTGAAGAAAACCTTGGACGGTATCGTGGATCCGCTGGGAACATTCTACCGTTTCACCCTGCCAACCTCGCTCCTGGAACGGGCCAAGGTAAGCGCGGTGGGCTGATGGGGTGAAGGCGCCTGCGCCGGACGCCAGCCAGACTTCGCACCGATCGCGGCGTATGAATCAGACGGACAGACGGGGTCCGCTAGAAAGGAGGACAAGATGTGCTTTGTGAGGCAGGTACTGCAAGGCAAGCCCACAGAAGTCTGGACCATCGGACCGAGGGATATGGCCTATAAGGCGCTGGAGCTGATGGCCGAGAAAAACATCGGAGCGCTGCCGGTGGTTGACGCCGAAAACGGGGACAGGCTGATCGGCATGTTCTCGGAACGCGACTACGCTCGCAAGGTCATCCTGAAGGGCAAGTCCTCCCAGGTGACCCCCGTAGCCGAGTTGATGAGCCAGCCGGTGACTGGTGTGAGCCCCGATGACACGATCGAGACGTGCATGGAGCTCATGACGGCCAGGCATATCCGCCATTTGCCCGTGCTGGAAGACGGTCGACTGGTCGGCCTGGTGAGCATCGGCGATGTCCTGAAGGCGACCATCAGCGAGCAAAAGGTGCTCATCAGGGACCTGGAGAACTACATCGTCGGCGCGCGAAGTTGAGCGAAATCGGTGTGTCAGGAGGTAGCCATGTCGCGTGTCACCATTGACCCCATCACGCGCCTGGAAGGGCACGGGAAGATCGAGATCTTCCTGGACGAAGCGGGCGAGGTGCAGAACGCGTATTTCCAGATTCCGGAACTCCGGGGGTTCGAGCGGTTCTGTGAGGGACGCCCGGTAGAGGAGTTGCCGCGCATCGTGCCGCGCATCTGCGGTGTTTGTCCGGGCGCACATCACGTGGCCTCGAGCAAAGCCACAGATGAAGTCTATCGTGTCCAGGTGCCACCCGCCGGGAAAAAGTTGCGCGAGCTCTTCTACATGGCACACTGCATCCATTCGCACATCGCCCATTTCTATGCCCTGGCCGCTCCGGACTTCGTCTGCGGGCCGGACGCGGCGCCGGCCGAGCGTAACATTCTGGGCGTGGTAGCGCTGGTGGGCTTGCCGATCGGCGCCCAGGTGATCCAGGCGCGCGCTCAGGCCCAGCGGATCCAGGCGATGATCGGGGGCAAGGCCACCCATCCGGTGGGTGGCATCCCCGGCGGCATGTCCAAGCCGATCACCGAGGAGGAGCGCGAACAGATCAAGACGATGGCCGCATCGCTGGTCGAATTTGCCAGGTTCTCACTCAAGCTCTTCGACGACGTGGTGTTGAAAAACCAGGGCTACGTGAGCCTGATCCTCAGCGAGGCCTACACAATCAAAACGAACTACATGGGGCTGGTGGATCGGAACGGCAAAGTCAATTTTTACGAGGGCGAGCTGCGGGTGATCGGGCCGGATGGGCAGCGGCTGGCCCAGTTCGCCCCGGCGGACTACCTCGACTATATCGCTGAGCACCCGGAGCCGTGGACCTATCTGAAGTTTCCCTATCTCAAGAGCAAAGGGTGGCACGGGGTCGTGGACGGCGCCGACAGCGGCTTGTATCGCGTAGCGCCGCTGGCCCGCCTCAATGTGGCCGATGGCATGGCGACTCCGCTGGCGCAGGCCGAGTACGAACGGTTCTTCAGCACGCTCGGCGGCAAACCGGTACACCAGACCCTGGCTACCCATTGGGCCAGGCTGATCGAGCTGCTCTACGCGGCCGAGCGGCTGCACGAGCTGGCGTGCGATCCCGAGATCACCAGCCCGGCGGTGCGCGCGATTCCCACGGCGACGCCGAGCGAAGGGATCGGCGTGGTCGAGGCGCCGCGCGGCACCTTGATCCATCACTACGTGACTGACGACCGGGGATTGGTACAGCGCGTGAACATTATCGTCGCCACGGCGCACAACTACGGCGCGATGTGCCTGGGCATCAAAAATGCTGCTAAAGGGGTTATCAGCAAGGGAACACCGATCACCGAAGGGATGCTCAACCGGGTCGAGATGGCCTTCCGGGCGTACGATCCCTGTTTCGCCTGCGCCACCCATTATCTGCCCGGCCAGATGCCGCTGGAACTGACTGTGCGCGATGTGCAGGGAAAGGTGGTGGAGCATTTCCCATAAGTTATCAACCTGACACACTTCTGATGAGACACCTTCGCCGGACATACGTGTGTTATCTCAGCAGACAATGCATGGCACAGGAGGTCGTACATGCCAGTCTCACGCCGGGAATTCCTGAAGACCATCGTCGGTGGACCTGCGATCGTTGCCCTGACCGCACCCACGGTCCCGCGTGTCGCGTCGATAGCCGACGCGACAGGGCAAGCTCGTGAGGGCCAAACCACACCCACCATCTGTCCCTTTTGCGGCTGCGGCTGCGGGTTCCTGGTCACGGTCGCAGACGGGAAGGTGACGAACATCGAAGGTGATCCCCAACACCCGATCAACCGGGGGGCCGCGTGCAGCAAAGGCTCGGCCATCGCCCAGATCGCCAACAACCCCAAGCGCCTGACCCACCCCCTCTACCGGCCGCCGGGCGGGGATCAGTGGCAAGAGGTAAGCTGGGATTGGGCCCTCGACCACATCGCCCGGCGCATCAAAGCCACGCGCGACAGCACTTGGCGGCGCTTCGACGACGCGGGCAAGGTCGTCAATCGCACGGAAGCTATCGCGTCAGTGGGCGGCGCGGCGCTGGACAACGAGGAATGCTACCTCCTCTCGAAGGCCATGCGCGGCCTGGGCCTGGTCTACCTGGAACACCAGGCGCGGCTCTGACACTCCTCGACTGTCGCCAGTTTGGCGGAAAGCTTCGGTCGAGGGGCCATGACCAACCACTGGAATGACATCGCCAACAGCGACTGCATCATGATCATCGGCAGCAACGCGGCGGCGAACCATCCCATGTCGTTCAAGTACGTCGAAGACGCGCAAAGCCGCGGCGCGAAGCTGATCGTGGTCGATCCGCGCTTCACCCGCACCGCGACCCACGCCGACATCTACGCGGCGATCCGCTCCGGCACCGATATCGCATTCATCGGCGGCATCATACGCTACGTTTTGGACGACATCCAGGATCACCCCGAACGATACAACCTGGTCTACCTGCGCGAGTACACCAACGCCGCGTGCCTGATCCATCCCGATTTCCGTGGGCCCGACGTGCTCGACGGCCTCTTCTCCGGTTTCGATCCGGTCAAACGCACCTACGACCGGAGCACGTGGCAGTATCAGCTCGATGACAAGGGGGTTCCGCAGCTCGATCCCTCGTTGCAAGACCCTAACTGCATCTTCCAGATCCTGCGCCGCCACTTTGCGCGCTACACGACCGACACCGTGGTCAAGATCGCCGGCGTCGAGCGCGAGACCTTCAATGATGTCTGCCAAACCTTTGCGTCCACCGGCGCGGCCGACAAGGCGGGGACGATCCTCTACGCGATGGGTGCCACCCAGCACACCTATGGCACGCAGATCATCCGCGCCTATGGCATCCTCCAACTCCTGTTGGGCAACATCGGCATCGCGGGCGGCGGCATCAACGCGCTGCGCGGGGAATCCAACGTGCAAGGCTCCACCGATCACGGCCTGCTGTGGGGCAACCTGCCGGGCTATCTGAAAGCGCCGGTCGCTGCCGACGCCAAGCTGGCCGACTACGTCGCGCGCACGACCCCGAAGACCAGCGATCCGCTGAGCGCCAACTGGTTGAGCAACACCTCCAAATATACCGTCAGCCTGCTCAAGGCCTGGTATGGTGACGCGGCCAGGGCAGAGAACGACTTCGCGTTCGGCAACCTGCCCAGGGCCAGCGCCGGTGTCGATTACTCCTGGATGCCGCTGTTCCACGCCATGCGCGACGGCATCGTCCGCGGGCTGATGTGCTGGGGCCAGAACCCGGCCGTCGGCGGCCCGAACCTGACGCTGGAACGGGAGGCGTTGGACCAACTGGACTGGCTGGTGGCTGTCGATCTGTGGGAGACCGAGACCGCCGCGCACTGGAAGCGGCCCGGCGTCAAGCCCGCCGACATTCCTACCGAGGTCTTCCTCCTGCCGGCCGCGGCCTCCTTCGAGAAAGAGGGCAGCATCACCAACAGCGGCCGGTGGATGCAGTGGCGCTGGAAGGCGACCGAGCCGCCCGGTGAGGCGCGCGATGACCTGGCGATCATCGTCGCGCTGATGCGCCGCATCAAAGAATTGTACACGGCCGAAGGCGGGCCGCTCGCGCAGGCCATCACCGACCTGACCTGGGATTACGGCGAGCACCCCGACCCGGCCCAGGTGGCGCGTGAGATCAACGGCTACGATGGGACGACGGGCAAGCTCGTCAACGGCTTTGCCAACCTGAAAGACGATGGCACCACCACATCGGGCTGCTGGATCTATTGCGGCAGCTTCACCGACGCGGGCAACCTGGCCGCCCGCCGCGACGACAAGGACACGTCCGGGATCGGGCTCTACGCCAACTGGGCCTGGAGCTGGCCCGTGAACCGGCGCATCATCTATAACCGCGCTTCGGTGGACTTGAACGGCCAACCGTGGGACGCCAGGCGCGCGGTGATCCGTTGGAACGGGAGCAAATGGACCGGTGACGTGGCCGACGGCGGCTATCCGCCCCTGGCGGTGGATCCTGCCAAGGCCAGGCTGCCCTTTATCATGAATGCTGAAGGCCGCGCCCGGCTCTTCGGCACGGGCCTGGTGGACGGCCCGCTGCCGGAGCACTACGAGCCGTGGGAAAGCCCCGTCCACAACCTGCTCTCATCGACACAGACCGATCCCGTGATCGCGATCTGGGCGCAGGAGATCCAGCAACGCGGCGACCCTGGCCGCTACCCCATTGTCGCCACCACCTACCGGCTCAGCGAGCACTGGCAGGCCGGCCAGATGACCCGTAACCTGCCCTGGCTGATCGAGCTTTTCCCGCAGATGTTCGTCGAGGTCAGCGAGGAGCTGGCAGAGGAGAAGGGGCTGCACAACGGCGATCGCGCGGTCATCGAGACCGCCCGTGGCAGCATTGAGACGCTCGTAGCGGTCACGCGGCGCCTGGAGCCGTTCTCCTTCGGTGGCCGGTCCATCCACCAGATCGCCCTCCCCTGGCACTGGGGCTACACCGGCCTGAGTGTGGGCCAGAGCGCCAACGTCCTGGCGCCCAATGTGGGTGACGCTAACACAATGATCCCGGAGTACAAGGCGTTTCTGTGTGACATCAGGCGCGCCTGAGATTGTCATGCTGAGCGGGTCTGACGGCCAACCTGCATCACGGCGAGCCACCAGCGAAGCATCTGGGCCCGCCGCGAGACCCTTCGCTGATGTCACGGAGCCGCGTAAGTCGCAACGCAGACCCGCTCAGGGTGACATCTGGGGATGGAGGTCATTCCTATGAGCTACGGATTTCTGATCGATACCACCAAATGCGTCGGCTGCCGGGGCTGCCAGGTAGCCTGCAAGCAATGCAACGATCTGCCTGCGGACAGGACCGGATTCCGCGCCATCCGCACCAACCCGCCCGACCTCACGGCCAACACCTGGAGCCTGGTCGAGTTCTATGAGGTGCCCAAGAGCCAGATGCGGCTGGCCTGGCGGTTTGTCAAACGCCAGTGCATGCACTGCCTGGAGCCGGCCTGCGTCTCCGTGTGTCCGGTGGCGGCTCTTCAGAAAACCGCCGCAGGGCCGGTGATCTATGACGCGAAGCGGTGCATCGGCTGCCGCTACTGCATGACCGCGTGCCCCTTCAACGTGCCCAGATACGATTGGCAGAGCGCCACACCGCTGGTGCACAAATGCGACATGTGCGTGGAGCGGCTGGCGAAGGGTGAGACGCCGGCGTGCGCCAAAGCGTGCCTCACGGGCGCGATCACGTTCGGGGATCGGGACGCGCTGCTCACAGAGGCGCACCGGCGCATCGATGGTCAGCCCGCTCGTTACGTCAATCATGTCTACGGTGAGTACGAAGTAGGCGGGACGGGCGTGCTCTATCTGGCCGATGTGGCCTTCGCAAGCATCGGCTTCCCGGCCAGCCTGCCGCTCTACCCGCTGCCGGCGAAGACCTGGGCCGTCATGTCGCTGGTGCCGGGGGTTGCCGGCGGCGCGGCCGCGCTGATGGCGTTCGCCTACCTGCTGACGCGACGCCAGCGGGCGATGGCGCATCAGGCCTCAGAGGAGTCATTGCGAGGAGCGGGGTTGGCGACGAAGCAATCCCCTCCGCAAAGTGACCTGGAGATTGCTTCGCAAAGTTCGTTCGCAACCACGGCACCCGCCGCTGGGGCAGATCCGGTCGATCCACCGCCATCAGATGAGGCGTCGAAGGAGGAGCAAGGATGAGCGCGCTGAGTCCTCGACTTGTCGCCATGAGTT